>Ga0131853_10021265_pt1 | contig 11776 bp, 4 predicted proteins | sample TergutLab28metaG_FD_92764 | JGI IMG/M metagenome (GOLD analysis project Ga0131853, IMG submission 92764) | Labiotermes labralis P1 segment gut microbial communities from Petit-Saut dam, French Guiana - Lab288 P1 (version 2) (version 2) | ecosystem: Host-associated > Arthropoda: Insects >...
AAAAAATATTTTTAAAAACAGGTATTGTTAAGAACACGCACCATAAAAAATACCTGAATAACTTTGAAATTTCGTAAAATAAAACCACGTGTATTGTGATCTGGGTCTAAATATTCTGACAGATTAACAACAGTAAGCAGTTCCGCTATAAAAAGACAACTTTTTAGGCAAAAATGGGCACTGTAATACCGGATATAATAAGTAATTGCTTTACAACATACTTAAGAATATAATAAAGAGTGAAAATTATGCCTTAGTCTCTTACAGATTAGCCAGAAGATATTAGTTTTAATATTCAGTCTTCAAGTTAAGAGCAATCACAGAATGTTAATATCGTACCCATTTTAAAACTGTGTAAAACTTAGTTACATTCCTGGTGTGGCGCCTATGCGCAGGGAAATCTTAACCTTTACTGTAATTCAGACAGGTTGAAAGCAAGGAGGCAAATTATAAATTTAAGGGACGTAAAAAAAGACAGTATCTAGGCATAAATTCTACATAATAGCCATTGTTTTAATTGCATTTTGCCCAACGTCCAGAAGTTTAGTGGTTCTTCCACAATAAAACATTTTCTGTTTGGCTTTAAGCCAAAATTGCATAAAATTTTTCTCCAGTTTATTCTCATACTTAAGAAGCAGTTCGACAAATACTGTAATTATCTGCTTGCATCATATGTATGCTCATCGATCCACTCCTAAACCTGAACGCATGTCAAATCGGCAGCGCAACATCAACACTGCCAACTTCTTGACATATTCGTAAATTTTCCTCTGTCTCATGAATTTTCCGCTATACTAAAATTATCACTCTATGGTACAATTATGACGACACGAATCATGCAGCAGACTGAAATATTCTACTAAAAAGTAGCAACGTTTACAACATTACTGTCACTACTCACGAATAATTGAAGCCAATTAGGGAAAAATCATTGAAGATAAACCTCGTGAGAATTGAAATTTTTTAGTGGTGTTGCGGAGGTTTCAAGTTTTCTGGTACTTCGCACCGTGTCGATTGGCAAATAGTTACCGACGTTTCCGAAAAGCTTGCTGTTCCAGTCTTTAGGGATTAAGAGTCTTCTTGAATTGTTATACCTTCATTATGAAGTCAAGACTCAAATTCGAAACGTTGGGAATTATATATCTACAGACAGGGTGATATATAACAGAGAACTTGGAACTTCAGCATAAATATTGCTTACATCAGCCATATTTTCAGTGCTGCCAACGTCTCTTTTGAGTTAAACTAATACTGTTTCTTGAGTTCATTTATGATTTTCCTTTTGTAAAACCAGAGTAACAAGAGACAGTGTGACAAATACTGTGTTTCAGCAATAACCTCTTGCAAGAAAAATAAGGGTTGTCTTTCTGTTCGTGCGAATGGAAATAGGATAATTCAATCAACTTCATGTAGGAACGAAACCTACATTTGTATCTGAAAGTTTGAATTAAAGATAACCATAAAACCTATGTCATAACAAAATCAGTATGCCCATATTTTATGTCGTTTTGAAATTCTTTACAACTTCAACATCCGCCAGGGCTCCCATTTAGAACGTACGGGGCCATCTGACTATAAATGCACACTGCCACAACTCACGTCTTTCGTCAGTGTTAGGCTACATATCCTTAAATTTAACCACTTGAAAACTAAAATCCGTGTAATAATAATTAAAAATTATTTCTCAGTGCATTAAACGCGTATTGTAAGTCCATTACAAAGACTACCCGGATAAGCAATATAGGGAAGCAATGGCCGTTTCTTCAGATAATCATACGAACCCACACACGCTATTTTTGAGAGTTTCTGAATGCTAAAAATGGGGTGAAGAGAAATGAAGAGACCACTCTAAAGACCTGGGCGTACATGGAATGATAATATTAAAATGGATCTTAAAGAAATGAGATGGCTGGTCGTGGAATGGTTTCATCTGGATCGTGGCAGGGACAAATGTTGGGCTGTTGTAGACATGATAATGGTATTATGTTCACAACAAAATGCAGGGAAATTCTTGATTAGCTGGAACACTAGGCCCTTTAGATTCTCAAGAAGGGCTGTGCTAAATATAGCAACAATTTTGATTAGACAGTTAACTGATCTGTCCCCTTAGGTGCCTACTTTCTGTCACATATTTCCGACATAATGGACGTAGGAAAGGCTGCGTTATTTACCAGGTGGTTACTACAGACCTACATATTTCATTCCATTAGCATCTGCCTCTGTTCCTCTCTGGACAAACCTGCTTTCAATAAATTTTCTATACATTTTGTTTTAGACGGAGAGAGACAGGTGTATTTATTTAACGCTATTATCAAAAGTTAAATCATGTAGTGTCAATGGTAGATGAATGACCTGCGAGAATGAAGCATAGGTGGAATGTTGCTGAGGCCTGCTATTGAGTCAAATGCGAATGTCATAGAGGAAAATTATGTACGCCTAACGACATATGAAGACCTAAACACATTTTGGGACATATTTAAATAACGACACACACAAAACTTCCCAGGAGTAAAAAATTAAGCTTGTTTATATTTTATGGCACACAGTTTGAAAGTGGCAAGCGACATAATTCAGTCCGGTCTAAGGATATACTCCATCGTTATTCGTAACAAGAGATATAGCCAATTTTTACTCTCTTATACAGCGTATTTAAAAGTATAGGAATATCAAGAAATCGGTAGGCATATTCTACTTTTGGCGTTTGGTGATACATCTGTTGCATTGATATAACTATTTGACACAGGCTTTTTTTATTCATTCATTCATTTAGTGCTTTGCCTTACGACAGGTCCAAAGACCCTTCCAAAGCGAGCTCTCCACCTAGCGCGATCTAGAGCTTCCTCCTTCAAATTAGAATATCCTCTCCTTTCCTTAAGGTCATCCAGTTGCTTCCTATGTCTTCTTCCTCGTCTTCCTGTCACTTCTATTCACCCTTTCTTCTTTCCTTTAATAACCCGTTCTAGAAGGCAGTTTCTACTCAAAATGTGACCAATCCAGTTAGCCTTCCGTTTACTTATTTCATGTAAGATATTCCTCTGCTCCTTGACTCTAAGTGATACTTCTTCATTTCTCACATGATCGGTCCAAATGTTCTTTTCCATCCTTCTCCAGCACCACATTTCAAAACCTTCCAGGTGTTTCTGATCTACTGCCCGAAGCGTCCAAGTTTCAGCACCATATACAGCTATGCCCCAAATGTAGCACTTCACTAGCTTCTTCCTCAATTCCAAGTCCAATGTGCTAGTAAAAAGAGCCCTCTTCTTGTTGAATGCGGCTTTAGCCATAGCAATCCTACATTCAATTCCACAAGTACATCTTCCATCATTTGTTAAAATGCTATTCAAATATTTAAAAGATTCCACGTTCTCTAGTTGTTTTTGGTCTATCATAATTTTTACTGGGAATGGTTGTCTTGAAATTCTCATTACTTCTGTTTTTTTCCACATTCATTTCCAGTCCATAGCATCTTCCAGTTTCAGTTAGTTTATCAATCATGTCCTGTAGCACCTTATCTTCCTTAGCCAGTAACACAAGGTCATCTGCATATTTCACAGTGTGAATAATTTGCCCGCCTATTTTGAAGTCTCCAAACCCTTCCAGAGCTTCCTTGGTAAGACATTCGCTCTACAAGTTGAACAGAATTGGTGACAAACAGCATCCTTGTCTAACTCCTCTCCCAATCTTCACACTTCTTGTCTCTCCTCGGGAGGGGAGACCTCTTTTTATAACATGCTTTAAACAAAGTACGAGAATTCGAAAATATCCTCTTTCAGATTCCGTTTAACATTTAAAATTGTGAGACTGATGTGAATGGAAGGGTCAGGTATCTGCACCATCTCATAAAATGAGAGATGATGTATTACAAACACCCCAGGCTGTTGGCAGTCAGAGAGGTATAAGAATATATGACAAATTCCTTCATGTGTCTTATTTCATAGTTTTCAATTAGTGTTCAGTGTGGGTGACCCTGACACATATTCAATATTCATGGCCTAACAGGCCCAGAGCAGAAGCGTCAGATTTTGTACAGCGCTTGAACAGCCGTCGGTAACGGGTGGTAATTTGCAATGAGACATAGCTAGAGGGCCAAATTTCTGAAATCCCATTGCTTTCAAAACTCGCTGCTTTGCGATAGTGCATTATAATTATGAATAATACTATTCTTGCCTCAGTGGACCTGGTTAGTATACAGTCCTGGGGTGCAGACTAGAGAGCCTAAAGGTCATATTTCTCTTTCCGGCAGGGAAAAAGAAATTTTTCTCTTTTTCAAAGCGTCCTTACAGACTGCGGGGCCAGCCCAGCATGTGGATTGTTGTACCGGAGGTAAAGCAGATTCCCTCGTCCTGTGGTGTAATTAAGACAGAGTGGACTTAGGTGACTAATTGCATCCTTTCTTAAGCTGTCATAGCATTCTGCATCTTTCCAAAAGAAACTTGTCTATCACTAAGAGCAGTCAGTCTCGACACTTGATAGGTATTTTAAGACTACAGTCTTACGGGCTGTAACGCCGTGTACTGTAGATAGATACCAACCACACAGAGAAACCTGCTGTCTGTGTTCATTGGTAGGCCTACCCATCAACCAAACTACACTGTGTAACGTTGTATTTAGTCATACGCTTCACATCCACAGGTGCTGTTATCTCATCAACGTACTATGTACTTGATAAATCCTTATTTGGTCACGTCTGAGGAAGTTTTCTCCCCAGATAATATGATCTGTACCAGAAGCTGCAACTACAGTTTTATGTACTCTTGATGAGGGCACGATGGACGCCCGAAACATGTAGAGTAATTTAGCAGTAAATGAATATATGCATACTGTTGCATCTCGTTGGATTTCTTCAACTTATCTACGCGATGCTTTCTAAAATTCATAACCTTAGATTGGGGTGTCTAAACCAAGGTCAATTTAGAGTAGTCTCCTCCGACTTCTCATTAAAAACGAATTGCTCGTCCTTGTTTTAAAGTTCCATAAACCCGAAATTATATGGTCTTACATCCAATGGCTTTTGTTTTCTATGACGATTATAAAAAATGAAGTTTTGAGAGCAATCAAGGCTAAATACGTTGGATCTTTGACTGAATTTTGTTGTTCCTATCCGGTCTGAGGATAACCGGAAATATATAATCAGCCTCAATGACTTTGAAATGTCATACAAACTCTCATTTTGGAAGCTAAATGGTTATTTTTCTATTTCATGTCTGTTTTAAACTGCAAAACTATCACACACCGCCATGGGGCATGGAGACGTCGTGGTCTATTTGAAGGTAATATCCATTGCCTGCAGGTTACAAAAAGTCCAGAAAAAAATATTAAAGCAGGACAGGCTGTCTCCAGTCGTCCATTGGCACCCGTGAATTTCCACATACTGGTAAAGAAGAGTGCTACGCTCGGTCGCGGTCCGTAGAAGCACTGTAATCTTACACGCAAGGGGCACAGGTTGCTTAATGCGTCGCGTTGACAGGTAGAGACGGCAGCGGACATTCTGAAGGAAGTTTATATGAGTGACCGTCTCCAAAGAATGCTTTTATGCCATAAATTTTAAGTTCCTTGAAAATCATGAAGACTTCATTAGAGTTACCAAACAAACTTGGACCGCCCCATCGTTGTAAAGACCACCTACCGTCAAGCTGAAGGCAGGAAGTGCAAAAACGAAATACATACTTTCTGATTTCTAGATGCGTGTCAGTTGCCAGTACTTGTGACACTAACGTACCTTGCATACAGAACCGAAATCAGGACTACATCATGTTAGCTGGAAAGCGTTTACTTTACCGAAACATTGTGGTAAAATTTTCGAAAAAAAAAAGTGGTTCAGGGTCTTTTATGACATCTCAATTTTCATAATTTTTGTCAAAACCGGCCGCACCAGAACCATATTCTGAGCTAAGACAACTAATGTCCACAACTTTAATCTCGTTCCCGTAATATATATTTTTGTGCTATCGTCGCATAGTGTAGTAAGTTAAGGTAACTTAAAAACATTCGTATCAGTTTAATGATTTTAAAAATTCTTATAATAAGACCAAATAGATGCACTAATTTCTGAAATTTATTTTTGGAATAAAACTCTACATGTTTCGGACAGGTCCTCTGTCAATCATCGAGAGTTTTTCACTGTACGCACAGCAATGATGTATGTCATACAGGTTTGCTGACAGCTTCCGAGCAGGATCAGGACGTTCCGTCCTAATCCTGTTCGTGGTTCAGTGCTGATCCTGCTCGCAAGCTGTCAGCAAACCTGTATGACATACATCATTGCTGTGCGTACAGTGAAAAACTCTTGATGGTGGACAGAGGAACTGTCCGAAACATGTAGAGTTTTATTCCAAAAATAAATTTGAGAGATTAGTGCTTACAGTTAGTTTTATTTTAAGAATTTATCATAATGCACGGTCACCCGAACGTCAAATATTAAAAATTATTTATACAATATCTGCAAAGATTTCAGTGAGAAGACAGTTTAATTACATAATTTGTTCACAAAAATCAGGTGTCATAAAAACGAACTCAGGTCGCAGGCTTACTGCTAATAACAAACCTGTCAATGGGCCTATAATAATAATCTATTTGAAGCAATGTGTAGGAGTTTATGAGAGATATCTAAGACAGTAAACAGTAACTCATAGGCCTTTACTACTGTTCTCTTTCAGCGAATAATTATTAGCTTATTTGCTATGTGAAGTACCTTGTTATATCTCCTGTAGCAGAAGTACAATGCAGGAGTTTTGACCTGATACTCTGACCGTCCTTTTAATTCTCGCACATATGCCTGTCTAACATTAAATTCGCGCAGAGTTCCTTAAGTAGCCAAGGACCTCACAGTGAGAATGATACCGCCACCGCTTCAACATCAGCTCTTCTGAACCTTGTGGATCATTCGTATACAATTGCTGATTTGAACACATAATGTATCAGGTAATTACGAACGTTAAAAGGCATGTAAATCTGAAGGTTTGTGAGTGCACATGTGTATGTCGATATCTCAGTGTGACGTGTTCTGCAAAAACTACATTGAGTGGACTGTACGTGAAGAGAATACATTACAAAACAACACAAAAACAGATTAGGGCAAAAACTTGAAAACTCATGAGGACCGTGTCCTGAAGCTCTTTCAAAATGGGATAAACTTTTCCGCGCCTGATTTTATCAGTACCTCGAAAGGGATGAATCGTAAAGTTTTTTTAATTTGCGCTTTGCCATCGACGGATAACGAAATTCACTCGGCCGAAAGGTACCGACCCGTTCGTTTAATAACGGCAAAGGAAACAGCGAAGGTGTGCTCGGTGGGCACGTTCCTGATTGTCTCCATTGGGAACAAAATTGTAACATCTTCATTACCAGCAACAGAGTGTGCTCTCGTTCTAGACATGCAAACTGAAGCCGGAACTCCGAATATGAATGTTGTGCTAACTACGACCCTTACAATCAGAGCTCCAAGTCTAAAATTGTGACGTGACCACTCTATAGTCAGGCACGTGCAGTGGTTCATACACGTTTTTTTTTAGCGATTTAAATGATTCTATTTTTCGTGTCAATGGATCATATCTACAGCTATACGCAGATTGGCGATTTAACGGTGTGTAGAATTTTAGCCGAATGAAACTTACGTGAAGCTTACAGACCTGAAGCACTTCAATGGATGATGTCAAAAAGCAGTCCACTGGATATTTTATTTTCACAGTTAATTAAAGGATTTTCGTTAAATACACACGTGTTGTAAGATTTCAAAATTTTATCGGACTTTTACTTTTGCAAATATTTATCAATTACAATTTCTCATAAATATATAAAATGTACTATTTTGAATCTCTAACGATTTAAGTTCAGGGGAGAACATTTGAGCCCAAGACTTAGGAAGTCATTCGGTAATGAAAATAATACCGATTGAGGAGTTTCACGAGTAATATTTTTTAACAACTGGTTTTCTAGTGATCAGGCAAGTAGAACGTGATCAGGAGAAATGGGGCTTGTAACTTAACATGAGTCAGGCTAGCTGATAATTGCAGACAATGAGTTCGGATAACCGAATAGCAGAAACCCTTAGGACAAATAGACGTATACAGGAGAATAATATCAAAGAGGATCTTAAAGGAGTGGTTTCTATATTGGGGTGGGAAATGCATCAAAATGCCTGGGGTGAAAGTCCACTAGGAACCCTTCACCAAACGAAACTTTAATAGATTTTCAAAATTGATTCTACTTCATGGGAGATTTATTTAGCACGAGTATGGTTATTTCCAGTAAACGTTTAGAATCAAATAAATAAATATTTGTACAATGGGTTTTATATTGCTATACTGCAGGTCAACATTAGTAAATAAAATAGTAAAAATATAATAGAAATCTGAAAACTTGGGTTTGTGTTGTGTTCACAAGTGGGTAACAACCGTCAGTCACAACTCTTCTCGTATGTTATGTGTTTTATTGCTACATGTTGCGGCCCAACAAGAAGACATCACCAGGCAAACAAAGCAGTAAGTAAATTATTATGCAAATGGCATAATATTATTTTGTATCCTACGCTCGTACAGGTGGGATCCGAACTTCACAAATATCATAACGGCAGAAGATAAGCCACAGACAATTGGTATAAAAATTATGTTAGGTCCAACAAATGTGACAGAATAAGAAGTTTAAATGCAGAGGCAATTACTGGGGATCATCAACGTGGATTTCGAAGCAGCAGGTCAACTACTGATCACATATTCTGCATTCGTCCAATACTGGAGAAAAAATGAGAATTCTATGAAACAGTATATCAGCTCTTGATTGACTTCAAGAAAACTTATGATTCATTCAGAAGGGAGGTCTTGAATATTCTCATTGAGTTTGGTATCCTCATGATCTTGGTAAGGCTAATAAAAATGTGTCTAAATGAAACCTATAGCAGTGTCCGGGTAGGCAAGAATTTGTCTGACATGTTTCATATTAAGCATTGCTTGAAACAAGTACATATTTAAAATGTGAAAAGTCAGACAGTGGAAGAAACATGGATGATGGATAAAATCTCACAACGAGGAACTTCACGACTTGAACTTCTCGGAAGATTTTACTCGTGTGATCGGATCCAGGGCGTGTGGCACGTATGGGGGGGGGGGGGGGGGGGAGAGGGAGAAATGCATACAGGGTTTTGGTGAGAAAACCGGAAGGATAGAGGCCATTTGAAAGACTTAGACATAGACAGGAGCGTAATATTAATATGGATCTCAGAGAAATAAGATTGGAGAGTGTGGGCTGGATTGGTGTGACACAGGGTACGGACAATTGGCGAACTGTTGCTACAGCAGCAGTGAATGCTCATATTCCATGGAAAGCGTTTATGTTTCTTGAACAGCTGAGGACCTAGTACATTTCAAGAAGGACTGTTAATTTGGTTTCAGTAAGGGTCTTGTTGGGCCGAGAACTTCAATTGCAAATGTCAGTGATGAAACTTATAGTAAGAAAAAATGAGTCGAAAGAAGGAAAGTTATTTCGGTTGCACAGCATTGCGGTATGTAACACAGTGTTGCTTAGTAAAAGTTTATAGGGGTTTCGGGATTAAACAGCTGTTTCCTTGTGTAGTGTAAACCGAAGATGTGAGGCGGAAAGTTCTCCCCCCCCCCCAAAATATCGGTACCTCACCGCCAAAACACACGGCATCACATCTCACGAGACCGTATTATTCTGAGCTAACGACATCAGAATCTCAAATCTGACAAAGGCAATTTGATCTCCGTCATGTCTGGTTGAAATTTTAGGCGTTGTCTAAAATGTTATTGTATCAGTGACTGGAAGAACTGAATATATTTTAAAGATATGTAGGCCTAGAAATCTTGTCTTCGAGTGAGTCCAGACCACGTAATTATATTTGAAACCATTTTCAGACTTAATTCCTGCATCTTTAAGGAAATCTAGCCCTTCCTTCTAAATTCTCAGGAATTTCAGTCAACACTTCGAATTGTTCAAAGGATTACAACTTGTTTAGCTATCTTGAAGGAATTTAGGTTTTCACTTCTGTATATTCGAGAGATTTTTAAACGTTTCATCCATCACAAGAGTGTTTTATGACCGTGCACCCTTAAATTAACACACATGATTTCCCGCAATTTTATCTTTTAGGTCTCTTCCTCCTTCGCTATTACCTTCGGATTAATAACTCTCTTTGAAAAGATACACCAACGTAATTTGTACATAATCAATGGTATGAAAATACTAAATATTCCCAGTGAGAATTTGTTTATGAAAGATCTGTTGGTGATACTTACTTTTACTTATAAATAAACCAAAGAGTTTTAAATAAATATGTAAAAACATTTATAGAGTCCATACACCAACAAATGCACTCTTTTCAAACTTGACAAAATTTCAGAATTTACATTAAAAATCACTTTGACTTGCTCCTACATGTTTCGGTCTACAACCATCATCAGGGAGCCTTCACTACAGCCTAGCTAATGTTACATTTAGGTTAAGATTCGGTAAAAACTACGTCGTTATATGTTATGCGGTTGTGTGGTAGCATGTCGTTGGTATGGTGTGTGTACCGTGCACTGTGTTGTGTGCGCACTCAACACAGCGCACAGTACACACACAATAGAGTCGCACTCAACACAGCGTAGAGTACACACACCATACAGTGCGCACACAACACAGCGCACAGTACACACACCATAAAGTCGCACTCAACACAGAGCAAAGTACAAACACCATACAGTCACAATCAACACAGCGCACAGTACACACACCATAGAGTCGCATTCAACACAGCGCACACTACACACACCATAAAGTCACACCCAACACATCGCACAGTACACACAACATAGAGTCACACTCAAGACAACGCAAAGTACACACACCATACAGTCGCAATCAACACAGCGCAAAGTACACACAACATAGAGTCGCACTCAACACAGGGCACAGTACACACACCATAGAGTCGCACTCAACACAGAGCACAGTACACACACCATAGAGTCGCACTCAACACAGTGCACAGTACACACACCATAGAATCGCACTCAACACAGCGCAAATTGCACACACCATACAGTCACACACAACACGGCGCACAGTACACACACCATACAGTCGTATTCAACACAGCGCAAAATACACACACCATACAGTGCACACTCAACACAGCGCACAATACACACACCATACAGTCACACTCAACACAGCACACAGTACACACACCATACAGTCACACTCAACACAGCGCATATTACACACACCATACAGTCGCACTCAACAGAGCGCACAATACACACACCATACAGTCTCACTCAACACAGCGCACAGTACACACACCGTACAATCACTCTCAACACAGCGCACAGTACACACACTATACAGTGCACACTCAACACAGCGCACAGTACACACACCATACATTCGCAATCAACACAGCTCACAGTACACACACCGTACAGTCACACTCAACACAGCGCACACTGCACACCCCATACAGTCACACTCAACAAAGCGCAGAGTACACACACCATACAGTCGCACTCAACACAGCACACAGTACACACACCATACATTCGCACTCAACACAGCGAACAGTACACACACCATAAACTCGCACTCAACACAGCGCACAGTACACACACCATAGATTCGTACTCAACACAGCGCACAGTACACACACCATACAGTGCACACTCAACACAGCACACAGTACACACACCATACAGTCGCACTCAACACAGCGCACAGTACACACACCATACAGTCACACTCAACACAGCACACAGTACACACACCATACAGTCGCACTCAA
>Ga0131853_10021266_pt1 | contig 11776 bp, 9 predicted proteins | sample TergutLab28metaG_FD_92764 | JGI IMG/M metagenome (GOLD analysis project Ga0131853, IMG submission 92764) | Labiotermes labralis P1 segment gut microbial communities from Petit-Saut dam, French Guiana - Lab288 P1 (version 2) (version 2) | ecosystem: Host-associated > Arthropoda: Insects >...
CCTCTTTCTTCGTAACTTTTTTTCTCGTCAGAAACAATGCCCGTATCTGCTCGTTTTATCATGGCATGTAACGCTTTTTCGTGTTCTTTTGAAACATCGCTACTATCCCGTACAATTTCCTTTAATTCCCATACCTTGCGTAAAAAATTGGTGCAACCCTTGATTCCCCCTAGCGTCCACATTGTATTTTGTTCGTAATCGCCCATAAAAAGAATATGTAATCTAAATGCGTCTGTGCCGTATTCATCAATTACATCTACAGGGTCAATGCCGTTGCCTGAATTTTTGCCCATCTTTTTGCCCTTATCGTCCAATATCAAACCGTTACACATACGGCGCGTAAACGGCAATTTATGCGGTACAACACCAATATCAAAAAGAAAGTTGTGCCAAAAGCTAGCGTACAACATATGGCGCGTGACATGCTCTGTGCCTCCTGTGTAAAGGTCGACTGCGTCCCAATACGCTAATTTCTTGGGGTCTGCAAATGCTTTTTTGTTGTGCGGGTCAATAAACCGCAGCCAATACCAACTAGAACCTGCCCAATTTGGCATGGTATCTGTTTCTCGTTGTGCAGTTTTTTTACACTTAGGACAATCCACCTTGCTCCATGCTGTGGCTTTGGCGAGCGGACCATTGCCGCTGTTGTCTGGTGAAAAATCTTTTAGCTTAGGTAGTTTTAGCGGCAGTTCTTTTTTGTCTAAAGGGACATAACCACAGTCTTTGCAAAGCACCATTGGGAAAGGCTCGCCCCAATAGCGCTGACGGTTAAACGGCCAATCCTGCATTTTAAATTGCACCATTTTTTTACCTAATTTATTTTTTTCTAAATGTGTAACAATTTTTGTTTTTGCATCTTCAACATTTAACCCGTTGATAATATCACTCCTGATTAGAACTCCGTCACCTGTATACGCTTCCTTGCTAACATCACCGCCGGAAATTACTTCAATAATCGGCAAATTAAACTTTTTGGCAAATTCATAGTCACGCGTGTCATGCGCAGGAACAGCCATCACAGCGCCCGTACCATATTCCATAGATATGTAATCAGCTGCAAAAATAGGAACTTCTGTACCCAAAAGCGGGTGTATGACTGACATACCTTGCAATTTTATGCCTGTTTTGTCCTTATTTGCTAATTTTTCTTCCGTTGTTTTTTGTGCGGAAGTTTTGGCATATGCCTTAACTTCTTCTAAGTTTGTAATTTTTTTTGCATTTTTTGCAATCAAAGGATGTTCGGGAGCAATTGCCATATACGACACACCGTACAGCGTATCGGGGCGTGTCGTAAAAATTTTCAAGGGTGTTTTACTGCCCTTTATTTCAAACGAAATTTCAGCACCTATACTTTTCCCTATCCAATTGCGCTGCGATTCTTTTAAGCTTGGCTTCATGTCGATTGCATCAATCGCCTCAAGCATTTTGTCGCTATAATCCTTCATTCGCAAATACCATACACTGCGCTTTTTCTGCTCAACAACATTTTTACACCTGTCACAAATGCCGCCTTGAGAATCCTCATTGCTTAATACTGTTTTACAGCTTTGACAAAAATTCACCACACCGTCTGCCTTATATGCCATGCCCTTTTTGAATAACTGCAAAAAAATCCACTGCGTCCACTTATAATAGTCCGCATCTGTAGTATTTATTTCGCGAGACCAATCAAACGAAAAACCCATCTTAAGCAATTGATTGGTAAACACCGCTATACTTTCTTCCGTCACTTTTTCAGGGTCTTTACCTACTTTTAACGCGTAATTTTCGGTAGGCAAACCAAAAGCGTCCCAACCGACTGGATACAAGACATTAAAGCCTTTCAGCCTTTTGTACCGTGCCACAACCTCGCTAGGGGTAAATGCTTTGACATGACCCAAATGAATCCCTTTTCCGCTTGGTCCAAAAAATTCCGTCAGCACGAAATATTTAGGTTTTTCACTAAAATCTACTGCATTAAATGTGCCTTCCCTGACCCACTTATCTTGCCACTTTTGTTCGATTGCTTTAAAATTATATTCTGCCATAACTTCTTCCTTTTATCGTTTTGCATTGATTGTACAAATTAATGCAGCAGGTGTCAAATAAACTTGTCATAAATCCAAAGATTCTAAACACTCTGTCAATGCCAATTTGATATGCTCATATGTTAGACCACCTTGCACAAAGGCAATATAAGGTTCGCGAAGGGGCGCGTCGGCGGATAATTCGATAGAAGAGCCTTGCACAAAACTGCCTGATGCCATAATAACTTTATCTTTATAGCCGGGCATTGCCCATGGTTCAGGAACAGCAAAGCTGTCAACGGGGGCGCAAGATTGAATAGATTGGCAAAACTTTATCAATTCATCTGCTGTTTTAAAGCGAATGGAGCATATTATGTCTGATATAATGCTTGTTTTATGTGGCAGAGTATCATATCTCAGCTTTGAAAAAGCAGTGCGAAATAATAACGCACCTTTTAATGCCTGCGCTGTTGTGTGGGGCGCTAGAAAAAAACCTTGAAAATAATTGCGGTAGCCGTCTGCATAAGAACCTACATCAACACCTACTCCGGGCGCTGTAAGGCGATTTGCAATTTGGTCAATATAAATTGATTTACCGCAAATATAACCGCCTGTAGGCGCGATTCCCCCACCAGGATTTTTTATTAACGAACCTATAATCACATCAACACCTACTTGAGTAGGTTCTAATTTTTCAGTAAATTCTCCGTAGCAATTATCAACCATAACAATGATTTGCGGCGAATGATTTTTTATGAGCAAGACAGCCTCTTTTATCTGGTCTATCGTAAGCGAATCGCGCCATGTATAACCACGCGAGCGTTGAATCCACACAACCTTTGGTTTTTTAGTTTTTGATAATATAGTTTGAATTTTTTTTATATCAAAACTACTATCTTTTAATAATTCTATTTTTTCAAACTTTATGCCAAACTCTTTAAGTGAGCCGTTGCCGCTGCCCTCAATGACGGGGACAAGCGTGTCGTACGGCATGCCTGTGATGGATAGTAGCGTATCATTAGGGCGCAATACCCCAAAAAGTGCGGTTGATATGGCATGTGTACCCGATGCTAAAACCGGCGACACAATCCCCTTTTCTGCCCCAAAAGCACTTGCAAAAACTGCAGACAAAACTGACTTACCTACATCTTCATACCCATATCCTGTAGACCCTGCAAAATGTCTAAGCGCAACTGAATTTTGTCTAAATGCATCTAATACCTTTTTTTGATTATAAAGTGCAATTTCGTCAATACGGCGCATTCCCGCAATGGATTCATTTTCGCACTCAGCTATGAATTTTTCAATTTGATTTTTGTCCATATACCCCTCTACACTCTTACGAACGCAATTCAGCAGAAAATTGAGCTTTTAGCGTCTTTATTATTTGCTGCATTAAAGGTTCAATTTCAGACTCTGTTAAAGTTCTGTCGGGGGCACGAAGTCGCAAAGAGAGAGCAACTGACTTATAACCCTCTTGAATTTGTTCGCCCTTATAAATATCAAAAAGTTCGATATGCTCACAAAGAGTGCCTGCAATAGTTTTGATACAGTCAAACAAATTGCCTACCAAAATCTCGTCTTTAACGACAAGCGCTAAATCTCTTTCAACAATGGGGTATTTTGGCGCAATTTTGTATTTTATGTCAGACATAATATTTGAAATTAATGGCTCTATGTCGATTTGTGCAATATAAACAGCTTTAGGAAGTTCAAAATTCTTAGCAACAGAAGGGTGGATTTTTCCAAACTCACCTAAATAAATGCCTTTTGCAGTAGTGATTTTTGCACCCATGCCCGGATGGAGCCATGGAACTGTCGCATATTCAGTATTACAATCTATACGAAACTTTTTAAGTATTTCCATCACTACCGACTTAATGCTGTAGAAATCCTCATCTTTTCCGTAAAAAGCCAAACAAAGTGTTTCTTGCTCTTGCGGCAATTCGCTAAGGGGTATTTTTTTTGCGTGATATGCCCTGCCCACTTCAAACAATCTAAAAGAATCATTTTTGCGGCTGATATTGGTGCGAACAACCTGCAGCATATTGCCGACTAACTGCGTACGCATAACGGCAAAGTCTTCTGACAATGGATTTAAAACTTTTATTTGATTGCGCAATTTATCACTAGATGCAATATTTAGCTTATTTAATTGCGATTCCGGAATAAATGCATAGCTTACAATCTCCTGCGCGCCAAGGCTTGTAAGTACTGTTTTTAAATTAAGGATATTTTGGTCTTGAATTGTGTATCCGCCGGGCGCTATTTGTTTAGTTTGCGGCATAGAAGAAACAATTTTGTCATAGCCGTAAAAACGAATAACCTCTTCGGCTAAATCTGGCATGCCCTCGATATCCTCGCGATATAACGGCACTTTTACTAAAAGTTCTTTGCTGCTTTTTGTGACGGCAAAATTAAGTGTTGTCAGTATTTTTTTAATTGTACTTTCTGGTATATCTATACCAAGAATATTACAAATCTCTTTTGCGGAAGTTTTTAGGATTTGATTAGTAGGTTGCGCTTCATAAGCCTCACTCTTTATATCAGCAATTTCCCCCACACCGTATTTTGACATTAAAGCTAATGCCCTTTCGCTGCCAATATCGACACTTTGCCAATCGACACCTTTTTCAAATCTAGCGGACGAATCTGACTTTAATCCCAATGCTCTGCTTGTGCTACGAACAGAACCACGGGCAAATCTAGCTGACTCTAAAAAGATGCTTTTAGTGTTATGCGTGACAGAACTTTCTTCACCACCCATAATTCCTGCTAATGCAAGGGCTTTTTGGGCATCGGCAATTACTAGCATATCATCTTCTAGTGTATATTCTTTTCCGTCTAGTAATTTGATTTTCTCGCTTTTTTTAGCATTCCGAACAATAATTTTCTCTGTTACCATTTGCATATCAAATGCATGAAGCGGCTGTCCTGTTTCAATTAAAACATAGTTAGTAATATCCACTACATTATTGATGGGTTTGTGACCTAGTGAAATAAGGCGCTTTTGGATTATATCCGGTGACGGTTTTATTTTTACATTTTCAATCAAACGCCCTAAATAACGAGAGCATTGTTTTGGGGCTGAAATTTCTATCGGTAAAATAGCGCTGTTATCATTATTTTTAATACCATAGGAATCATCGTCTACCGCAATGTTTGTGGTACAAAAAAGCCCGCCCTGTAGGCGGGGAAGTGGCGAAGCCACCTTTTTTACTTTATATTTTAAATCCAAAGGCTTTACCTTGCGGGAAAGTATAGCGCCAATTTCTCTTGCCATACCATAAACAGATTGACAATCCGGGCGGTTTGCTGTTACAGAAATGTCAAGAACAAAGTCGTTTTTATCATTTTCAGGTGCAAAAATGTCTTCAACTTCAAAACCTATGTGTACAAGTTTTTCTGCTAATTCTGGAATTTTAATTCCTGTTAAATCTATATAGTCGGCAAGCCAACTTACTAATAGTTTCATTTTGTATTTCCTTTGTGGCAATGCCACTTTGTGTTAAGTATAAATCATGGGTGCTAAAATTCTTTTAAAATGCTTTATCTAAACTGTCGCAAAAATCTTACATCATTTTCGAAGACTACCCTTAAATCGGTAATGGAATGTAATATATTGGTTATGCGGTCTAGCCCCATGCCAAATGCAAACCCTGAATATACAGAGGGGTCAATGCTGCAATTTTTTAAGACTCTGCGATTGACAATTCCTGCGCCCAAAATTTCTATCCAGCCTGTTCCCTTGCAAATACTGCAATTTTTACCATCTTTTTCGCCAATTCCGCCGCAATAATAACAAGACGCGTCAACTTCAACAGAAGGCTCGGTGAAAGGAAAATACGAAGGGCGAAAACGGGTTTTGGTATTTTCGCCAAAAAAATGTTTAGCAAAAAGGTCTAAAGTCCCTTTTAAATCGCAAAGAGTGATGTTTTTGTCAACAACTAGCCCTTCAATTTGATGAAACATTGGCGAATGTGTCGCATCAACATCGTCACTGCGGTATACTTTTCCGATAGAAATTATTTTTAGCGGAGGTTTGCTTTTTTCCATTGCACGAATTTGCCCTGTTGAGGTATGGGAGCGCAAAACAATATTTTTAGAAAGAAAAAAAGTATCTTGCACATCTCGTGCAGGATGGTCAGCGGGTATATTTAATGCCTCAAAATTATAATAATCCGTGTCTATTTCAGGACTGTCAATAATAGAGAACCCTAATGATATAAAAAAGTCAGAAACGCGTTTTTTAGTCTGATTAAGAGGGTGAAGTGAGCCTAATCCCCTATCTTTTTTGTCGATGGTAATATCAATTTTTTCGGTAGTCAATTGTGCAGCTAATATGGCAGACTCAAGCGCGTTTTGCTTTTCTGCAATAGCAGATTCTATCGCTGTGCGCGCAAGATTGATTTTTTGCCCTGCAATAGGCTTTTCCTCCGCAGAAAGGTTACGAAGGTTTTTTAATTCTTCGGTTAATTTTCCATTTTTACCTAAAACAGAAACGCGAATTTCGTTAAGAGAATCCAACGAATTTGCATTAGCAATATTCTGTAGTGTTGTTTGTTGTAAGTTTTGTATATCCATGTTTTGTCCTTTATTTTTTTCTATTCCTACTCTAATAATAACCCTAAATCACGCATGATTTTGTCTATATCGTCTTGAGGGTTTAGCGCCTCTTCAAAAGAAAAGCCTGTAGAAGAAATGCCGTAAGGCGAATTTTTTGTTGACGCTGTTTCAATTCCCTTTTTAGGAGTTGATTTTTTGACCGGCTTTTCCTCATGCGCTTTTAAGTATTGACGAATTCGACCAACGACATCAAAATTTTCACCCAAGACTGCATCTGCATCAGAATTGCTTGAAAATGACTCAATTGTTTCGTTAAACACCTCGCTGTCTGAACTATCAGAAATTGTATCAGTGGGAATAAACCCTACATTTTTTTGCATTAGCCGCTTTTTTTCGTCTTCATGAACTGTTTCTAAAGGCTTTGGTGCATCAGGCGGCGGCGAAACACTTTCTGTATCGCTCATGCCTTTTAAAATGCGGCTCATACGCTGATTAAAATCACTAGCGCTTTTTAAATCCTCGTCGATAGGGTATTTTTTAAGAATTTTATTATAATACGCAAGCCATTTTTCATGAAACGCTTTTAGCATAGCAATTTCTTGCTCATATTTAATTTTTGCCAACCTTTCAATTTCTTCTGCTTTTTGTACCGCGTTACAAATGGCTGAAGTAATAATTTCGCGTTTTTCGTCATGCCCTGCAATTTGTTTCTCCGTTTCTTTTAGCTGCGTTAAAAGTTCATCAATGCGCTTTTTTTGCGCACTGATAACATGATTAAAGTCCGTAGACATTTTTTTGAGGTACGCGTTGACTTCAGTCGTACTGTAACCTTTTTTTTCGAGGGAGAAGTTCATAGATATTAGAATTAACCGGTGGGAGTTTGATTGGGGTGTAGTGCTAACAACTTTTGCTTTAGATTAAACAGTTTGTCCGATAAGTTAACTTTGTAAATTTGTGAGCCTGTAATGCGCTTGCATTCGTCGCGAAATTTTAATTTTTCTCTTCTAGAGAACTCTATAGTTTGCTCTAGCGGCGGAATTTTATAAACACATTTGCCCCCTTTAAAGATAGGTACTAACAGCTTTCTTGCTATGTAATCTTTTAATTCTGCTTTTCGCCATCTTTCGGTAGGATGCGTTAAATGCAAAGGTTTCTTTAGCTTTTCTTCACGAAGTGTAATAATGTCTGCAAAAGCCATGCCTATGTGATTATCATAAATGCGGTACAGTTCTTTATGCCCTGGGTCGGTTGTCTTTGAGGCAGACTCTGAAAATTTAATTACCGGTTTTATTTTTCCTTTGCCATCCTCAATACCTGCCAACTTGTATACTCCGCCTAGCGACGGTAAATCACTGCTTGTAATAAGTTTTGTCCCTACACCGTAAACATCAATTTTAGCATCTTGTAATTTTAACTGCTCGATTAAATACTCATCAATGTCGTTTGAGGCAAAAATTATCGCATCTTCAAAGCCTGCATTGTCCAGCATTTTTCTAGCTTCTCTGCTTAAATAAGCTAAATCGCCACTATCTAATCTTATCCCAACAGGTTTATGACCTTTTTGCCTTAGTTCAGTAAAAACCTTAATCGCATTAGGCACACCTGAATAAAGCGTATGGTAAGTATCAACCAACAATGTACAATTGTCAGGATAGATTTTGGCAAAATTTTGAAATGCTTCTAATTCGTTGTCAAAACTTAAAATCCAACTATGAGCATGAGTGCCGTACACATCAACATTAAACATCTTTGCGCCCATGACATTGCTTGTCCCATTGCAGCCGCCAATCATTGCGGCTCTTGTGCCAAAAATACCTGCATCAGGTCCTTGCGCACGGCGTAGTCCAAACTCGATTACCTTTGCTTGTCCAGCAGCCTGCACAATCCTAGAAGCCTTTGTTGCAATCAGTGTTTGATGATTAATAATATTTAGCAGCGTAGTTTCTAGTAATTGAGCCTCGATAATTTTTGCCTTAACTACCATTATAGGCTCACCAGAAAACGCAACCTCCCCTTCTTCAACTGACCAAATGTCACCCGAAAAACGAAAGTTCTCTAAATATTGTATAAAACCGTCATCGAAAGAATTTAGGGATTTTAGGTATTCGATGTCGTCTTTTGTAAATTTGAGATTTTCGATATATTCAATCGCTTGCGCTAAACCTGCCGCAATAGCAGAATTTATTAGCGTGTGAGAGCGGAAAAACAAATCAAATACTGCAACTCTATCAGAAATGCCGCTTACAAAATAACCGTTCATCATGTTAAGCTGATAAAGGTCTGTCATTAAAGTTAGATTACGCATTCTTATACTTCCCTCGCTTCTGTTTCTGTATCGCTGTCCTTTTCTACTATCCGCACTTTTCCGCTAGCAATCAATTCTTCAGCTTCTTCACTTTCTTCTTTTTTCCGAATATCTGAAACAATGGAAAGCACTGTATAAATAAGGAAAAGCACCACAAAACCAATAGCAACAGGAATAATTAGCGTCCAGCCGCCGGCATCGTAAGCTAGCCCTGTGCTTTGCAGCGAAAAAAGAATAGACAATGCGCCGAACAGTACAATAAACGGAGCATGAGTGCGCCACGAACCAAAAATAACCGCAGTTATAAGGCTTGCAATAGCAATTGCAGCAATATAGAGGGGGTAAAGGTGAATATGCGATATTTCTGTATAGCCTTCTTCTGTCATAGTCATAAGTCCAGCTGCAATAAGAATCTCAACTAATGCCGGAACAAAAAACATTACCGAAATCCATGTTGATATTACATTTTTAAAGATAATTGCGTGAGAAAGAAATAGTGCAAAAAATAACAACAAAATACTAAGCGCGACCATATCGCCAATCATTAAATTAAAGGACATAAAATGCCCCAAACCTGCAAGCAATAAAACAAGTCCAAAGGCAATAAATGAAAGCCCTACACAAATACGAAAAATCAGCTTTTGTTTAAACGACACCTCTAAAGAATAAGAGGAAGAATTTTCGCCCTCAATAGACATTTCTTCTTTTTCGCCGTTTTCTGAAGCCGCTTCAACTTCTTCGCCTTCTACAGCGATTTCTTTTAAGGAATCTTGTTTTTTCTCTTTTTCATTCAATTCCATATATACAGTATATTGCAGCTCACGAGAAATGTCAAGGATTGTACAAGGGAATTAAAAACTTATATAATTGCATATATATTTAATATGCTAGATTGCTTTAATAAAAAACTATGCGATTATTCAGAATGTGATTTATTGACCCTAAATACACTAATCACAAAAGAAATCACATGTCGTGTAAAAGATGCTGATACGCTAAATATGCTAAGCAACCTTCTAGCTTCAATCGCAGCAAATCTACAAATGACAGCAAACCAACGCAGCTTATGTCAAAAGGATAAAAACTAGGGGCTTAAAGTTAAAGCCTCTTTAGTATAATATCGTTTTACATTTCATGCTATAAATGGTATGCTTAGTATGTGGTTAGAATAAAAGCAAAAGTTAAAACGGCAAGATTTGCAAGGTACTTACTGATTATTTTTTTTGCTTTAGTGGTGATGCTTTTGCCAGCTTATAAAAACACTTTTGCCGCTACTATACAGCCCTACACCATAGAAGAATTGATTACTACTACCATGCGTACTCAAAATGTTCCCGGAGTTTCTGCGGCAGTAATACGCGGCGAGAACACAACTTTTTATACACAGGGACTTGCTTGCAGAAAGTCTTTAGCTCCCGTAGACCCGTATACCTTTTTTTACATTGCGTCCATTAGCAAGGGTTTTACAGCGTTAGGCGTACAGCTTTTGGTGCATAAGGGCTATTTGTGCTTACTAGACCCTGTAGCAAAGCACATTCCTTGGTTTTATTTTAATTTCCGTAGTACTGATTTTTCAGTGCAAGAAATAACCGTGCAGCATCTATTGCATCATACCAGCGGATTAGGATTTTTTACTCACTCGGCTGCAATCCGTCCTCTGGACGCCCCCAACGCTCTTTATCAATCTGTTAGGTTTATCAACGGAACCTCATGCGCTTTCGTCCGGGAACTCGTTTTGAGTACGCTTCAAGCAATTATATCGTATTGGGCTTTTTGATTGAAATAATTAGCGGTATGTCATATGAGGAATTTATGCTCTCAAGCGTTTTAAAACCTTTGGGACTGCACAACACAAAAATGTTTCGCTCAGATGCTATACAAAGCGGCACGCTTGCACAAGGTCATCGTGCTAACATGTTTCGCTCGACGCCTTTTACAAAAACCATAGCTCGTTCGCATACTCCTACAGGATTTATACTATCTAATTTAATAGATGTTACTAAATGGCTTAGCTTACACCTTAATCCAAGTAACGCACCCTATCCTTTTTATAAGCTCATAAACGAGGGGCATATACCTAACACCGGTATGACAACTTTTGGAACAAACCAATACTACGCACTAGGATGGCATGTTGATTTGAACAGCGGCATAATACATCACCCCGGTATTATTCCCGGTTTTGTTAATCATGTGATGTTTTGCCCCTCAAAAAATACAGCTATCGTGGTGCTAATGAATTCTTCCTCCGGACATTCAATAAATTTGGTCGAAAATATATTTGCGTTGACACTGGGACTTAAAACAGGCAGTATTGCGATAGGCTCTGATATGCGAGTGTTGGATATTATTTTTTCCGCTTTAATAATACTGTTTATAGTGTTGACAACGACATTGCTTGTAATTTTAATTTTTCGCATTATAGCTTTGCGGAAAAAACACATTGTTTTTAAGCGGCCTAGTATAAAAGGCATTATCAGCATAAGTGCAACCGCGCTATTTTTTGTTTTAATATTACTGCTCACCCTCTTAGCGCCTATTATTTTTGGCATAGGTTGGCACATGGTTGTGATTTGGCTGCCGCCAACTATATTTACTCTGATTATCTTTGTTTTTCTAGCAATCTTATTTGCCGGTTTATTAGTTATTTTGCGCATTTTAAGAGCGCCCAAAATACAAGATACAGCTGTTACATATTAAACTCTTTATTAAAGTTTGAACAATTCAAACGACTTAAACTCGCACTTCCCCTTACCCTCAAATCTAAAATATAAGGGGGCAATACCTTGCTTTGGTTTTAAGGGAGCGGAAAATGTTGTGTTTTGCTTTGTAGGTATTATTGTAATTTCTGCAACAGGTTCGTCGTTTAAATCATAAAAAACTTTCATAACACCCCTAG
>Ga0131853_10021268_pt1 | contig 11775 bp, 6 predicted proteins | sample TergutLab28metaG_FD_92764 | JGI IMG/M metagenome (GOLD analysis project Ga0131853, IMG submission 92764) | Labiotermes labralis P1 segment gut microbial communities from Petit-Saut dam, French Guiana - Lab288 P1 (version 2) (version 2) | ecosystem: Host-associated > Arthropoda: Insects >...
AACCCAAGACACTGAGACTGAAACGTGGTGACATTCGAGTAAGGACCAGGGGTGACTTGACAGCTGTGGTGTGGAAGGACAAGAGAGATGTGTGCCTCCTGACAAACATTCACGATCCACCCACAGAAGGCAATTATCATGATGAACATGGGGATGCAATAAAGCCGGCAAATGTGGTGGATTATAACTGTCACATGGGGCATGTTGATAATGCAGATAGGATGGCCAATAGCTACATGGCCAGCCGTCGGACATGGAAGTGGACAAAAGAGCTCTTTTCCCACCAGCTGGACCTGGCCTTGTCAACAGTTACATCCTTTTATCTTCATGTGATGGGAAGAAAATCTCACACAGAGCTTTGCAACTCACCCTTATCAGAGAGATGCTAGCACGGTCTGGGCATGAGCCATGACCATCCATGCCTGTAGGGAGACCAGCCTCAGCTTCTAATAACACCAGAAGACTGGACACACATCACAATAAGCACTGGCCTGGCCACAGTAACATGAAATGGCGATATCACGTGTGTTCAGCGGGGCGGTGTGAAGCAAACGGTGATATTCAGATGTGTCAAGTGTGACGTGGCGCTTTGTGTTGATCAAAACGGTTTTGAAGATTATCATACAAAGAGCAACTTTGAAGACATCTATTCGTCCGTCCTCCGTACAAACAGTTAAGGCCTTGACCACAATGTAAGTAAAAGAACATGGATATTCACAAGTTTGTTTAGAAACTTATCTTCTCCGTTATGCAATAAGGAAATTACAACATTTTTAAGGCATTCTGAGCAATGTTTGTTTCCTTCCCCACAAAATGCTTTTTTTTCCACAAATTTATCCTGCTTAGTTCTTGAAATATTCAGGTTTTTCAAGTATCATGTACAAAATTTAAATACCCCGGAGAAAAATTCGGCGAGCTAGGACTTACATATGGGATTTAACTTGGCATTTAAAGGGTGAATTAATTGTCTGTGCTACAACAGACCAGCCTTGTGCAGACAAACCAAACTGCCAAAGAAAATTAAATTTTTCAAACCACATTCCTGAACAGAAAATAAATTCACAAATCAGGCAAAGAGCACTTTCATGCCTTAGTATTGATGAAATTTGGTTGTTCAGGCTCAGATACAATAGGCCAGCACAGGAGTGCAAAATATTCCAAACATTAGGAGCCACCTAAAAATTCTAAGCACAAAAAAGGTGACATGAAGGAAGTTCTGCACTAAGGATCCACAAATATTTGGTGCCACACTACAAAACTGTCAACTAGGCAAACTGGCACCTGGGATTTGTGCACCCCTGGACCAGTGTATCTTCTATGATCATATGTCCCATCCAAACACACTTTAAATAACTAGTTTTTTAGTCAGTTCAAGTTCAATTGAATGCTTCACTATACTTTTCTTCTAACCAAATTCAAGTTTAAGACATCAATAAATACCTCATCCATTCAGATTTGTAATTGTAACTAATGAACAAATGATGACATGTATGTAAAACTAGCTGGTTAACAGCCTCCATTAATACACACTGTATGCATTCACCCTCTTAGGTCCAAATATTCTGCTGTGCTATAATACCTCAATTTATCTTCTTCAATCAGGATTAGAAACCAAGTTCCATACCCACATAACACAATATTTTATGAGAATGCAATAGTTTATAAACCTCCAATAGAAAAAAGATAGTGGGACAGCTAAACAGCAAACACAGTAAAACTTTGGAAAAGATTAAATCAGCCACTCATGTGAATAGCCAAACACACAGTTCATTTTATATAGTAAGACTTGCTCACCACTGTTTCCAACTCTGAAGAAAGAACCTTCTCCTGCATTAATACAGAAGCCAATGTTCTCCATATCACTTTCTGCTTTTCTGGAGAACTGTGTTTCCCTTCTGTCATTAAAATTTCAACACACTGTTTAATCTTGGATTGTTTTAATGCTAATAAGGAAAGTTTGTTGCATATTTCCACAAATTTAGCTTCATCACTGTAATGAAACAAATGTCACATAACAAAAAACTCAAAAAATCAAATCTTGTTAACAATATAACTTACCTAAAGTTAAACATGGTAAAATTAAGGACATAATGACATGGACAATACTTCAACTTTATATTAAACAAAAACTGTACAGCATATTCTTAATACAGAGTCTAACAATAAGAGATAAAATCAACTGTTACTGCAAAACTTAACTATGCATATGGCATGGCTGATGCTATCCTGCACATGCCACCACTGTTCAAGTTTGTGCTATGCTTGGGACAATTATCTGTTCTAATGAACAAGAGGCTGTGGCACAATGAGTAATCAGAAGCATGACTGAGATCCCTTTTTGTTAATACTAAAGCTCCTCAGCTACTCATTTCCGAACTATGTTGAGGTCTACCAAGTGGTCTCCTTCCTTTAGATTCCAATGAAACGCAGCATGCAATTCTTTTCTGCCCCATGCACTACGCATGCCATCCTCCTTAACTGGTTCATCCCAGACTTATCTAATAAAGAGTAAGATTCATGAAGCTCCCCATTATGTGAGCCTCCTGTACAACAGGTACCACGTCTCTTCCCTGAGCAGTAATGAGGCTGGAGCATGGTGCTGACTACCCACCCCTACCTAGCAAAAAGTTTGAGCACTGAGACAGCTATACCTGGGCCTCCCCACTGTGCCTGCTTAACATGCAACAAGATGGCCCCATTATGTATTTCTTTCCAACTACCTACTACTTCCCTGTTAGGTTCAAGTATTTTCCTCAGCATTCTGTTGTCCTCAGCCTGTGTTCTCTTAAGAATGAGAGAGAACAAGTTTCATACCCATATGAAATAACAGGCAATATTATAGTTTTTTATAAACTTTGGACATCTGACAGGAAGACAAAATACTCTAAACAAAATATGGCAAGCATTTCCCAAATTTAATTTGTTCTTATTTCCTTAATATTGCAACTAAATATTTTAAAAGACCATAATAAAATTATTTGTTTTAGTCAAACACAACAATATTTTATCATTTATTTTAACATACTGGTGCCTCGTTAGAACATCATCAGGTCATCCTTACAAGGAATTTTGAAAGTCAGTTACATATAGTGCATATCAAATTCAATATCATAAGGGATCCCATAAAACTTACACAAGTGTTCTAATTCTGTTTAAACAGTGTAATAATTGAGTGGTTATATTGCCTGTGATAAACTGAGAGTTGTGTGAAGAGCTGAAACAAAATGTATCACAGGCAACATAACCACTTATTTATTACACTGTTTAAACAGAATTTTAACACTGGTGTAAGTTTTATGGGATCCTATATGACAATGAATTTAATACGTACTACATGTAACCGACTTTTAAAATTTCTCGTAAGTATGGCCTGATGATGGTCTAATGACTGAAACTTGCCACCAATAAGTTAAAATAAATAATGAAATATTGTTGTGTTTGAAACAATTTTATTATTCTTTCAATTCTATAACACAATGGGACGTCCTCTAAAAAAAAAAAAAAAAAAACCATTTTCAAAGCATTTATTAAATATATTCAAGTTGTAATTCTGTCCTGAACAGAACCACAGGGACAGATACATAGTTTTCTCATCTTTTATATCTCAACCAATGTCCTTTATCACAACTAATAAAGTTTTTTTTTTTAGTTTATAGTATTTATCTTGTCAAAAACAATCATAAACTCCAAATTCCACATACAAAGTAGATATCAGTCCAAACACAATAAAATTCTATTTTATTTAATAGAACGACATGTTTCAGCCTAGGATAGGCCATTGTCAGGTTCACAAACTGTTTAAAAAAAATAATGAGGTAGAACATACAAAGAGCTTAATAATGTTTAAAAAAGGTTAAAATGTTACAATAATTTAGAACAAAATGTGTCAGTTGGAGGTTCTGTAACACCTGCTTACAGTTTTTTGAAGTGAGTAATTTCTTCCATTTACAGTCCAAGGTTGCCATGACCCTATCATCAGTCTGGATGTCTCAATGTTTATAATGTACGTTAACCAGGACAGCAGATTAAATTCTCTCATGAACAGGTCATTTCCAATAGGAGAAGTATATAAATGGATGTCTGTATAATATGTTTTTAGTATTCTGCCTATAACACAGAAATGTAATTAGTAAATGTATGTAACTAACATGCAATATCAGTTTTGAAGGTAAGTTGTTTAATTACTTACAGTTTCTAAGATGACACATTTGTGCACTATTATATGATGGTTATATAATAGACAAAATACTAAAAACAGAATACACATCTATTCAGTTATGTACTTTGTGACTGAGGCATCCGGACTGTTGATAGTGCCATGACAACCTTGGACTGTTAATGGAAGTAATTTGTGATGATCAGCCATCCTACCTGCCCACCTGGTAGGCAACTAATTTATTGATCTGTTGATTTTAAATACTGTATTACTTACTGGTGTATTTTAATTGGGAGATACTAGTCACATCCCACTTGACTTGAGCTGTAAATGGGGTGTCCCCAGGATATTACAACTGTGACTTTCTATTCTAGTTTACTTGGCACATTGCTGCAGGAAACCACACATTCATAAGCTGACCACACTCGCCTTGATAACAAAGTTACAATTTATTTTACTGGTAATCAGAACACCTCAACACATCCTATGAAGATCCTGTTATGACACTCTTCCTACAGGATACACCTTGTCTTACATCCTATAGACTACACGTGCCACATCCTTTAAAACTCCCACACCTTGCATGAGATGTTGTAAAGATTATTACCAGTGACAGTACACTAAAGCAAAATTATATTGGGCATTACCCAATCAGAGGCAAGGATTAACACTCATTGTGTCCGAACTACCAAGCAGTATTTTCTGTGCTATAATTATAATTAGGCTCTGAACTGCCACCTGATCAGACAAATCAGAGACACCAAAGGAGTGACAGTTACCAATACTTGTGCAGTCCCCCTGGCATCTGGCATATGACTAACAGAACAACACCAGGAGAGAAGGCAACACTTGTCACAGGCCATAAGATTCTGTTAACTTCAGCTAAGTCATTCATCATGAAGAGTCTAATACTTAGTATTTTTAAGTACCACTAATTGTTGTCACTGATATTTGCCAAGGCTCGCTACAGCACCGCTACAAACAGAAAACCTTTTACATTGTTCAAAAACAGTTAATATTTTACCTTCTTGAATTGTTGTTGCAAATACTGAAATTATATACATGTTAAATCTGTCATGATTCTACAGTTAATATTAAGCTAATCTCTGGAATCCCTCTATCTGATCTGGCATAACAAGTTACTCGCTCTAAAAAATTGCAAACAATTGTTGCAAAGCCTCCAGCTCATATGCAATGCTGTAAGCTATTTTAACATTTTAAATAACCTTAAACATTATAAAACTACCTGTACACTGTACCTAAACATGTTATTCTATTACCTAAAATAGAATTTAGTTGTGTTTAGACTGATATCAACTGTGAATTAAGTTTTACTGAATAACACAACAGGATGTCACATATCAAAATTAAAAACCAAGATTTCAAATTACTGCCTCTAATGACAATAATTTTCCTGCAACTACTGTTCTTGTACAGGTGGTTTCAATACATACCTTTCAAGTGAGAGCAACTGCTGATATATTGGAAAAAGTTCATCTTGATCTGATTCAGAGTTCTCCTTCTCATAAAATGATGCTAATCCTTGCCATGCTAGCAGTTGTTTTGGTGAAACTTCAATAGCTTTCCTGAAAGCTTTAGGAGCTTGATCTTTCTGTTCTGAGTCTTGCAATGCCACACCAAACAGTACTAATCCAACATAATTATTTCTGTCACTTTTGAGAACGGCCTGAAAAATGTGTCACAAACATGTCAGATATTAACACAGTAAAAGCTTTAAATTAATGGAATATATCCTGACACAAACTTCATAATCTACTTTCCTTTGTAATGTATACAAGACTTACAACAGTCTGCTCTTGTAACATGAATGAAATAAGAAATCCTTACAAAAATGTTGGAGGAGAAACTTGGAAATCTTCTTGAAAGATCACAGGTAAGCTACCAAACAACATTAAAATTCATCTCATAGAAAATGGTTCTGTTAATATCAGCTTTCAGGCTTTCATGGTGGCTGATGCTAAAAGCTAGTTTTCTAGCTCACTACACCACACAGAACAATAACTTTACCCTGAAATTTCTGAGGACCATTATGCGTCCATCTTCAAGGTCCCTTGAACTTTCAATTTCTATTGGCTTGGAAACATATAACCCCTCTTCCCAATCTGTGGATCTGAATGGCCACAATCCCTGCAAACTGCCTACAGAAATGATCCATTTCCTCCTTCTAATCACTTCAGTATCCATATGAACCTATTTCCATAACCCTGAAGATGGAACAAGCATATTCCTCCAAAATGTCAGAATCACCATATGATCCCACACAGCACAATAACTTAAGCAAATATTATTTGGTTCTGTTATGATGAATGAACACTGTTGATTCTGATAAAAGATCTTTATACTGAAACTACTATGTATAGGTGATCAAGCATACTTTCAGACACGCATGTTTCAAAAGCATGGATTTACATAATCTGCAAACACATTAAATATTTTGCTTCCTCCTACTGCAGTTTCGTTCAATTTACAAAAATCACATATATCCAAAATCATCTCTTTGAGAAAGGAATGTCTTTGTCAACCACCTTGTCAACAGCTACTTACTTTACATATCTGCAGAGCAGTTTTAAAGTCCTTGTTCTTTATAGCATCACGAGCATTTTTAAGAGAGAGTTTAATTTCTTTAGCATCCATCTGTAATACACATCAGTCTGTTTGAAGTACAGCCACCGTAAGATTCTACAAAATAAAGCAAAATTCCTTGTTTTGAGGTTGTCACAGCAATGCTTAACAATATTCAAGTCTTTTGGGATGTGTACATTATGTTAACAGCTAAATAATTACGAGTATTCGAAGGAACATAGTGCCCCTATCTTCAGGGTCAAGCAAGTCCAATTCTTCTTGGACTGCTTGAACTTGAAAATGGAGCCACTGTGATCCACTGCAACATCAGTAAATATTTACCAGTCGATATGCCATATCATCCAAAACAAACTGAATTTTAAAAATCAAATAACTAACACTCTTATACAGTCTACTTAATTTTCTCAAACTAACCTACCTAACCCTCGGCAATCACTGTGTATTCTTATCTGAACACCAACCTACCAAAAACATGTGATAATTCCATAACAAAGTCCTTCAGTCAGTAATTCATTTCACATGCAGTTTTATTTGCATACTAATGCTACTTTCATGTCCAGGAAGCATCCAAAGGAGCACTTTTAAAAAAAATACATTGTGGCAGAAGTCTTCAGTAAAAGTAATTTCTGCTGCATACTAAAATATCACCCACCAAAAGAAAAACCAGTTTCTTATGACCACACATACAGGTAAATAGTGTAAGAGGATGTACACTGAATGACAACAGGCATTGTCAAGGACCGCATTTTGACATTGCCAACAATTACATGCACATTTACATTGTTTAGACTCTGAATCCGCTAACATTTGATGGAACTAGGGCAGAAAGGTGTAATTCCAATTTGGATGCACACACTGCAAATGAATGCATTACCTGCTGCATGTTCCAATTTTTTCATCAAATCTCACCACTAAAGAGTATATTCTTAAAAGCTCTGTGACTGGGCCTGTAACAGAAGACAGCTATTTTGCTTGCTACAGATAAGCAAACACTCTAGTTCCAAGTTCCATAAACATTACTTGCCCTAGGAACCTCTGACCTCAAATATAATAACAAAAAAAATCCAGCAATGTAAAATGGAATTGTACAGTGTTGTTTCTGCATGATGAACAAAACGTATAGATAATTTAATAAAAAAAACTGACTTCGATTTGCTTCATGTTGAAAAAATTATTACCCACTATAAATGTAAGAATGTTACATATGGTTTATTTTGCACATTTCTATTCACGTATCAGTTATGGTATAATTTTTTGGGTTCATCTTCATCAATGAGAAATGTTTTCATAATTCAAAAAAGAGCAATTAGGATTATGCTGAGACTGGGTCCAAGGAGTTCTTGTAGAGAGGGTTTCAAAAAATTGGATATACTTATAGTTCCTTGTTTAAATATTTATGCCTTGACCTTATTTGCTATCAAAAATCTTACTATTTATCAAACTAACTCCTCTGTTCATGGTATGAATACAAGGCAGCAAAATAAACTGCACATACCCTCGGTAAGACTTTCCTCAATACAGAGAGATGTCTACTATTCATCTGTTAAAATATTCAACCAGCTACCACAAAATATATTCAAATATTGTAACAACATACATACCTTTAAGACTTTGTTAAGAGACTACCTTGTTAAAAAATTAATTAATTAATTATATAATGTACGTATGTACGATTGTAGGTACATATGTATATATGTATGTAAGTAAGTAGGATGAACGTAATTGTGTTCAAGACTATGAGGTTTATTGAGGTGCATGTTTATCATTTACCACAAAGTCTCTGAGATGTGCCAGATACTGACACATATACAAGTAACAGCTACAGTCCCATAAACTGTTTGGAATAACACAGTATCATACTGCAGTAACAGTAACATTAAGTGGTAATTTACAAAGTACAGTAGATATTTACATATTTACATACATTCCATGAATTCACAATGAAACACAGTCACTACAGAATATGCAATTAATCACCAGCACAAAATGTATAATTCAATATACTCTAAGTTAAAATGTTCCACTAAAAGGTTACGTTACAGAACAATGGATAAATTATACTAATAAGGTCTACGCTCTTCTTCGATGAAGTGCAAAGACCTCAACAGCACTGTGGCAAAAGCCTGAAACCTCAGAAGTACTATTGATGTGCAATCTATAATATTCTTTAAAGGATTATGAGTCACTTTTAAACATTAATAATTCATCAACCATGCAAAATTGGGGGTGCATTTGTTTTTAATGATACTTTACAGAGTAGGTGCAGACAAAGAGTTTCACTCAGTGCAGTATGCACAGTCCATACTCTTCTAAAACCATAAAATGCATAAATATGTGCAGAACAAAACACCAAACGTCTGGAATTTTATAAAGTCAATAAATATGAATAGATAATATAGAGTAAACCAACGAATACACTTTGGTGAAACGTATTTTATTACATACTGCTGATCACCAAAGTGTTTCAGTTGTACTCATGACCATCATCACAAGGTCTCAAAGAATACTGATAAAACAAACAATAAACTGTTAATCTGCATAGGTGAAACAACTTGATGTTATGGTTAGTATCTCAGGTACTCCCTGTTGTAATACAGTGTTTGTTATTAAAACAGGTAAAACAGGGTGTGTTTGTGTTGCTGGCTGCAGTTTATATGCACCCTGTAATAAAAATAAAATACTCATGGGTATAATGTTATAATATACAAACAACTGTATGTTTGGCAACGCAGTTGTCAATATAGTTACATACCTGCTGAATGGATACAGGTGTATGTTGTAGGGGAGTTGGCTTCTGATGGGCATACGAAGTGTTCGTGTTCGTGTGAGGTAGGGAGTGAAGTGTTTGGAGTATTCTTTGAGACACCTGATGATGGTAGCGAGTACAACCGAAACATCCTGGTGATTAGCAATATGTAATAAAAATGCGTTTTACCAAAGCAAAGTTTGTTTGTTTACTATACAATTTAATGCATGAGTATGGAACATATTAAACATGAACAGAATTTATTTACATCCCACAGATCCTTCTTTGGGCTAAATTTATAAATGTCATAATACATGTAACACTTTGACAATCTGCTCTGGGTAATTAAATATGACACAGTTCCATTCCTTCTACACAACGGTTCGATCACCACCGAGAAACGAGGGTGACCGCGTAAATAGGTTATACCGCAAACGCGTTGCTCAGTAACAAAGTACCCGACATATATACAGTCTGATATAAAGAATAAGCAATAATCATATACTAAATAAATATCACTGTAAAAAAAGTCAAACTTCCTTACCAAATTAAATAAAAATACGAATGTTAAGTCACAACTACCACGTTTCGTACTCTATTACAGATGTCAGCCACGGATCATAAATATTACAAAATTATTTTCATGGACCAAGTTCTTAACAACAACCGCGAATGAGTAGCTCCGATCACCGCAGGTCGCGAATCGGTCTTCAGATAGCGTTCGTGTACAGCCGGGAGCTATGGCGGTTGGTTGCTGTAAAGAGTTGTCTAAAAGCTTTATTTGTCAGACGTTGATGTTCAGGTAATAGTTTACGTTGACAAGTCGTTACGACAAACTGTGAGACATGTGTGTGCCTCTTTAACCGGCCTTCTTGAATATTTCGCAGTGACTGTGGCCTAATGTGTGCCGAAGAGGAAATCTGTTCGGTGAGGAAATGTTTGACGTTTGTCTGTGTATAGTGACACTCGTTGATGTGTGAGATGGCATAGCATTGCTTGGGGTAAAATGATTGTTGAGGTTTCAAGGTGTTAATTAATTGTGCAAGGTACTGCTTCCACTGCCATTGAAAGTTGTTTCAATGCACGCCATGAATGTATAGTTCCACGCATTCTAACGTTTGCACCAGGTGGTGCAATTCGGTCACTTTAGTCCTGGGAAGGGAGCATCCAGTACCTATTACATAAAAGGTTGTGTGAGGCCCGGAGCCGGTCTGATGTTTCACAAAAGAGAAAGGTATGTTGCTCTTTCCGGGATTCGAACCAGGGTCGTCCAGCGGCTGATAGGGGCCACGATTCTGCACCGTAGCCGGTATCTCGACATCCACCACCGCCAATATTAGTACGCTTTTTATTTCAACAAATATTTGGATATGTATTCAAAACACTGTTATGCATAGCACATTGTACAACTCTGCAGGATGCTAGTTTCAGCTTTTCAGTTAATCCACTGTCAGATCTATTCATTATCAAGAACCATACAGAGAACTTATACATGCATGTGAGATTGAGATCTTATTCCCTTACAATATATGTAGTTACAACTTATGTTGTAATACATAAAAATTGTTTAAAATTATCCACCCAACTTTTAAGTATTTTAACATGTATGCCTGCATGGTGTGGGCTGGGGCTATTCCAATCCATTGTACTTAACTAATCTAATATTGTAACCATCAAAGCACAACAACCAATGGCTCATTTTTGACTATTTTTTTTTAAATCATCTGATTGTTTCAACCCTCTCTCTTTGTCATGAGTTTTCAGTAAGTTCATGCAGTATAGAATGAGGTCAGTGCACAAAAGGTTGGTTGCGCAATGAACAGCAGTGCCCAGAACTCAAAAGATATTGGCCAAGAACAGGACATTATGTATAATGACAAGGATGTTACTGAAAACATTTAACAAAATTGTAACCTAAAGTCACTGGCACAAGAAAACTGTTGGAACTATCTAAACAGATGCAAGAATTTAGTTTATACTATGAACATGAGACAACTTTTCAGTGACTAACCTTTTAGTTTCATGTTCATGTTGCCTACAATCAGATAAAGTTCTCCATTGCACTGTGTTTGAATAAATATAACACTAATTATAAAAATCCTTACATACAGAGTGTCCCAGAAGGAAAGGACGTAACTTCGGGAGCGTGTTCCTTAGGTCAAACTATAACGATATAACCCAAAACACCTATATCCAAAGTTCAATGGTTACGGAGATATTGGCCAGAGAAGTTTGAAACTTTGACAGCTATTACTCACTTATTGATTAC
>Ga0131853_10021269_pt1 | contig 11775 bp, 9 predicted proteins | sample TergutLab28metaG_FD_92764 | JGI IMG/M metagenome (GOLD analysis project Ga0131853, IMG submission 92764) | Labiotermes labralis P1 segment gut microbial communities from Petit-Saut dam, French Guiana - Lab288 P1 (version 2) (version 2) | ecosystem: Host-associated > Arthropoda: Insects >...
ACCAACCACATCCAGCAGAACCAGCGCAGCACACCACATGCAGTAACATACGTCTTGTTCTCCTGAAGATGGGCGTAATGATGCCCGAAACATGTTGAGAAATTGTTAAAAATAAACATCTAAATGTTGCATCTTGTTGGTCTTCTCTTTCAGGTCATAGATTGTTTTGTGTGGAGGGTCTGCTTATGGGGCATGACATCGTGTAAGGAAACTGCATTCGCCCGTACTGTAATGAACTCTTCGGGGTTCTAACTTGCATGGACCCCACACACCCTAACCTAAACTGTCCAGTTTAACTGTGTAAAAAAAAAAAACTGCACAAAAAACTGAACTGAATGTTTTCTGGCACAGCACAAGTTTTCCATCAAGTTTGTCAGTTCTGTGTGTCTTCTTGTGCGTGTGACTGTGGTGGATAAAAACAGGTAAACTGAAGAAACTGTGGGATTACCTGAGTGAACTGCGCAGTTCTCTTTGTGAAATACGACTGGAAAGGACAGTTCTGAGGCCTGCGCTATTGCCTATCAAAACTGCGCAGTTTTCTCAGTTTTTCCATCAGGTATGACGTCACACGGTAAAATCGCTCAGTTTAACTGAGAGTTTATAGCGCCCTTAACACTTGTGTTTTGGAAGACCACGTGGACGAAAGGCCACGTGTTAAAATGGGTGTTGCGACAAATTTGTTGTTCATATTTGGGCTGGATTAAACCGGCGTACGAGAGGACGTTGACATTGTGTAATGTTTGGAGTAGAAATTGATTTTGTTTGCGAACTCTGTGGACATTTTTGGCACAGTCTTGAACGCCTGGTTAAGCTATGAGTAATACAGGAATAATTATCAAGTTTGCGGTTTGTGGAAGACGCCTTGGGGGGCTTTGAACAGACAGAGATACAGTGCAGCATTACATGAAGTTATGTACATACTTGTAGGGAAAATTATGACCTGAGATTTTGGAGGGAAGTATTACTTCTTAAGAAGCTTCTAGTCGCGCAGGTGGTCAAGAGGTTTTCCGTCGAGTATTGAGCTACAAATTTAACTGTCGTGTTCGCCACAGTTCGCCACTGATAAAGTTAATGTTCACCGTATTACAGTCCACGACAGCCCAGAGAGGGATTAGAGGTATAACTCTACTTTTTCTTTAACCTCGGCTCTAGATGGGGGTGGGTGGTCAAGGAACGTTCACCCTATTACAAGCCACGAGAGCCCAGAGGGGGATTAGAAGTATAACTCTACTCCTTCTTTAACCTCGGCTCTAGATGGGGTGGGTGGTCAAGGCAAGTTCACCCTATTACAGGCCACGAGAGCCCAGAGGGGGATTAGAGGTATAACTCTACTCTTTCTTTAACCTCGGCTCTAGATGGGGTGGGTGGTCAAGGCAAGTTCACCCTATTACAGGCCACGAGAGCCCAGAGAGGGATTAGAGGTATAACTCTACTCTTTCTTTAACCTCGGCTCTAGATGGGGGTGGGAGGTCAAGGCAAGTTCACCCTATTACAGGCCACGAGAGCCCAGAGAGGGATTAGAGGTATAACTCTACTCTTTCTTTAACCTCGGCTCTAGATGGGGGTGGGTGGTCAAGGCCACGCCCTGGCAGGTTTAACCTTGGGAAAGAGACGCGGTGCCCATTACAGGGGGCTGGTTGGGCTCCAGGTCCGTTCTGGGCGGGTGCAAAAAATCTCGCCCTCAACGGGATTCGATCCACGGAACGTCCAGCCAGTAGCGAGTCTCTATACCGACTGAGCAATCCCGGCCCTTCGCCGCTGGTCCCTCTTACAAGTAAGATTACTTCACTTCAAGACATCTTAATTCTTTAACCTTAATTTCAATATTATCTTCCCATCTGCTTCTAGTTTTCCAAGTGGTCGCTTCTTTCAGGATGTCCGACTAAAGTGCTGTGTGGTTTCTGCTCAATTAACCCCTTGACGCCTAACGAACCCTATAGGGATCCTACCGCACCGCTAACCTCTAAACGTTGCATTTTATATATTTATTCAACAAATATAGGTACTGAATATTTTAAACATGGTATATACTCTGTTTTTTTCTCTTAAAAATGCAGTTTGTTTCATAATTCTAACTTATTTGGTTCCTGTATTATTCACCTTTTATATACAGGGTGTGCTAAAATTTTAAAAAAAATAATTCCGGCGCCAAAAGGTGAATTGTGCCCTCGACTACTTACTGCCGTCACAGACTTTATTTTAATCCACCCTGTACTTGAGGCCAACATGCGTGTGATATAGGCAGGATGTGTAGAAGGCAGATTCTTCTTATAGTCGACGTGTGTTGGCTGTTTAATTTCGTCATCTCCACGTGAGTTACTCTTCATGAACAGCGACATGTGACGTATTAGAAAATACACAACGGGCTCTGAAAGCATCAGACAGATTCAGATAATTGAACTCTCGTTTAAGTCTGTATACTCGATGGAGTAGAAAGTACATAAAAGTTTTGCTGTCTTTGTTAACACCTGCTTTCTCGTAACTGTTCATCATATCACAAATAAAAGCACCTCGTACGGGTCTCAGGGCAGATCATGATAACAACATGGTAGCCAAGTGTATGGACTTGAGAGGTGGCTTTTGCTAAGGTGAAGAGACTCATACTGAAGGCGTGCAGGTGCTATGGAGTTGCACAATAATGCTCACATTTCAAGCACAAATATTCAGAGTCGTGACTTGTGTTCTGCGAGCTTGTTTGTGAACACAATTTTGTGGGTAATGTTGTAGTTAGCATTATGGTATTAATATGTGGAATAATAAGAACAGCATTTTGAATGTGGAGTCGAAACACACACACCTAGACCATAATATGAAACACTATCTACAGTAGCTGAGAATAGGAAATGAATGCGTAACCGACAGAAACATGAAACTCTTTGAGTGTTTGTAACTTTCATTACGATGTGTATTCATAACGTAGACTCGTGTTTGGTGACACCATGTAGCCTTTCAACGTTGGTATCCACCTACAAGGATCTTTAGAGGGAGCGACATATGCAGAAACGAGACACATAAAAAATTTTGTCTAAACTGCCAGTGCACTCATTCAGTCACTTCACTTGCGCAACCGCACAGTACTAATTTCACCACAGAAACAATCATCGAATTTCCCAATGACACTTATATCAGTTCCTAAATTCTGCAGTTAGTCTGCACCGCATAACAACACCTAGTCCCCTGGGCAGTGTGGGTACAGCTGTCGCCATCTGACGAAACAAGGGCAGTTGCATTGCCGGTGAAGCCCACAAATACTATGTGTGTGTGTGTGTGTGAGTGCGAACTGCTGTATCCCCCTCCAAACATTTGCACCTGTGTTGCCAGTGGACGCCCTGTTGTCGTGTTTACTAAAATGGAGCTTCAGCTGCCACAGTTGGTATTAAAGTCCCGATTTTAATTGACTGAATGTGGATGTCAATCCGCACAGTTATCTGTACTACTGAAAAATGCTGTGTCAGGCGGTAATCTCCATAACTGCGTACAAAATTCTTATAATAAAACCAACTAGATGCACTAATTTCTCAAATTTATTTTTGGAATAAAATTCTACATGTTTCGGACAGTTCCTCTGTCCATCATCAGGAGTTTTTCACTGAAGACACAGCAATGGTATATGTCATACAGCTTGCGAGCAGGGTCAGGACGGAACCAGTACCGTCCTGGTCCTGATTCTTGAATGATTCTGCTCACAAGCTGTCAGTAAACCTGTGTGACGTATACCATTGCTGTGTGTACAGTGAAAAACTCCTGATGATGGACAGAGGAACTGTCCGAAACGCGTAGAGTTTTATTCCAAAAATAAATTTGAGAAATGAGTGCATCTGGTTGGTTTTATTATAAAGATTTATTACGATGCACGGTCACCTGAACGTCAAATGAATACAAAGTTTCTGTCGGGAAACCTAAAGGGAACAGTAGATATATACAAGTAGGATGAGACAGGAGTACACAAATACCGGGTGCCAGGTTGCACTCGGGCGAATAAATTTTGTAGTGTTGCTTCAATATTTTGCATCCTCGGTGCAAAACTTACGCCTCTTGTCACAAGTCTGGCTCTTGGATTTTTGTAGAAATTGTACCCGTGGAGTAGGTGCATGTGGCGGGTGGGACTCTCTGACACTCGCTGGAAGTCCAGTGGCGGACTGTTGTGATCATGGTAATGAACTTTCGGTTTCTTTCAAAGATAGGGATTTTCTTTAATTGTTGAACGAATATCGGCTGTTCAAGTAAATCTCTGCTCCATGGACTGAGTTGTACATGACATAAGCCAGTAACCTTCCTTCCGCACAAACGTTAAGAATAGTGCATTAGACAAGGATAGATGAGCTAGAGCTTCCTCCCACATCATTTGTAACAGGGGTGCAAACATTTTCCCAAAACCTAAGAGTCATCTCAAAATTCTAGGCACCAGGAAAGTGTCTTGGAGCAAGTTCTACACTGAAGACTCACAAACTTCAGGCGCCACCATATATCACTTACTGAACATGCCAGTCTGGCATTCAACGTTTGTGCACCCCTGTACTAAGCTTCCCACAGTAAAAGCCAGCCATTGATAGAGGATCTTAATTTATGCAGTGTTTTTGAAACTCTTTTGTACGAGGTGATGCTGGCACTTTAACCGTTAAAGAGTCCAGTTAAAGTGATTTTATTGAAGGATTCATTTCGTACCGCGCAGTAAACACTCTCCATCTCGGCTATGAAAGCCATTTTGTTAATGCTGTTTGTTCTGAAGTCCATACAGTATAAGCTGCATGGGTATACCGTAAAGTTTCTGATTGTTAAACCAGGTGGTACATAAAGTGACCACTGGTCGGTCAGGTGTTTAAACGTAAAATTCTGATCGATCAAATCTGAAACGTGAATTTAAATTATGTTCAGTGGGGAGAATTTAGTTTTAATGGGTACTAAAATGGTAACTTTTTCTGTGTGCACGATATACAGGCATACGGAGGGAGCAGATATGTGGCTGCGGTCATTCTTCAGATCGGTTGTAGATGGAGGTAAGTGGTTAATTTCACGAACCGGCCTAAGTTACCCCGTTACCCACTGATTTAATCGAGGTTTTAAATGCAAGTTAGATTAAGTGATGGTCTTGGGGAATATAAACATTAACGTGTAGCTAAACAGGAACTATCTTGCGCTAAAACAGAAGTACTGGACCACAAACATGACGTTTGCTGGACAGCACTAGGAGACGCGCTGCTGGCGTGCTTCGAACGTTGCTTATTCCAACCGCGGCAAATTGGTCTGGTCGTGCGTCGTTATTTATTTTTGCTGCTAACAGACCCCGAACTCAGAGGCCAAAGCTTCACGAACCTGACTGGCTATAATCGTTGGCACCGTACAAAACAGGAAGTTCAAATCCACTCTGAATTTAGTGTCACTTCGTTAAGTGTTACCAAACTCCCATCCCCACTCCTAACTTTATCGTTAGTGACATCAACCATCGTTACCGTTTGTATGCGACAAGCCTAACTCCTCTCAAACGAAACGTAACTCTTCATTCAAATCATGGTCTTCTGAGGTCTTACACCGTGCAGGACGTTTCGGAGCAACGTGCTGCCTCCATCTTCAGAGTGGATGGGCTTATTCTAGGTGGACGCAGCAATGTCTAAGTACGTCGATTAGCCCATCTTTGCCATGATGGTGAACGTTCCAGTGTCAGTGACAGTCATACTGGTTTACAAATGTGGAAGATTTTATTTTACGTGATCAGACTTGCACAGTGAGGGAAGCGAAAGGACACATGTCGTAATATTGTTTTGAAAATTTCGAAATTACAATAACAACAAAAATTAAAACATTCACTATTTATCTGTTCCTAGCGTAAGGAGAATTAATTATGCAACACGACCCAGCGGAATTTATTTTGTCGGTTTGGGCTATTCGCTTATTTCGTCCCCCAAGTAATCTCGTATCTTATTTACTTCACCAAATTTCAGCCCTCACTTCTGCTAAATTTTTCATCAAAAAATGGATAAGGATAAAGAAACTAATAAACTCACTTGTGTCTACAGTATATAAGTGTGACGATCACAGAGAAATGAGAATTCGGGAAGAAAACATTAGGAGAGTGAGTGTTCCGTTGTAGGATGCTGGTTACTTTCAATGCGTACTCCGCTGTAGGATGCTCCTTGCTATGCATGCTTGCTCCATTGTAGGATGCTGGTTACCTTGCATGAGTATTCCATTTGAGTATGCTTGTTACTTTCAGAGTACTAAATTTTAGTGTGCTTGTTGCTTTACATGAGTATTCCATTCTAGGATTCTTGTTACTTTACATAAGTACTCCACTGTAGGATGGGCACCGCGGTGGCGCAATGGTTAACAATGGTTAACAATGGTAACAAATTGGAAGGTCGCGGGTTCGATCCCAGATGATGTCATTGGAATTTTTCATTGACACAATCCTTCCGATCGCACCATGGTCCTGGGGTCGACTCAGCCTCTAACAGAAATGAGCACCAAGAGTATTTCCTGGGGTAAAGGCGGCCGGTGCGTAAGGCTGGCAACCTTACCACCATCCTGTGCCGTTGTCATGTAATCTAGGAACCTTAACTTTCTGGAACCCTCTGGGCCACTCCAGGCCTGTAATGGGACTGCTTTACCATTACCTTTACTCCACTGTAGGATTCTTGTCACTTTACATGGGTACTCCAATGTAGCATGCTTGTTTCTTTACATGAGTATTCCATGTTAGGATGATTGTTAATTTTTTAGTACTAAGTTTTAGGATGTTTGTTGCTTTACATGTATTTTGCATTGTAGGATGCTTGTTACTTTACATGAGTACTACAGTGTAGGATGCTTGTTACTTTACGTGAGTACTCCACTGTAGGATGCTTGTTACTTTACATGAATACTCCACTGTAGGATGCTTGCTACTTTACATGAGTACTCCACTGTAGGATGCTGTTACTTTACATGGGTACTCCACTGCAGGATGCTTGTTACTTTACATAAGTACTTCACTGTAGGATGCTGTTACTTTACACGAGTACTCCACTGCAGGATGCTTGTTACTTTACATAAGTACTTCACTGTAGGATGCTGTTACTTTACATGAGTACTCCACTGCAGGATGCTTGTTACTTTACATAAGTACTTCACTGTAGGATGCTGTTACTTTACATGGGTACTCCACTGCAGGATGCTTGTTAATTTACATTGTCTCCTGCCTTTTCCAGCTCTTACCGCTTGTCCGAAAGACAAACAATCATGCCCTCACTCACTCACTGTCTGCCGCTCTGTTTTATTTTCCCCATGCTGGAAACCTAAACCTGGAATTACCTTGAAGCTACGCTAATCGTTCCTTGCTCGATAAATATATTTTGTTGACCGATGAGGTGAAAAGCAAACCCTTGTAGCCTAGTGGTTGCTCTCTGAACCACGTGCTTTCTCATTAAAAATATTCTGAATTACACCGCCGGAGTGATTTATGTGTTCGCTGCGACTAGTAGAATAGGCCGTGATAATTTCTCTGAACGGTATTAACCAGTTGTTCTTTGAAATGTATACGCACCTTGTTTTATGTAGGGTAAAAACTGGATTTCTAAATAATATTTAGGGGGATTTTAGTTTTCAAAGTATTTTTGACTTCGTGTGGCCGTAAATCTTCTGCCCCCCCCCCCCCTGGCGTCGTCTTGTGTATCGACAGTAGCACCACTGTTCGCAGGGTTACGAATTGACTGATTTGCATCGTTCATTCATGTCTTTGTGGTTTTTGTATGTGACATGTCCTTTTGTTGTGTGAAAATAATATACAAAATTTGTATCAGTCATAACGGAACTGTATTTAGACAATAGAATTTATGTGTCTAAAATAGCTACATGTTTCGGCCCAGGATATATCATTTTCAAGCTCACAACAATTCTAAAAGGCACACCGTAAGGAAGAATATTTAAAATTATCAGTTTGATTAAGTGTAGTTAAGTAAAATATTGTTTCATTATGTGTAATGTACGCGATGGCGCAGTTGGTTGAGACACTGCGCTTAGAGCCGGAAGGTCGCGGGCTAGATTCCCGGAATTATGCACCGACATAATCTTTCCGGCCGCACACTGGCTCTGGGGTCGACTCAACCTCAAACAGAAATGAGTACCAAGACTATTTCCTGGGGAGTAAAGGCAACCGGTACTTAGCGTTTACAGGCTTACCACCTTCATGTGCCGACTGTATTGAAATCTGGGAAACCCAGCCTGCTGGATCTCTGAGTGCCTGTTCAGGCCTGTACAGGGATTACTTTACTTTTACCTTTAACTTTACCTTTTAAGATGTTAATAGATCACCATCAGGAAGTGAATATGGCCGCATACCAGAGACTAGGAGCCCGTTTGGTGTGGTTCATGCGTATTTGAAACAAGAAACATATACAAAGTATTGCCCGCAGTTTGTCTTGAATATTTGAAGAAGAAACGCCGACTGTGTCCGGTTTGATTAGGTTGTCGTGTAGGAGGGGGCGTTTGTTGTAACGTTCATGAACATTTGTTTATCATAGTATGAGTCTGTCGCTGAAGAGCAGTTTAGTGGTGAAAGCAAGATCGTAGTCAGAAATACTCTGGCGTTTCTAAACAGCCTGTACTGTACACAGGCTCTGTGCAGTGTACCTTACCAACATTTGCTCGCTTGTTCACACAAATCAAAGGTGAGAGTCGAAAAATAAAGCTGATGCCCGGCACTGCAGGTGATGGTTTCAGGGTTGGGACATTTTTTTTTAGTGAATGTTCTTTTTCTTTCTGTATGTACAACTCAGCATGTCATAGACATGAACAAGTAGTCGCTGTTCGAGGAAACGGATCTCGCCCGACCGCGTGACCGGTGTGGATTCAAATACACTAACCAGTGACGGATTATTGGAATGTAACTCTTGCAAGAAGAATATGGATTATTCTCGCAAGCATTTATTGTGTCTGCACTGTTGGCATAATGTAGACTGCGTCTGAAATGTGATGGCAGAAGCGCCGAAACCAGATTCCGTCTTTCGGCGAAACGGACGAGTCCATTTAAATCGGCCGGGGGGCGTCAGTTCAGTCGACTACTGGCAGCCGAGGTGTGCGGCATCAGCGGTAGTAATGGTGGATACACCATGTTCCGGGGTAGTGTGAAGAGTAATGGCTACCCACTCCATTCGCCAGTTTCCACTTCACATCCCCTCCCGTGCGTCACCGTGTGCCATCACATTTCAACTGGACTCTACCATGATTGCAATTATTCCCCCTAGCTGATCGGCTGTTTTAATAACATGGTAAAGTACTTCCGTTAACATAATATGAGCGAAATTGGGACGGGATTTTTGAAACTGGCATGCATTAAGTGTGAAGACAGAAGTCGTTTGTCGTGGTATGCCGTATCAAATGGTAAATAGCAACCGACGTGTCGAAGGTACTGCCTTCATATTTGAGCCCAAGTAGTCAACTGTACAGCGGCTACATTAGGCTCCCAGTTCGAGCGAGGATTTCTGTTCTCGTAAACTTTCCCAGACCGCAAATTTGAAGGGAGCCATCCCGTTGTGTATCGCCAATTATTTATTGTATTAGTACCGTCAATACACAACATATGCAAAGACCAGATGTATTAGTACAACTGGGTTATATCTGGCGACATGTTTCGGCCGTTAACCGTTCATCCTCAGGCCAACAAGGAATAGTATTATTAAGGTACAGTCAAATTGTAAGACCTGAGAATGGCCGGTTAACGGCCGAAACATGTCGCCAGATATAACCCAGTTGTACTAATACATCTGGTCTTTGCATATGTTGTGTATTGACGGTACTAACACAATAAATAATTTCCCAGACCGACTGCTACCTGTCAGGTACTGCAACAACCTTCCCCAGGGTAAAGCGACCGGAACGTGAAGATGCCTACAGGCCTATAAGTGTATTTGCCTTAGTAGTCATTATTTTTATTTCGGTTTTTGGTTTGTTTAACGGCACGTCCATTGGGTGAGGTTTCGTAACGCCAGATAAAAATGATTGGAACTGGAATTGATGGAGAAAGGAGCGTCTGTTGTGTAATTTGATGATGATGATAATAATAATAATAATAATAATAATAAAATACAATTGGTTTGTCACCCGGTGGCAGTGTTTATTTTACATGTATACAAAATATGAAATTGGTTACTAATAAATTTACGTCGGTAGGGCTACATGAGAAGCATGTAGAGGCAACTTGGAATTGGAATTGATGCAGAAAGGAGCGTCTGTTGTGTAATTTGATGATGATGATGATGATGATGATAATAATAATAATAATAATAACCTACAATTGGTTTGTCACCCGGTGGCAGTGGGTATTTTACATGTATACAAAATATGAAATTGGTTACTAATAAATTTACGTCGGGAGGGCTACATGAGAAGCATGTAGTGGCAACTTGGAATGTTGGGAGCCATCTCAGCATTTGCTTATAGACACAGGGAAACCAAGAAAAACCTGTGTCGAGGTGGCCGGTCGCAGGACTTTCCGTGGCCGGTCACAGGATGCGGTAAGACAGCAGCTTTCCGGAAGCATCGAGACAATTTACGAAAATTGTCAGTCAGCCTAAAGACCTGTGCGTTGGGACATCCTGAATACGAATCTGGAGTGACATTCACTCGACGATGATGTTCGGTAAGAACACGCTGAGTTTAACCGCCATTTATCTCTACAAACAATAAGACATATTTTCTTTCAGTGTACACATTTTTTTATTGCGAGATATTGGGTTTCCAAATTAATTCAGTTGGTGTCGGATTTCATGCAGCAAAACATTCTGATATCAAGTTGTTATTTGTAAATAATTTGAAAGACAGTGTCGAAACATTTCAAAGCTCTAACCTACAAAGGAAATCAGAAGAGATTACTCACAGTGCGCGTCTGTGGCTGAATTTGAGTTAGAGAGTGGGTAGGGGGGGGGGGCATGGACCTTAACAGTTATTTCTTTTCACAAGTCCCCACGAGAACGCTTTTTTATCTACCGAAATGTAACAGTGCGCCATACAACACTGGGTATTAAGAGGAATAGAAAAAAAACCAGAAAAACAGGAGAAAAACTTTTCACGCTCTTTTAGTCAAAAACCAACGCATTTCCTGTTTCAATTTGGTGGTAACAAACAGGAGAATAGAATCGGAATAGGGGGGTAGAGAATAAAAGATTAAAATCGATTGTGAAAACTAAAAGGAGATGACTGAAGGACCGTAAAAAGAATCCAAAAAATAAACACAAATCCGAAACAGATTGTGGAGACGTCCGTTTCGGAACCGGTTTTGGAAGCAATATGGGGTTCACAAACAATTTTTTGGGGTTGAAAATACCCGTTTTAAGGAAGTTTCATGTCCCTTCAGCAGCTTTGTAACAGATGTGAATTGTTTAAACAAAAAATGAACCGTATGTGTGTGTGTGTGTGTTACGCGGATTGTACTGTGTTCCATTCTGTGCGTTTTGCGTTAGTTGGGGATGCTGGAGGGTTGAATGGGTTGCAGATTTTGGGAGTTGCTGTAGACAGAGGGAGAGATTCTGAAGGGTGGCTTTACCAGTACACATGAGAGTGTTGTGAGGTGTGTTGAGTGGGGTGAGTTACGGGGTGGGGGGTGTGAGGCTTTCCAACTGTGTGAGTTGTTGGCATCACCTCGGTTGTTCAGTATAATATTAATAAAAATCCAACCAGACGCAACAGTATGCAGATATTTATTTACTGCAAAGTCACTCTACATGTTTCGGGTGTCACAGCACCCATCATCAGGAGTACTAAAACCTGTAACCGCAGCCTCTGGTACTGGTCATAATACTGGTA
>Ga0131853_10021272_pt1 | contig 11774 bp, 5 predicted proteins | sample TergutLab28metaG_FD_92764 | JGI IMG/M metagenome (GOLD analysis project Ga0131853, IMG submission 92764) | Labiotermes labralis P1 segment gut microbial communities from Petit-Saut dam, French Guiana - Lab288 P1 (version 2) (version 2) | ecosystem: Host-associated > Arthropoda: Insects >...
AGATGGATGTATTAACATCCGAAACATGTTGAGCAGTAAATTGACATAATAAAGCAAGTGTCATCAAGTTGGTCTACCTTTATTCAAATATCAAGATGATGCACGGTCCAATACGCATAAGTTTCTACTCACTTCTCTGGTTTAAGGTCTCGGTAAATAATTCCTAAACTATGAATGTGATCAAGTGCCAGGGCCAGTTCCGCCAGGTAGAATTTTACATCTTCCTCTGTGAACATAACCTGATAAAACAATAAGAATAACACACAATTAAATCCAACCCAATTGCCAAAAATTAATATAGGGTATTACAGTTTCACACTTCTACCAAATGATGGCATACAAGAACAAGTTAAGTGTTCAAACCTCGGTATGTGTTACCCTAATCTCTTTAACCTTTTGGCGCCGGAATTTTTGTTTTAATTTTAGCACACCCTGTATATAAAATGTGAATAATACAGGAACCAAATATGTTAGAATTATGAAACAAACTGCATTTTGAAGAGAAAAAACGGAGAGTACATACCACGTTTAAAATATTCAGTACCTATATTTGTTGAATAAATATATAAAATGCAACTTTAGAGGTTAGCGGTGCGGTACGACCACTACAGTTGACATTAGGCGTCAAAAGGTTAACATAGGACTATTCCTTAACTGACAAATTACTGTTTCCCATTAAGACAGCCACTCACTCCAGACCTGTCCCCGTAACGCAACACGTTGGGTCATCTATACAATATGTCTTCAGTAAGTCTCCACCCCAGGAACCATTTTCAGTTCTAAATGACCCTGAAAAATCACATTTCTTGCAGAGTAACTACTTCAAGTTTAAATAAATTCTCCACTCAGACAGATGGTATAGAATTATTTATAGTTGTATCAACCATTACTGCACATACCAGCACTAGGTTAAAATAAAACACAATTGTCAAGATTTGGCTTAAGACAGTTTTGCTTGGCACATGAACCCCAACCAGCACTGTGTACAACTATAATTGCTTAGAACAAATTCTGTTCTTGGTTGTAACCCCAGGGGCTTCAAGGAACAGTTCTACCTTATTGAGACCTGTTTTCACTTTCTGAATGACACAGCACCATTATACATTGTTTGTTAAAGCAGATGCTGCAATTGTATTTTTGTAACTTTCTCTTCATATTCTTGTATTTAGTGATGAAATCAGCTTGACTAGCCCAGATATATTTGGGCAACATCATACCATTGTTTTTTTTTTTACAAAATTAATGTAGGTTTTCACTTTCTGAATGACACAACACCACTGTTGCCCAAACAAATCAATTTTACCATTTAACATAACACAACATCATGTAACACAAAATTTCAGTATAGCAAGCAAAACCAGAGGTACAGAATATGTATGTGTATATTTGGTTATGTTCTGCAGCCAGAAGTAATCAAAGTAATGCATACCTCCTGGGATAACCTAGAGAATAGATCACCCCCTCTGAGAAAGTCCAATATGAGGTAGAGTTTGCCTTCTGTTTGGAAAGCGTAATGTAACCTGACAATGAACGGATGCTGAACATCTACTAGGATATTACGTTCCGTCTTCGTCCTCATGCGGTCTCGCACTAAAAGAATAACAAAGATCGATACATGATCATTAGTAGACAAACAATCACAAGAAAAGAATGTCATCAACGATTTTGGTTGGCTGTACCAAGAAACTTAAAAATGTATACAACTAATAGAAATTTCAAGTAATATTTCATTTACATCCTTAGTATTTAATTCAGCAACATTCTTTGTGCATCTGCTTTTACAAAAGCTGTTACTTACTTTACTATATTTCATACAATGACCATGTTAACTTGTGTAACTGCAAAAAATGAGAAGATGAAAGCAAAGTGTGGACAACATCATATTGTATCTGAAACTGCAGGTTCTCACAGTAATGACAAGGCACTATGAAGCCTGGTGGAGAAGTACCAATATTTCTAAAGAACCTTCAGCCTCTATCCTGAGGAGTAAAGCAGAAGATTCCTCCAAAATGTCAGCTTATCTACCAGACTACATTGCATCACATCCCATGAGAAAAGTAACCTTTATTGTGTTTGAATAGAGACATTCAGGCATATGACGGAAAACAAACCAGTCTAAGATATTTTGTATAAAGACTGTGTTGGTATAATTTTTGTATTTATTTCTAGCCCTGTTCTTACTTTATAAGGACTGACAATGTTTGATGTATCACCATGTGCGTCTGTTACAAAGGTATCTATCATGTACATATAACATACATATCAACAAAATCTACTCAGTACACAAAAGTCTGAGTTTAGGTATCACATGTAACAGAATATGTACTGGTGTAAATTATGCACATAAATTCATCTATAGACCTGGGGGTCACACAATGTTCACAAACTGCAGGATTAATCTGCAATCACTGATTGCAAAATGTTTCTCATAAATACCTTTAAGGGTTGCCTTCTTTAGAACTTTCATGGCGTACAGAGTTCCACTGTCCTTACCCACCACCTTTCTGACAAGGAACACCTGGAAAGCAGAGCAAAATACACATTTCTACATTAATCAAGAGAAATTCCAATACTCTACATTATTATCTTCCCTTTCCAATAAAGGTATGCAACATTTCATCTACAAGCACACTTCTACATAACATGTAATTCCAGGTCATTTTTTTTGCATTTATAAGGGCAAGGAGAGAGACAGCTCAGTCACTATGGTATTTGAAAATCCAAATGATAAAATATGTTACTTCACACTCCTCTCTCTCAACCCACAGACACTGTCTCTGTTCAATTGAGATTCCCAAGTTTCAACCATTCATGTTTTCATTCTGTCTGCCACTTCCCTGCCACCTATCGGCAGGAGTTTGTTTAAAAACTAAGGAGGAAAAATACTGAATGTATGCCCACATAAATCCTGGTGACATTCAGACTCAAAAACAAAGATGATCTGGCAATGACTGGAGCCCGGTGGAAACGTGTTACATAGCACGCTAGACTTAGAAACAAAATATTGTTCTAACATATACTTACCTTGCCAAAAGAGCCCTGGCCAAGCACCTTAAGCAGCTCAAATTGCCCTGGATCAGCCTTGTCATGTCCTTCTTTGGTCACCTCCTTCAGTTCAAACTCATGCGTTTCATTGCATTCACTGTGATCCTTGTTGTTCTGTTGATTCTGGTGTTGGTGGTGACTGTTGTGGTGGTGATTCTGTAACAATAGAAACTTCCCTGAATTGTGGCTGCTGTCACAATGGATTACTTAATCAGTCAGTTTCACTGATTATTAATTAATTGCAATTTACTTTCTGTAAACACAAAGCTGTACTTTACTGCCATAAATTAATTTGATTTCCAACTAACAAATGGTTATGTGAGACAAGTCCCACAGACCCGATCAATTCTACAACAAATCACACACAACCGCCTTTCTAAACAGTGTAATTATACAATTACAGTTCCCGCCTAACAATATACGTAGAATAAACGCCCCGAGGAAGAGCAGAGGCACCGCGAGTTCATCCCAGCACTTCTTACGCAAAACGGAAATTTCAAGTGTAACTTACGGAAATCAGCGCCATGTCGTTTGCACAAAACAGGAACCTAAATGAAGCTGCATCCGGCTGCCAACATTAACACGGTCGGTGCTCATTAACGTCGCTGCACAAGGAACAATTTCAGGCCTAGGCCACGGTGTAAACGAGGTCTTCGCTCTTCTGGGAAGTTACATAGCGTTGATTGGTAGTTACTTACGTTTCGGGACTCCCTATCAGTCCCATCTTCAAGGGTCAAGGAGTCCATGCTTGACTCTCGAAGACGGAACCGATAGGCATTCCCGCAATGTCTGTAAATACCAAACAACGCTGTGTAAGGAGGTGTGTTACAAGTCTGTGTTTCAAAAAAACATGATTTATATTACTTACTAAGGTGCTGGGTACAGAAATGGTTTATGCAGATATAAAATAATTCTTATTTGTCGTGGTTCGACAACCCCCAGTGGGCCAGGACCTTCTAACTGTCGAGGCTTCACGATCACACTCAACGACGCACCACAGTCGGCAGGACTCCTCGCAGAGACATCTATCTGACAACACATAACAGTCGCAACATACACACATCCATGCCCCCGGCTGGATTCAAACCCGCGACCCCAGCAAGCGAACAGCCGCAGACCCACGCCTTAGACCGCGCGACCACCGGAATCGGTAAGAAATTATAATGGGCATTCTAATTTTTGGATTAAACGAGTTCTTAATTAAAGTTACGCTATTTTATTTCTGTGGCGCAACTGCCCAAATCAAGCCTAGACCACCTCACTGTTGAGGTTTCTAGATCACACACAATTAGACAGACACACACACCCAGTAGGCCTCCTCTGAATGAGTGATCAGCTCCTCGCAGAGGCCGCTACCTACATAACAGACGAACCAACATGCTCTCATCGGGATTCGAACCTGCAATCCCAGCAATCAAGCGGCTGCAGCCCTATGTCTTACATCGCACGGCCACCAAGATAGGTAGTTAACACTTACCCTGCGACGTGCACTGCTTCCATGATAATTCACTTCGGTTCTGTGTTTCTGATGAACACTGTACGTATCATTTCACCACAGATCGCATATTCCCCGCTACAAATATGTTAGTTGCCGGAAGCAACCGACCTTACAAAGGGCCTGTTACATGGCCAGATCGACAGTCTGCAGAGAGTAAACTAATATCACTACTTGGCTGAATACCAATATCGGAGTTCCGCCATCTTCTCCGTAGGTGGCATCACGTCCGTATACACGACTAAATGCCAACCCCCCTCAGAACTTCCTGTAACATTATTCATATATGAGGCATGTGGTTCTACATACCCCTGTACAAGGGAAAAGAAGATATTACTTTGGTCGACTTCATGGGTGAGTGGCATTGAGACTTCCTGTTGTTATCACAGCGTTCGTTTTAGTCAGTCTGATAAAGGGGAAGGCCATACCAGAAAGATTTCAACCAACGTATTCAAGGATCACAGTATGATGTTACGAAATAATACCACTTCGTTACGACAGTGTTCTTTAAGAAATACAGCTTTTACAGACAGTTCGATTTAAAATATTCCAAATATGAACGGGCATATAACCTGTCGCGTAATTTATAAAAACGCTGTATATCCAATTCAGTAACGAACACACGTATGCGATATTTGAAACAACTATATACGGTATATTGTTGGCAGCGTTAAAACTTTCACTAAGGGTAAAACCCGACAAACGGATGTGGAACAGAAACGAACGGCTGTATGGAACATTAGAAAACATTACACAAACCTTAGAAAAAATTCATCTTTGACGTTCAGGTGGCCGTGTAAAAGGTAAATCAGTCCCGTTACAAGTAAGGTTGTCAGCCTTACGCACCGGCCGCTTTTGCCCCCAGGAAATGCTCCTGGTACTCATTTATGTTAGAGGCTGGGTCGACCCCAGGGCCATAATGCGATCGGAGGGATTTTACGTCAGTGAAAAATTCCAATGACACCAGTTGGGATCGAACCAGCGACCTTCCGATTTGTAGCACAGCACCTTAACCACTGTGCTATCGCAGCCCCCTCAGGTGGAAGAGTAGAGCTATACCTCTACCCTCCCTCTGGGTCACATCGGGCCTGTAACGGGATCACTTTACCTTTAATTCAATATAACACTTTTTTAGAGCTCAGCCTGAAGATGGCTCTATAAGAGGAGCCGAAACATGTCGCTGTTAAAATGATTTAATTATCTTTTAATTATTGTAATTACTTCATAAAAAGTTGTGTTAGACTGTGCAATTATACATATATATATATATTTTTTTACTGTGTGCCAGACGTCAATATTTATAGAGGCCCCCCATCCCAAAATTGGAAACAAGAACCGTTGTCATGGTAACTGTGTTATCTTGTTATCTTGCAAGAGGACATACATCCTGGGATGTTCAAAGATTAATACGATTACAGCCCTTTTAAACACGAAGGGGTAGGCTTTTACATTCAAGCACGGTTCGTTTGGTAGCGGCTAGCTCTTTTAAACAGATATTAGAGAAAAAATGTACCGCAGCATCCAAACAGAAAAAAAAAACATGACAGGCAACGTACGTATGAACGCAATTTTGAGTCGTGTTCGCGAAACTACTGTTGCCGTGGAAAAGCAATAAGTATTTCATATTCTGAGTGTGTGTCTGTAACCCTAGCTAGCCACGGTGCAAAACGCATGCGCCGTATTATTTTGTCATCTGTGGCCTTCCTGGCCCTTCGCCATTTTTCCACATTATCTCATAAACGACATGATTTTCAGAAAAGTATTATTGAATATAAAATGTGTTTTGATTTTTTGCTACACTTTTTGTCTGAAATATTTCTCATTAAGGTATAATTAAGCGAGACAGTGCCATAAACGTATATCGGTCTTCATGTAGAGTACGTGTTATTCTTGTCAGATTTTAATGTAACTTGAATATTTTTAAGGATTTTCGGAAAATAATAAAATATCAAATTTCACGAAAATCCGTCCAGTGGAAGCCGAGTCGTTCCATGAGGGCGGACGGACGATCAGACATGAAGCTAATAGTCGCTTCTCACGATTTTAATATAACTTGAATATTTTTGAGGGATTTTCGAAAAAATCATCAAATATCAAATTTCACGAAAATTCGTCCAGTGGAAGCCGAGTCGTTCCATGAGGGCGGACGGACGATCAGACATGAAGCTAATAGTCGCTTCTCACGATTTTGATGTAACTTGAATATTTTTGAGGGATTTTCGGAAAATAATCAAATATCAAATTTCACGAAAATCCGTCCAGTGGAAGCCGAGTCGTTCCATGAGGGCGGACGGACGATCAGACATGAAGCTAATAGTCGCTTCTCACGATTTTAATGTAACTTGAATATTTTTAAGGGATTTTCGGAAAATCATCAAATATCAAATTTCAAGAAAATCCGTCCAGTGGAAGCCGAGTCGTTCCATGAGGGCGGACGGACGATCAGACATGAAGCTAACAGTCGCTTCTCATGATTTTGCGAAAGCGCCTACAAATTTCGCGGGCTATAATCAGCGTAGTTACTCATACAACGCACGGTGCGAGTGCAGGGCAGATCTCAATACCGCTGTGTGAAGTTTCTCATATTTAGACAAACTTACATCACGGTACATAAAACAAACTTCTCCCTGTGTTGTATACAATAAATTCACAATATATACGTCAACACAACAAATATTTATTGGAGCATATAGGCTACATGTTTCGACCTGTTAACAGATCATCATCAGGCCTCCAGCAGAATAAGTCAAAAGGTGCTGTTAAGAAATTGGGATCCCAATATTTTATACAGTTGTACACAAGTATAAAATCCGGTACTGGATAAAAAAAATATGATACTTAATCTAGTAAAAACAAACAACACATGAGTAGGTACTTGACACCTAGAACAGTTTTTATCACCATTAAGTTGTTTGTTGGACTACGGGTGCTACTGTACTTTCACTCGGTGCGGTGGGACTTGCACTCGGTAAGTACAGTAACACCCTTAGTCCAACAAATTAATGTTGATAAAAACTGTCCTAGGTGTCAAGTACCTTCTCATGTGTTGTTTGTTTTTACTAGATTAAGTATCATATTTTTATCCAGTACAAGATTTTATACTTGTTTACAACTGCATAAAATATTGGGATCCCAATTTCTTAACAGCACCTTTTGACTTATTTTGCTGGAGGCCTGATGATGACCTGTTAACAGGTCGAAACGTGTAGCTTATATGCTCCAATAAATATTTGTTGTGCTGACGTATATTTTGTGAATTTATTGTATAACTGATTAGAGCACTTCGTGATGTCTTCTCTTAAATCCTCCCCATGATAATTTACACGCCATGTGATGTAGATGCAAGACACAATACAGTTGTACACAGGCTAGGGCTACCATTTGTCCAGACTTTCCCGGGACAAAGGCCCTTGTTTTCAAGAGCAAGTCCGGGTATCAAGAAAAAGTGTAACCGGGACGCTAAAAAGTCCTGGTCATAGTATTAATGTAATATCATCGTTATTGTGGCAACTTCCCAGCATTGTAACTTTCAACCCATTTTAACAGTTTTACGGTCCAAACTCGTATTTCTTACCCCACTGTGACCCACACATATCAACCGACTTCGCATGCCTGTTCTTGCCTATCACCAAAATCCATTAACAAATTCACAACAGCCCGTCACTGTATCACGTGAGCCAGTTTAACCCAGTTCACACCTCACATCCTATTTCTCAGACCAATTTTCAGAGCGTGGTCAGTGTTATGACTAGGCTACGGGCTGGATGGGCCAGGGTTCGTGTCACAGCAGAGGCATGATAGTTCACTTCTCTTGCAAAGGTCCAGATCGGCTCTGGAGCCCACGCAGCCTCCTCTTCAATAAGGACCGGAGACTATCTCTCTAGAGCAGCGTTTCCCAGACCTTTTTGTCCTGGAGCACTTCTTACCTTACTTCATATGTACCGAACACGTGTTACCGAACACGTGTGTTCTGAGGCCCCTCGTTTAAAGGTAAAGGTAAACTTCACCCTAGAACAGGCCACGAAGGCCCAGAGGGGGAGCAGAGGTATAGCTCTACTCTTCCTTCAAACTCGGCGCTAGATGGGGGTGGGTGGTCAACGCCACGCCCCGGCCGCTCTACCTCCGGGAAAGACGCGGTACCCATTGTATAGGAGGCTGGGTGGGCTCCATGACCGGTATGGAAGGGCCACGAAAATCTCGCCCCCCCCACCGGGATTCGATCCCGGACCGGCCGGCCCCTCGTTTATCAAATAAAAATCCGCTCAACGAAATCTGTTAGCAAGTAAATGAAACGTTCGTATAAAGGGTGTTTACATGAATAGTATTTTAAACTGTGAACAAATACGCTAGATTCAAATTTAATTTAAAAACTACGACGTTTTCTCGGCTTTTTCACGGAACTCCTATTCACATCTCGCGGAACACAGTTTTGGAAATGCTGCTCTAGAGAAGTACAGCTGTGACGGCGGGGGGGGGGGAGGGGGGTAAGAGTTGAGGCTAACCACTCACCCTCATTTAATACCAGGTTAAGAAATGTTTGTTTTGTTTTGTTTTTGGCGCGACAGCCTCCAGTGGGCCAGGGCCTCCTCATTCACGAGGTTTCTAGATCACACACAACGACGCACCACAGTCCATAGGACTCCTCTGGACGAGTGATCAGCTCGTCGCAGAGACCTCTACCCGACAACACACAACACTCACAACAGACAAACATCCATGACCCTGGTGGGATTCGAACCCACAATCTCAGCAGGCGAGCGGCCGCAGGCCTATGCCTCAAACTGCACGGCCACTGGGATCAGCTAGGTTAAGAAATAGTGGAAGAATTTTATGTTTATGTTTCCGTGCATCGCTGATCTATGTCAATAATTGTCCAACGAGATGCAACACAAAGCAGTCTATTTATTTTTCTGCAAGTTCACTCTACATGTTTCGGGTGTCAACCACACCCATCATCAGGAATACACACAACTGTGACTACAGCCTCCGGTACTGGTCATATTATTTTGTGCAGCTACCTCCCTCCAACGTGGCCAAGTTTGGTACGTTGGAGGGAGGTAGCTGCACAGTACCGGAGGCTGTAGTTACAGTTTTGTGTATTCCTGATGATGGGTGTGGTTGACACCCGAAACATGTAGAGTAAACTTGCAGAATAATAAAGAGACTGCTTTGTGTTGCATCTCGTTGGACAATTATTAATATAGTGGAAGTATATCTCCACTGCCCCTAAATGACTTCAAGGCGTGTATAGAGGCAAATTCACTTCTACCTCCATATATGCTAAGCTGTGTTAAGTGGTATTTTCGATTCAGGTTTTCCCAATAAACTACAGTAAGGATTTGCTTGTGCTCACCTGCGAGCAAGATATGCATCGGTTGGACATACTATTTATAAAGACACCATAACTTATGACCATCCGACCGGACGGTACGAGATTTGGAGCCTTCGCACTGCTTTTGGTGCACATTCTGAACTTCTGGGACATGACGTCGCCCTTCCTTCTCAAAGTACACGACGTCAACTGAGAAAACGACACGCAACCGGATGCTGCAATCATTTATAAGGTTATCACCAGCCGAACGATGTCATTCCATGTGGTATTTATTAGTGACGTCGGTACCTGAACTACACGGGTCATTTTGTGTGCAAAGAAAATGTCTTAAAGAAACTCTACATTTGCCACTTAAATGCAGATGTGTTTAAATAACTTTGCTGGTCGTCTAAAGACAACAAAAGAAAGAATTCTTCTATCCAGCACTCCCCGATTTCTGAAAGAGCACTGCTTTTGGAAAGTTCCCAGGATTTGACCGTTAAGAGCAACATGCAAATGAAGATGAGTACCGATCATTGGTAGGGGACCGCGGTAGAACAGTGGTTAAGTTGCTGTGTTACAAATTGGAAGGTCGCTGGTTCGATCCCAGATGGTGTCACTGGATTTTTCATTGACATAAAATCCTTCTGATCGCACTATGGGCCTGGGGTCGACTCAGCCTGTAACAGAAATGAGTACCAGGAGTATTTCCTGGGGGGTAAAGGCGGCCGGTGCGTAAGGCTGACAACCTACCACCATCCTGTGCCGTTGCTACGAAATCTGGGAACCTTAACTTCCTTAGAAACCTCTGGGCCTGTCCAGGCCTGTAATGGGACTGCTTTACCTTTTACCGATCATTGGTGGAATGGTACTGAGAGGGGGAAAATCCATAGCATTGGGGGAAAAAAAAAACCAGCCCCAGTGCCACTTCGTCCACCATAAATCTCGTACGGACTGGGCTAGGATCGAACCCGACCCTCCGGGGTGACAGGTCGGCGAATAACTGTCTTAGGCATGGCACGGTTTGAAAACTCGCCCCAACATGCATTATACTAAATATAGAGATTCAGATGAGAACTGCGCTCTTCTGGGTTGTTACGCATATTCAAGGGTCAAGAAACCAAAAATTTATTCTTGACCCCTGAATATGGGACCGATAGGTTGTCCCGAAACGTCGGTAATTAATTACCACTACTCGCTGAGTAATAACCCAGAATAGCGCAGTTCTCATCTAGTTCGCGGCGGAAACCCGCAGTCACGTGCAGATATTCACTTAGTACTTCACAGAGAACACAATGTACGAGGGCGGGCTGATAAGTTTTGCCTCCACTTAAATAGAAAACGAACAGGAAAATATATTTTAATGAAATAAAAAAAAATAAATATACCTACATCAATTATTTTCAAAGCTGCATTACTATTTTTCTACAAAATCACCAGCACTTCTACACACTTCCGCCAACGCTGCACTAGTTTTTGAAATCCATCCTTTAAAAAATAGGTGTTTTGTTTTTGAAACCATTTCCTCACTGCAGACTTCACCTTACGCAGCGTCTTACTGTACTCACATCAACACACTGATCACCATAAACGGCTTGCATTCGTCTGTGAATTTCAATTGGAGGAACTTTTCCAGCGGTTAAGAATTCAATAACAGCACGCTGTTTAAACCGAACGTCTGAAAACTCTTCCATTTTTCGATGTGCACTGGGTGAGGACTGTAAGCATCTGTGTGTTCAAGGTGAAGTGTGATGGAAGAGAGATACCATGCGACTACACAGAACCGGTTTTATCCAGATATAAAAAAAAACTCCGTGGCCTTAGTCCGCACGCGAACTATACCGACAGAGCGGCCGCCGCCGGTCGGCGAAGTTAGTGCCAACTTTTGCGGATAGAAGGGTGTCACGTGGTCAGCGCAACGGG
>Ga0131853_10021274_pt1 | contig 11773 bp, 11 predicted proteins | sample TergutLab28metaG_FD_92764 | JGI IMG/M metagenome (GOLD analysis project Ga0131853, IMG submission 92764) | Labiotermes labralis P1 segment gut microbial communities from Petit-Saut dam, French Guiana - Lab288 P1 (version 2) (version 2) | ecosystem: Host-associated > Arthropoda: Insects >...
GACCCGGTTGCAGACCAGTTTTTTTCCCATGTGCGTGCCCGGGGTGTAAGTGTCAATTTTTTTCACCGGGCGCTGCGGTATTTTTATATTGACAGTGAATATCAATTGGTGGGGACTACCGCTGTGTCTTCCACTATTGTGCGTGATATCACCAGCGCCCTAGAAGCCGAAGGGGTTAGGCTAAACCATATAGACCCGCATCGCATACGGGCGGGGAACAATATTTATTATGTTGCGGTTTTGCAAACCATGGTAAGGCCCCCTGAAACATATACTGTTTATTATATTGACATCACAGACTTGCAGCGCATTACCTCCAATGTAAATATGCGCTTGTTTGCCCTTGTGGCTATAATTTGGTTTAGCACAATGCTGATGTCAACCTTTTTGGCTGGGTCTTTGGCTAAGCCGCTGAAGAATTTAAGCCAGTTTGCAAGGCAAATAGGCCAAAATGATTTTACCCCAAACTCTGTAACATTTGCCAATGAGGAATTTGAAGAACTAAATCAAAGCCTAAACCATACAGCAAAGCAATTGGCCAAGTATGACAATGACCAAAAAACATTTTTTCAAAATGTATCTCACGAATTAAGAACCCCGCTAATGTCAATAAAAAGCTATGCCGAGGGCATAAAATACGGGGTAATGAGCCCGGAAAAAGCCTCTGAAACCATTTTGGAGTGCACAGACCGCCTTACAGAAATGGTTGGCGACATCCTTTATGTTTCCCGCATAGACAATATAACCCCGCCAATGATGGAAGAGGTAAGCTTTACCGCACTTGTAGAAGAACGGATTGCCCGGCAAAGGGCTGTTGCAGAGGGTAAGGGGCTGACCTTGGCCTTTACCGCTGGCGAACCAGTAATAATTTCCTGTGTGCCAAGCTATATAGAACGGGCTGTGGATAACCTTATATCAAATGCTTGCCGTTACGCTGAAAGTACAATAACATTGGATGTAAGCGCTTCCGGTTCCAGGGCTATATTTTGTGTAAAAGATGATGGGCCTGGGTTTGAGCCAGAGCAGCTTCCCAATGTTTTCGAGCGTTTTTATAAAGGCAAAAACGGCCTTACAGGGATAGGGCTGTCTATAGTGAAATCAGTAGTAGAGCAGCACAAAGGTACTGCAACAGCGGAAAACGGAGAACAGGGTGCAATACTAACAATTAACTTACCCAAAATAAATTAAGTAAAAGGGGCGTGATTATATGTCAGTTTTGTTTTCCAACGAAGAATTTGCAAAGCTAAAAGAATACTTGGTCTTATACCGCTGTGTGTTAAAAAACATGACCACACGGATGGATATATTATTAGAAGACTTTAGCAACCTGCAAAGCAATAACCCAATAGAGCATGTGAAATGCAGGTTAAAAACACCAGAAAGCATAGCAGCAAAGCTTCACCGCCAAGGCCTGCCCCTAACAGCAGAAAGCGCAAAAAATCACTTGGCAGACATTGCGGGAATACGCTGCATATGCCCATATACAAAGGACATTACCTTCATAGCGCAAGTGCTAAAAAGCCAGTCTGACCTAAAAATAATAAGCGAAAAAGATTATGTAAATAACCCAAAACCCAGCGGGTACCGCAGCTATCACCTGATTTTTGAAGTGCCTATATACTTATCATGTAATGAAGAACGGCTGCCGGTAGAGGTGCAAATACGAACCCAAGCAATGGATTTTTGGGCAACCCTTGAACACAAAGCCCGCTATAAATACAAAGACCAAATGCCCCAGCACTTGTCCCACGAGCTGCAAGAATGCGCGGAAAGAATATCCGACCTGGATAACCGGATGCTGCTTATTCAAGAGTTGGTTGATATTGCGTATTAGTGCCCGGTGTCATTTTTGCCAAACCTTTTTCAGCCCAGTGATATAGCGGGTTTTTGTTGGAAAATTAGTCTATTAAAGGTGAGCGCGAAGCGTGGCCTCACCCGCAGTAATATCAACAACTTAAGGAAATGTAGTGTATATTTGCAGGGGCGCTGCTTGCTGCGCCCGTATCAAAGCCAGGGACAAGCAAGCGCGCCCCCTACAAGAACGCAGAGCGAGTGACGTAGCGGTTAATGCACTAAAAAATGAGCGCAAAGCGCGACTCCGCCCGCAGCAAAGCCCGCAGGGCAAGCGAGGAAGCGAAGGCGGGCTTCGCCCGCCGAAGCGGGGGGGCTTGGGGGCGTAGCCCCCATTATAAAGGAGGATAAAATGACAGGACTTCATGTAATCAATCACCCATTAATCCAAACCAAAATGGCAATGCTGCGTAGTGTAAACACCAGCACAAAGGAATTTAGAGAAATCTGCGGCGAGGTTGCAACCCTAATCTGCTATGAGGCAACAAAAGACCTGCCAACAGTAGAAATTGAAGTAGAAACCCCCTTATGCACCACCAAGTGCATGACAATAGAGAAAAAAATAGCAATAATCCCGATACTGCGTGCCGGCCTTGGTATGGTAGACGGCTTGCACCACCTTATACCCACGGCCAAAGTAGGCCATATAGGCCTCTACAGAGACCCGGAATCTCTGCAGCCTGTTGAATATTTTTGCAAGCTGCCTCCGGATATTTGCGAGCGTGAGGTTTTTCTCCTTGACCCAATGCTTGCAACAGGCGGGACAGCGTCAATGGCCATAAATTTCTTAAAAAAGCGCAATGTTAAGCATATAAGATTATTGGTGCTGGTATCATGCCCCGAAGGTGTGGAAAGAATCTTATCAGAGCACCCGGATGTAGGCATTTATACAGCCTGCAACGACCCAGAGCTTAACGGCCACGGATACATTGTCCCAGGTTTAGGGGATGCCGGTGACAGGATTTTTGGTACAAAGTAAATTTTAAATAAATATGAAGAAACTATGAAGAAACTATGGCAAATATTTTGCTAATATGTTAAGATGTGATTGCGAAAAGGCATTTAAACGGAGGTTAGTATTATGATCACCAACCAAGTATTGCAAAACACTGTCGATGGCTTAAAAAATATTACCCGCAAGGATATAACTGTGGTTGACCGGGAGGGCAAAATAGTAGCAAGTTCCGAGCCTGATTATAATCCCAACTTGCAAACCATGATTGAAAGCTTTGTTAATTCCCCCGCGGAAAATCAATTGATACAAGGCCAGCAATACTTTAAAGTCTTAGACAACAGTATTGCTGAATATGTAGTGGTGCTTCCAGGGGAAGACGAGGACACATACCGGGTTGGCAAGATAGTAACTTTCCATATCCAAAGCCTGATGATGGCGTACAAAGAGCGCTTTGACCGGGACAATTTTATAAAGAATCTATTACTGGACAATCTACTTTTAGTTGATATCTATAGCCGCGCCAAAAAGCTGCGCATAGATAACGACGTAAAGCGGGTTGTCTATTTAATTGAAACATTAGTTGACCCAGATATGAGCGCGATGGAAATAGTAAGGAGCATATTCCCAGACAGGCCGCGGGACTTTGTTACCGCAATAGACGAAAACAGCATTATATTAGTAAAAGAGCTGGAGTTTCGGGATGGTACAGCCGAAATAGAGCAAGTTGCCAAAACAATTGTGGATACCCTGTCTTCTGAGGCAATGAGCCGGGTATATGTTGCAATAGGCTCTGTGGTAAAAGATTTGAAAGATGTGTCCAATTCCTTCAAAGAAGCGCGCTTGGCACAAGAAGTTGGGAAAATATTTGAGTCAGAAAAGCAAATAGTCAACTACGAGCGCTTAGGCATTGGCCGGCTTATTTACCAGCTGCCCCAGCCATTATGCCGAATATTTATTAAAGAAATGCTGCAAGGGTTTAGCATAGACGACATAGACGAAGAAATGTTTACAACGGTGATGAAATTTTTTGAAAATGACCTGAATGTTTCTGAAACATCAAGGGAGCTATACATCCACCGCAATACCCTGGTATACCGGCTGGACAAATTGCAAAAGCTGACAAAGCTTGACCTGCGTAAGTTTAGTGACGCAATAACATTTAAAATAACACTTATGGTTAATAAATACCTGCAATATCGCGAAAAACATCTGTTTTAGGTAGTGAGGTTTTTTAAATGATAGAGCTTAAAGACATAACAAAGATATATGAAAACGGCGCAAAAGGCCTTCACGAAGTAAGCATAAAGATAAATAAAGGCGAATTTGTTTTTATCGTAGGCTCCAGCGGAAGCGGGAAGTCTAGCTTTGTGCGGCTATTACTAAAAGAGATAGAGCCAAGCAAGGGCAAAATCCTTATAGATGGTAAGGATATAGGCCGCATAAGCCGTAAAGACATGCCGTTTTTTAGGCGCAAAATGGGCGTGGTGTTTCAAGACTTCCGCCTGCTTAAAAATAAAACCGTATATGAAAATGTAGCTTTTGCTATGCGTATTGTTGAGGCCACCAATAAAGAAATAAGAAGGACAGTGCCCCAGGTGCTTTCCCTTGTTGGCCTTGCAAAGAAAGCAAAGGCATACCCAAACCAGCTTTCTGGCGGGGAGCAGCAGCGGGTGTCCCTTGCAAGGGCCATAATTAATAAGCCGCCTATACTTATTGCGGACGAGCCTACGGGCAACCTTGACCCGGACACTGCATGGGAAATTATGACTTTGCTGGATGATATTAATAACCTGGGCACAACAGTAGTAGTTGCTACCCACGCAAGGGATATTGTGGACGATATGCAAAGGCGTGTAGTAGCGCTAAGCGACGGGAAAGTGCTGCGGGATACAGAAAATAGCGGGTATGTCTTCCGGGACATAGAACCTGTGGATATTATCCAAGAAATAGAAAATAGCGTTTATTCAAGTGTACCAAAGGCGGGAGTATAGTGAAACTAAGGACAGTAAGACACCATATAGGAGCGGCATTGCGAAACCTATTCCTTAACCGTCTTATGACAGTAGCTTCTATATTGACTGTGGCATCCTGTGTATTTATTGTGTCCGTCTTTTATTTGCTAGTGGTTAATGTGAATAGTGTGTTTGGCCATTTACAAGAACAAATTGGTTTAGTGGTATTTGTTGACGACGAGGTGCACGACGTAGCCCTTACCAGTATCCACGAAAGAATAATGCAAGTGCCCCATGTAAGGCTTGCGGTATATGTCCCCCCAGAAGAAGCCCGGGTAATACTAGAGCGTCTTTTTGGCACAGGCAGCCCCATGATTGATGTATACATGGAAGACAGCCCTTTCCGCCGTGCGTTCAGCATAGAAGTTACAGACATCCAATTTCATGACGATGTTGTGCGGGACTTAGAGGCCCTTCACCCATATGGGATTGCCAGTGTAAGAAGTGAACAAGACTTAGTAGATATTTTGTGGAATCTTACACGGGTAGTACAGGCTATATCTATGATTGCAATATTTATCCTTGGGTTGATATCATTTGTCATTATAATAAATACAATACGTATCACCGTAAGTTCAAGACAGGCAGAGATTAGCATCATGAAATATGTAGGCGCGACTGATTGGTTTATCCGCTGGCCCTTTATAATAGAAGGCTTGTTAATCGGCCTTGTGGGTGCTGCAATACCAGCGATTATATGCTCTGTAGGCTATGACTCGGTAATTACTATGATAACCAATGTGCCTATGCTTGATTTTATGTACTTTATACCAGGGGATAGGGTGCTGTTCTATGTTGTGCCATTTGCAATGATACTTGGTACGCTTATTGGGCTTTTTGGCTCGGTAGTATCTGTCCGGCAATATTTGAAGGTCTAGAAAAATTTAAAAAATGAGGGGATACATATGAAAAAGGTAATACTTGTATTCCTGGTGCTTGTACTTGTAATGTCTGGCTTACCGGTTGTTGCAGACAATTTGGGTGATTTAAGACAGCAATATGATGATGCCGTAGCAGCAGTACAGAATACAGAAGAAGAACTTGCTGGCATCCGCGCAGAGATGGATAATATTCACCAGGCCATGATGACTTTGGATGAACGGATGGTAAGCGCAACAGATGATTTGCTTAATATTAACCAGGCTTTGTATACAACCATGACAACACTTGCGCAAGCAGAGCAAGACCGGATTCAAGCCCAGCAGGAGCTGGAATTGCAGCACGAGGTAATACGCGCACGGCTTAGGGATATACATGAGCAAGGAACCATGGGGCTTCTATCTGTGGTGTTTCAAGCGTCTAGTTTACGGGATTTTCTGCTGCGTGTAGAGTTTGTAAATAATATAACAAGGCTTGACCAGGAAATGGTGGCCCGGCTGGAAGAAACAGAAGCCAGGGTTGTACTTATGCAAGAGTCATATAATAGGCACTTAAGCTCTATTGATTTGTTATTGCAGCAACAGGAAACATATATTTTGCTGCTGGAAGAAATGGAAGCAGAGCAATTGGCTTTTTTTGAAGCGCTGGTTGCGGATGAAGAGCGATATACCGCTTTTTTGGCTTTAATGCAGGAGCAAGCGGCTATTATGTATACCGAATGGTCTGCCGCATACCAGCAAGAGCAAGCAAGGCGTACCGCCGAGCAGCTAGAGCGTGAACGTATCCAACGGGATGCACGTATAAACGCAGGCGGCAGATTTATATGGCCCGTGCCTTCCTCTGGGGATATTTCCAGCCATTTTGGGTACAGAACTCACCCCACCAGGCGCAGAAGAGAATTTCATTTTGGTATTGATATCCGCGCAAACCACGGCAGTGATGTTGTTGCTGCTGATAGCGGTACGGTTATATTATCTGGCTGGCATGGCGGGTTTGGCCATGCGGTTATAATCAACCATGGCGGGGGGCTTCACACTCTTTATGGACACAACTCCCGCAATTTAGTGGCTGTTGGGGATTTTGTAGAGGCAGGGCAGCGTATTGCCTTGATTGGGTCAACAGGAGTATCTACCGGGCCGCATTTGCACTTTGAAGTACGGGTAAACGGACAAGCTGTTAATCCAGGGCCATTTTTAGGACTGTAAAGGAGAATACCTATGAAGAAGAAGGTTGTAGTTGTAATACTTGCACTGGCAATTATGTTGTCCAGCATACCAATAATGGCTAGTGACATACGCGATTTACGCCAGCAATACGATGAAGCTGCTGCTGCTGCCGAAGAAACTGCCGCAGAATTGGCTGCAACCCGTGAAGAGATGGACTTAATCCACCAGACGATATTAGAGCTGGACGAGCGGTTAATGAGTGCAACAGATGACCTTCTTAGTATAGATTATGCCCTGAGTATAACCCAGATTGCGCTGGAACTTGTAGAGGACGAGTGGACTCAGGCCCAAATGGATTTAGAGCTGCAGCATGAGGCTGTACGCGCACGGCTTAGGGAAATACAGGAACAGGGAACCACAGGGCTTTTGTCCGTAGTTTTCCAGGCTACAAGCCTGCGGGACTTCCTTTTACGTATGGAGTTTGTGAATAACATTGCAAGGCGCGACCAGGAAATGGTGGCAAGGCTGGAAGATACAGAGGCAAGAGTAGCCCAGATGCAGGAGACATATTCCCGGCATTTAAGCTCTGTTGAAGCGCTATTGTACCAACAAGAAGAATATATACGCATTTTGGAAGGTATGGAAGCAGAGCAGCTTGCTTTTTTTGAAGATTTGGTAGCTGATGAAGAGCGTTATGAAGCAATGCTTGCTTTTGAAAGGGAACAGGCTGCGATAATGTATGCCCAGTGGTCTTCTGCATACCAGGCAGAGGTTGCAAGGCGTACTGCCGAGCGGTTGGCAAGGGAGCGGGCACAGCGTGAAGCCCAGCTTGTTGCTATGAACAACTTGGGTGGGGTTTTTGCATGGCCGGTGCCTTCTTCCAGCCGCATCACCAGCGGTTATGGGTATAGAAACCACCCTACCAGGCGCAGAAGAGAGTTTCATACAGGTATAGATATTGGTGCGCAGCATGGGCAGTATATCCGTGCCGCTGCTGGGGGTGTGGTAATATTGTCTGGCTGGCATGGGGGGTTTGGCAATACTGTCATAATTGACCATGGCGCCGGGGTTCATACATTGTATGGGCACAACTCCCGTAATCTGGTTGCTGTTGGTGATGTGGTGCGCGCTGGGCAGAATATTGCGCGGATAGGCTCTACCGGAATATCTACTGGGCCGCATTTACACTTTGAGGTTAGGGAGAATGGGCGGCATGTTAATCCTGGGCGGTATTTGGGGTTGTAGGGATTATTAGTACGTGTGTTTATTTTTAACGGAAAGGAGGCGCCAATTATGACATACGAGTACAAAACGGTCGACTTCGATTTTAGTGACTGGGAAAATCTTGAAATAATATTGAACGAATATGCTAAATCAGGATGGGAATACATTAACTGTGTTCCACGTTCATTTACTACTGGCGCTGGCAAAAAGAAACTGGTTTTTAGGCGCGCCCTTCGGTAGCTGTTACGCCATTAGCAGCGTTGTTTCAATCCTTCACAACGCGTATTGTATAGCCATGGGTAATACCAGGGCGGGTATGTGATGCAAAATTAATGTGAATTGACTAATCTCAGTTAAAAAGTTAAATCCAGTGCGAGGATTTTTGTCACAAGCCAAGGAAGTGCCGACGACGCGGGCCAAGAAGGCCCGCTAGAAGGTGCTGACGTAGGATTGTGGCAAAAAGACCGCAATGGTTTTAACTTTTTAGCTGAGATTAGTATAAACACGGATTTCATGGAAAAAGCGGATTAGCACGGATTTTATAATTATAAATCCGTATTAATCCGCTTTTTTGTTGTGGTTTATGCAATTGTCTTATGGTACCTATGCAGCAATGTCATCATTTGCTCCCTGGTTGGAGGGTTTTGTGGGTTTGTGCCGTCGGTTAGGCCTTGGCTTTGGCCCCATGCCCAGGCTTCTGCGGCCCATGTGCTTGGTTGTAAGGATGTGGCTGGTATGCTTATGGATGGTGGTGTGATTGGCCGGGCTATATTTTCGGGTTCTTTTTCCAGTAAGCGCTGGAGTATTTCATCAAAGGGGAAGCGTGGCCCTGGGCAAAATGCTTTTGTTATTGGGTTAATTTCATAATGGCCTATGATGCGCGACCGGGAAATTGGTATATCATGGCTATACACGCGTTTTACTTCGCTTCTTATATGGCGGATTAGGTCTATCCCTTTGGAAAGTTGTATTTGTGTAAGTGCGCCATTGGTTGAATCCGCAAAGCCTATGCTTGTGGTAAATAGGTTGGCGTTGAGGCGGCGCTGGCGTACTTCTGGGATTGTGGAGTGGCGGTTGTCCCTGTTGTCACCACTATTGGTGGTGCCATTGGCCCAGGCGGTATTGGTGACGCTAACCGCTTGGACTAGCGTTCCGTCCCCTGCAATAACAAAGTGGTAAGACACTTGGTTGTTGCGGTTTAAAATTGTATTTATTGCGCTGGTGAAGCTTGCACCTGTTATGTGACATACAATAAAATCAGGGGTTTGCCCTTGGCGGCCTGATGCCTGGTTTGGGCTTATTCTTTGTGTTATATCCATTTTGGGCTCCTTGCGAGTTATGTCTGTCTTCTATTATATACACGGCTTTGTTTAGGGTGCGGTAATTGACATCTATGATACTTGGTGATACCTTTCCGGCTATAGTCTATATGTGGAGGCAATAATGAAAATATCAATAATAGGCTCTGGAAGTTGGGGCACAGCCATTTCAATAATGCTGGCGGAAAACGGGTACGATATAACCCTGTGGTCATATTCCAAGGAAGAATGCGCAGCCCTGGAAAGTTACAAAGAAAACCCCCTTTTGCCAGGCTTTAAAATTCCCAAGGGAATAAAGCATACAACAGACCTTAGCCGCCTGGCAGACGCGGAAATAGCCGTATGCGCCCTGCCTTCCTTTGCGGTAAGGGCAATTATGAAACAGTACGCCCTTCACGCAAAACCTGGCCAAATAGTATTAAATATCTCAAAAGGCTTGGAAAATGAAAGCCTTTCCACCCTTCATACAGTAATATGTGAAGAGCTGCCAAGCTGCGACATAGCCGTAATGTCCGGCCCAAGCCATGCGGAAGAGGTTGCCCGCAAGATACCTACAACCAATGTTGTGGCAGCATCCAGCCAAAAAACAGCAGAGTTTATACAAAATGTATTTATGAACCCATACTTTAGGGTGTATACCAACCCGGATATTACCGGGGTAGAGCTGGGCGGGTCACTTAAAAATGTAATAGCCCTGTGCGCAGGGATATCTGACGGCCTTGGCTTTGGAGACAATACCAAGGCAGCACTTATGACCCGGGGTATGTATGAAATAACACGGCTTGGTGTTGCACTTGGGGCAAGCGCTGAAACCTTTAGCGGCTTATCTGGGATGGGGGACTTAATTGTTACCTGCACCAGTATGCACAGCCGTAACCGCCGGGCCGGGATACTTATAGGCCAGGGCAAAACCCCAAAGGAGGCCCAGGAGGAAGTGAAAATGGTGGTGGAAGGTATAAATACTTGCCGCGCTGCAAAGCACCTTGGGGAAAAGATGAATGTGGAAATGCCAATAATAAATCAGGCATATGCCGTGCTGTTTGAAGGGAAAGCGGCCAAAGAAGCAACGCTGGATTTGATGGGCCGGGATAAACGGCACGAGAGTGAAGCTGGGTTTTTGCGGAGTTAGGGCCTGTTCCCACTACGTGAAATAGCCATCTTTTGGTCGATTTTACGCCACTTTTCGTCGGCACTTCCTAGCTTGCCCAAGCGTCATCAGCACCTTCTCAATTGGCGTAAAATCGCCGCAAAATTTGGCTATTCTCCATAGTGGGAACAGGCCCTAGACTATACCTTCACCCACCCAGAAACCCCATCCTTCTTAACAAAAACCCTGTCTTCAAATGCTTCAACCAAACTAACCACATCCCCGGCACTGCACTGCAGATAATAGTCTGTTGCCATATTGCAACCGCATAGCTTGCCGTCTTCATTTGTCCAAATCTGGGATTTTGGTATAACAAGCTCGCGCCCAGTTGCTAAATGCTTAACCCGGCACAGCTTATCCCCATCCTCTATCATTTCTATAAACCTGTCCATCCATGAAGCTGACAACGTGCCGCCAGTGCTTTCTTGGCGGCTTTTTATTACATATTCGGGTAAATCATCAACACATTCAAAAGAAAAGCCACTATCATCAATGATAAAGGCATTAAGCTGCCCGTCCGACTTTATTACATTCCCCCCATCTATAGCGATTACTTTCTTCTCCTTGCTGACTATGGGGTTATGGCAAGGGATTTCATGGCAGTACATAGATACAGGCCAGTGCCCTACCACAACCCATTTTTCAAATGGTGACGCGGTTTCTAAAAAGTTGTTGTATTTTATATATGTTTCAGCCTCTGGGTTGCTAAAATAATCTTGGCTTAGGCCGGTATGGACAAATACATACCCCCCTGTGTTAATAATATCGGGTAGCTCTTCCAGCCAGCGGGCTTCCTCTGCGCTTAAATAGTCGCTAACCCAATCGCAGTTTCCCCTAAGTGCGTATACATTGGGGTTTGCGCTTAAACTTATGCAATGCTTTAATGTTTCATGACACTGTGCGCCCTTTGTGTACAAATCCCCCAGCAAGACTAGGTAATCATCATCACAAAACCTGACTTTTTCTAAAAGGCGCTTGAATAAATCAAGCTCTCCATGGATATCACTAATGCATATAATACGCTTGTTTTTTGGAATGGAAATATTGATTGTTTTCATATGTACCCCTTTTTGTGATGTTTATAAGAATGATAGCCTACGGAAATCAATTTCTTATAAATCTGCACAACGCAATAACTTCGTCATCCCGGCCTCATGTCATTCTAATTTGAAAAGATTGGCTGCGATTAACCTAATTATGGATACAATAGCATAACTAAA
>Ga0131853_10021275_pt1 | contig 11773 bp, 9 predicted proteins | sample TergutLab28metaG_FD_92764 | JGI IMG/M metagenome (GOLD analysis project Ga0131853, IMG submission 92764) | Labiotermes labralis P1 segment gut microbial communities from Petit-Saut dam, French Guiana - Lab288 P1 (version 2) (version 2) | ecosystem: Host-associated > Arthropoda: Insects >...
CCCTTAAGTTCCCTAGACAACCTGATGATGGCCAACACAGGCCGAAACATGTAGTTGTTTCCATCACAGTCATTAAATACACCTCAGTGATTAAGTTGTGTTTGACTACATACCTTCTCCTACAGTGCTTAGTGTGTGTACCACCTGGTTTCCACATACAAAGCCTGCAATATGTCAGCACAATATATATGTTCTATGTACGACTCCAAAAACTATATAGCGGTTGTTTCCGCATAGGGTGCTAAAAGACTGATTTTTAAATGTAGATGAGATATGTATTCTGTGAGGTAACACGTGTTCTTTTAAACACTTGGATAATATACACGTGTAAATGTAGTTAAACGACAGTTTATCAGACTGTCGGCACTGTACAGTCGCTTCTCCTGCGTCCCACAATAAAACTACCTGCAACTAAACGTACGCAAGGCTTATATTTCTGAAACACGTCCAAATATGACTGCTCATTTTGTTAGCTCGTGGTGTCTTCCATCTACAGTATTGGTTTCTTGAATGCAACCCTCCCAGCCTGTCAATGCTGTTGCTCGATAAACAAGAAGATTTCACAAACGAGCGATGTCGTTATGAGGGGCTTTGATATTACCAGCACTTGGCAATGTAATTCTTCTGTCCCTCTCTGAAATAACTACTGGCTTAAGTGTAATGTTATTGGAAACGAAACTCTTTGTTTGCCCCAGGCCAGAGAAACATCAATCAGCATACTGTCTGGAAAAGGAGGAATATCCTTCACGGTGCAGTCATTTTGCTACGCTTCACAGAGCTCTGACTGCTTCCTGTTACTGCCTGGGGCCCACACAGCATCTTGTAACTGCCAATGGGGCCCACCCAGACTTCGATATTTGCCACTGGGATCCACAGAGCATACATTTGCTGCCTGTGCGATCCACACAGCTTCCAGTGGGCACACAGCCCCTTGTTGCTGCTTCAGAGGCTAACACAGCCTCCTATTACTGCCCGGGCCCCATAGAGAGTATTGTTTATGCCACTGGGTTTCACCCAGCTTCCTGTAACCGACAATGGGGCCAATGTGCCCCTGTAACTGACACTGGGGTCCACCAGCATCCTGTTGCTGCCTCTGGGACCCACCCACCTCATCTTACGCCCTCTGGGGTCACACAGCCTCCTGTTACTGCCACTGGGGCCCCACTCAGACTATTGTTACTTCCATTCCAGCCTACCCAGTCTCCTCAACCGAGGTAGCAAATGGGCAGAGCTACTCTCTTTGCCTGCAAAAGCATGTCATGAGTTGACCTTTAACTTATTAATAGATAAAGAATATCGAACATTGGTGGAATAATACTGACAGGGGAATTGCGAAGCACTCCGGAAAAATAACGTTCCAGGACCACTTCTCCCACCACAAACCCATATGGACTGGCGTGGGATTAAACATGAGTTGAGAGTCAGTAAGGGATGGTGCCTATCGGCCTGAGCCAAGGAAGCACTCTCATGTCCCCAAGGGCAGCTTCTTTTTACCAAACAACCCCTCCGCAAAACATTGGCCAACAAGAAAGCAGCATCACTGCCGTGCTGATAGAAGAGGAATGTGCTAACAATTGAGCGATAGGACAATGCAGCTGCTATTATTTATGCACAAATAGTCTGCAACTTTAATTTCGCAGCCTGGAAGAACACAGATTACTGAGAACTGACCTCGTCTATAAACTACGTAGCCAGAACTCTGTATTCTTCTGTTAACGTCACAGACCGAGGCTGACACATACAAAACTGCAGCCAAAATTACTCTCAGTAATTAACCAACTTAATGCACAAAATCTTGTTTTATAATAAGTTTATTATATGCCTCTACACGTTTCGAGCACTGTTGTGCTCATCATCAGAAGGTCAAAATTGTATTATACAGCATTTTGTATCATCACACTTTTTAGGTGGCCGTCCGGTGCGCACCGGACGGCCACCTACAGGTGTGATGATACCAGATGCTGTATAATACAATTTTGACCTCCTGATGATGAGCACATAGTGCTCGAAACATGTAGAGGCATATAATAAACTTATTATGAAACAAGATTTTTTGCATTAATTTGGTTTATTACTAAGATTATCCTGAGATGCACGGTAAGCAAAACAGCCCAAATTACTGTTTTGAAATATCAACTGTCAGAATACATAAGCAGATCTAAGATAAAAATACATACAACAGATTCTTCTGAAACGTCGGAAAATCCTTACATTAGTGCCAGGCTAGGCTACACGTCTTCGTACGCCTCAATGCGGGGCTGTATTCCTCAGTCGACTTCCCACAGATATCACGTCAAGACATTGACTTCCTAGCGATTGACACTCACGATACACGCTTCAAGATTAGAATCTTATGGAACGTGACGACGTGTTGTTTGCAAGAAATCTACCGACGCTCCCCAGACAGCACACAGTCACATATCACAATACAATGATCATAATGGCCACCGCTGCTCTGATACAGCAAATCTCTCGCTGTTAATACAAACACACACACACTCACACGCCCCTACACACTGTCTACAAAGGTAAGCACAAAATTAAGGTTCTGTAAGATAATTCTTAAATAAAGCAGAAACTAACTACAGCCAGACACGTGTCTTTAAAACTACTGCCTTTTCTCATGCATTGCCTCTATGTACCCAAAACCTCCATTATACTATTAAAATGTAATGTGGTGCTTGAGAATAATGGATACGATCAGTTGGACCGATCGTGTGAGAAATGAAGTAGTGTTATATAGAGTCAATTAGGAGAGGAATATGATACTTACAGTAAAATTAAGGAAGGCTAACTGGATTGGTCACAGCTTGCGTAGCAACTGTCGTCTAAAACACGTTAGTGAGAGAAAATATGTAGAGAAGGATAGAAGTGAGGAGAGGACGAGGAAGAAGGCGTAAGCACCTACTGCAAGACCTAAAGGAAAGGAGAGGATATTTGAACTTGAAAGAGGAAGCTCTAGATCGCACTGTGTGGAGAAATGGCTTTGGAAGGTTTTGTGGACCTGGCGTGAGACAGAATGCAGAATGAATAATAACAAAATATAATATCAAACAAAATGCACAATGATTTAAAAAAACAACGGCGAATTTATCATCTCAAAGCAAATTATGTCCATAACAAAGTGAATGGGACTAATTTAACAAAGTCGTAACGTCCTCAAAGAAGCATATCATTTCTGAAGAAAACCAATAATTAAATTTCTAAAAGGTAAAGGTAAAGTGATCCCGTTACAGGCCCGGTGTGGCCCAGAGGGTGGGTACAGGTATAGCTCTAATCTTCCATGACCGCGGCACTAGCAGGGGGTGAGTGGTCAGCTGCACGCTTCGGCCACACTTTACCCCCGAGAAAGACACAGTACCCAATTTACAGGAGGCTGGGTGGGCCCCAGGGCCGGTCTGGACGAGCGGAAAATCTCGTCCCCACTGGTATTCGATCCCGGACCGTCCAGCCCGTAGTCAGTCACTATACCGACTGAGCTACTCGGTCTACAAGAATTAAATTTTATTCCTCAAAAAACAAAGCAGAACCTTTAAGACCTACGTACTGAAGTAGTGTGCATTTTGTCGGATATTTTATTATATTCTGTCAACTAAATGATTATAACATTCCGTGCTGTACTCTAGTCATTTCTGCATTGGATCATTTCATGACTAATTTTCGTGTCAAATGAAATTTCTTGAACCATCGTTGGTCGTTTGTTCGAGACGCGCTTGCCCTTCTGCAGTTCCTTGACCTCAACAAGTGTTACAGATGATGGACATGCAGGAGACGCAGCAACATTTCTCTGATTTACCATGAATGTTTTCCACCCACTTGAGACCAATCTGTGGTCCGCGCAGTAATAATTACACTTAAATGCTGTCCATCCGTAAATTACCCCAGTTCTCATAATCTCTGCCCATCACACCGGACGCCGGATCCATGTGATTCGTTGGTGGGTACAGTCTGTCGATGGACAAGTCATATTGAGTGTATCACAGTATCATTGAAACTGACCAGGCGAAGACAATAAAATGTATTTCCTTTATCATGTCCCTCCCTGCCCGCGGCATTTTTCGCGGGACCTCCCGGCAGATGCAAGCTTTCTGTGGAAAATAAAGCTGGCGTTACCGGGGAAAGAATAGACAAATCATGTGATAGAAATCCTACCGAAACACCAAAGATAAAATCCGACAAATCCCATAATTTAATTTTATGCTTGTTGTACCGGGAAGAGTAATATATATATATATATATATAATACAATATAAACGAACAAAATGCACCTATTCTAAACTAATAATTTAATGTCTTTTAGAGGCCTTTTATTTTAATTTCAGCATGTAAAACACTAGAAACCATAACTGTACGTAGAGGACAGTTGAAATATGATGGCACACGCGCAGAAAACAAATTTCGTCTTTCGGCGAAACGGACGAGTCCATTTAAATCGGCGGGGGTGTCAGTTCAGTCGATTACTGGCAGCCGAGGTGTGCGCATCGGTGGTAGTAATGCTGGATACACCATGTTCCGAGGTAGTGTGAAGGGTACTGGCTACCCACTGCATTCGCCAATTTCCCCTTCACTTCCCCTTCCGTGCGCCACCGTGTGCCATCACATTTCAAAAGGAAGTCTACAACCGTTTTCCTGTAGATGGACCCTTGGGTTCGAAACATGTAGAAGACATCATAAAAATTAAACTATCGGTTCATAAAGGGTGCGTCTTGTTGGTTTATATTTTATACTGTAACTGCCGGCCAGTGCGTACGGCTGACAATCTTACCACCTTCACGTGCTGACTGTCTTGAAATCCGGAAGGCTCAACCTCCATGAAACCTCAGGGCCTGTCCAGGCCTGTAAAGGGATTGCTTTACCTTATATCTTAACTACAGTTTCCACGTATAACCCTTCTCCTGATCCACTATTATACATTTTAAAGCTCTCAAGAAAGAGAAATTTCGTGGCTGAGGTTGTCACGTTCTGGTCTATGCTTTATTTTATTTTCTGATTCCCACATTTTTCTTCGCTCTCTTCGCGAACAAGTGGATAATGCTGGCGATGTTAAAGTCCCAGTCTCACGTAATATGTAAGGTATGTAATATTTTCCACAAACACGGAGACCATAAAGCCGACATAAATGAAAGTCACACACGTTGCCACCCACACTGCGGGGGACGGGAATTGTTTTAAGCAATTAGTTTCATGCGTCGTGAAACTACAGTAACTTTGACCTCGGAGCGGAATGCTACACTGGCTTTCAAGGAACTCTTGCTTGAACCTCACAGTACGAATTTTGTCCTTTTATTTTACATCGGGAATCAAAATTCTAGATTCATGCAACTCAAGAAATTCTTTGCTTGAAACCAGTTTCTTCAGACTGCACACCCCCCTGTGCAAGCGTACATTGTCGCTACCTTCGTCTCTGTCATTGAATACTCCACAGACTCGTCCGAAGAGAATATCAAGCGTTGGGCTGTTAACATAACATACATTTGCAACCTCGTCATTGCTGTCGACGTCAATTTTCAAGTACGCTAAGCCTGACGTTTACCGTCTGAACTTCGTCCTAGAAAAAAGCCCATCTCTTGCAGATTTGACGACAAAAATTCCATCACCGGAAAGCTGATTGGAACAATGTCTGTGTGCTCAGAATCGGATGGCATCAACAGTACATTTCTCGCGTTCCTCGCCATGCAAGAAAGAAAACTTTAAAATCTGCAGCAGGTTGTCACCCGCTTTGCATTACTCCTAGTGCTAAAAGACTCAGATGCTAACTGAACACCATTCTCTAGTCAATACACATCCCCCCCGCCCCTTCACACAGTAACATATAACGATAAACGTAGACTTATAAGTCGCTGGAAGATACTTTTATGTATCTTCTTGGCGCTTTATTCTGGCTCTTTTTTCGGCTTCCTTATCTCTTTCCTTTCCTTTGATGTACTTCTTCAATCCTCAATGGCTGCTGTATCGAGAAACAAATATTTTTAGTGTCGTACGCAAAATCGCGAAAAGCGAATATTAGCTTCGTCATGTCCGTCCGTCTGTCCGTATGGAACAACTCGGCTCCCACTGGACGGATCTTAATGTAATTTTATATTTGACTTTTTTTTTTTTGGAAAGCTGTCCAAAAATTTCAAGCTTCATTACAACCTGACAAGCATAACGGGTACTTCACATGAAGACCAATATATACTTTTGATCATATCTCGCCCAGTTCTTCTTTGAATAAGAAAATTTTCAGACAAAAAAAAATTGTAGAAGAAATCAAACCACACATTTTATGATCAATAACTTTTTTCCGGAAAAAAATGTGCCGTTTATGAGATAATGTGGAAAATTTCTGTACAACCGGTCAGGCCACAGATAGTAATACAGGGTAATTCACAAGTCCCTCTGGAACTTCCGAACTCGGCTGCGCAACAACCAATACAGACACAGCAGAAAGGAGCATATCAATAGGTAAAAAAATCTCTTCCTCTGTTGACATGCACCCCTTCAGCGTGACCATCCCGGTTACTGTACCGCAGATTTCGGAAATCCCGGAGGGACTTCTGAATTACCCTGTAAATTACGGCGCATGCTTATTGCATGCTGGATATTTGAGGCTATAAACACACACCCATAATACGTAATACTTATTGCTTTTCCACAGCAACAATGGTTACGCGAACGGGTCTCATTGTTAGATTATATTTAAATTGCCTCTCTTGTTATTTTGGTGTAATTAATCCCGCTGCACGTATAGTAAGTCAATGGTAATTGGTACGTACCATCAAAAACAATTTATGGTAATCAATAATTTTAAAAAATGCTACATGTTTCGGTCTACAAGACCGTCTTGACGCATAGATGTACACGATTAAAAAAAATAAGTGGAAACTTTAAAAAATATGTCGGACTTTGAGAAATCTCGCAAATTGTACAATTATCTTAACATAAGCGAAATAAGTAGGAACTTTACTTGGTGTAACTTTTTGTCATTGAAGCCATGCTTCAACATAGGGGCAACTGTTGAACACTTAAGGACTGGCCGAAACTGTACTGCCAAATTTGAAAACCAGAACAATATGATTATTTACAGTCATTCATTCTTAGTAATTAACAAACTTGATGCATAAAATCTTGTTTTAAAATACGTTTATTATATGCCTCTACATGTTTCGAGCACTATGTTCTCATCATCAGGAGGTAAAAATTGTATTATACAGCATCTGGTATCATCACATCTGTAGGTGGCCGTCCCGTGCACAGGTTGATACCAAATGCTGTATAATACAATTTTGACCTCCTGATGATGAACACATATTGCTCGAAACATGTAGAGGCATATAATAAACTTATTATAAAACAAGAATTTTTGCATTAAGTTGGTTAATTACTAAGATTATACTGAGATGCACGGTCAGCAAAACATCAAAATTCATTCATTCACTCCGTATTTTGTCTTACGACAGGTCCATACCCTCTTCCAAAGCCAATTTTCCAAACAGTGCGATCTAGTGCTTCCTCTCTCAATTTACAGTATCTCCGATTTTCCATAAGATTATGCAGTAGCTGCTTACGTCTCCTTCCTCGTCATCTCATCGCTTTTATCCTTCCCTCTCATTCCTTCAATAACGTGCTTTAGAAGTTAGCTCCTATGCAAGATGTGACCAATCCAGTTAGCCTTCCTTCTTTTCATTGTTTGCAAGATATTCCTCTCCTCCTTGCCTGTTAGTAATACTTCTTCTTTTCCCTCACGTCCTGTCCACATAATCTTCTCCAGCCTTGCGCATCACCACATTTCAAGCCTTTCCAGTACTATTTACAAATCCTATAACTGAATAGTTTTTTTTTTGTAATTCAAGCTGTGAATATTTATTGTGGGCAGAAAATAAAGTCTTAAGGCAATTTTTTACATTAAATTCCTTAGGGTGCGTTTACTTGAACACCTAAGTGCCGCGAAGACGTCAGTATGCACCTGGAAATACCAGCCACAGGCAAATTCCATCAAAGCCTCTTCATGTTTTCCGTCGGTGCTAGAAGAAATGCCATGGTGGTACCCCCAGTTCCACGCTGCACCGCACTACATTAAGCAAACTTATTGCTATTAAATGGCCGCAGCGTACCCATTTGGTGCGTTCGTAGGATGCCGATTTAAAAGGATCGAGTGCGTTCGTTGGATAAAGGTTAACACCAAAACTCCCACACAAACAGTGTTACAAACATAAAGACAAACACTCGGCCCAAGTGCAGGAACTGCTAACTGATGACAGACACGTATTGCGATTTTATTAACATTCCAGGCTTAAGATACATTCTTAACACCCTACTGCCTCTGTCTTCAGAGAATGGCAACATGAAGTTGGAAGCAGAATGTTCTGTCAAATAGCTTTCAGTTTCTACCAGACCACATGGCGTCACATCCAAAAATACTATTATCTTTAGAAGACTTCATTCGAACGTCAAGTTCTGCCGTTAAATTCGTTAAATATTCATGTTAATTTGTTTTGCATACGTGGAATGTCTCTTTTCTGGGGTCTCCGAATATGGTAGCTGTCCGGCATCTTCCAATGGATGCAGTTTTTCTGTGTGATAAAGCTGCCGTGCGCAGGGTAGGATAAAAGGGACACTACCTCCTACGAGATAAAGCTGCCTTGCTCTAAGATACAATGAAAGATACTCCCTGTATCTTGTGATATTTATTACAGTTTGTAATAAATCTCACGTTTCTCGTTGTTAGTACTTCTTGCCAGCTACTAGCGAATTTCTGGCTTCCTGTGTCGATCCCTACAGCAGCCATTCTAACACGTGTCTCCCACGTCCGCCCCCTACATAAACGTCGATGCACCGCCATAAAAATCCAACGACCACATCTCTCCATATTCTTCACGTTTTGTAATTCATAGTTACTGTGTATTTCTTCGTTACTACATGGCGTTAGTGGAAGAGATGTCACTGAATGTCCCAGATGTCAAGTCACAATTAGATTACATGCAACTTGCATAATTACTGTGCACAATTCACGTCGTAATTTGAGACTAACGCTTTATTTTACAAAGAATCATCACACGTTCCTTATGTTATGTTCCGCTATGTTAATTTCGTAATTTTTACGTTTACTCTATTCTAAAATATCGTAAATAGTCGTGAAAGATAAAAGGAAAAATCATTTCATTTTTCCTCTCTATTATCCCTTTCGTGTCTGTATCTCCTTCTCTCCTCTCGCCCGTTTACTCTTTCCCCGTCATCACTCGTCTTCCCGCATCTAACGAACATGCGCTGTGTTTTGTTGAGCGTGATAGAAATTGCTTGTTTATTATTTACAAAATCCAGTTGCTTTACCGACCACATACGTTTGCTCTAGCAATATTATTCAAACGAAATGCTTTGTGTCCTGTTTTGTTCAACGTTAATTTCAGCACATCAGTAATTGGGACAGAAACCATTTACCCCTTTACCTTCTTCCGTGACCTGATTTTCATTACATTTAGGATGGCACATTTCACAAAGAATCTAACAATAGTGACAAATTCTACTGTTGTAACTTTTCTCTCTGATGAATTACGCCTGTCACAGGCACCTTCTTCAACTACGCGTATTTCTGCAATACAACCCATCCCCGTGGCCACGCGGTCTATGGTGTGGGTCTGCAGCCGTTCGCTAGCTGGGATTACGGGTTCGAATTTCGCTGGGTGCATAATGTCTGTCTCTTTTTATTGTTGTGCGTCGTCATGTAGAGCAGTGTTTCTCAACCGGCGGGCCGCGGCCCGGTACGGGGCCCTGGCATCAATTATACCGGGCAGCGATAGGTTCTCCTGGAATTTGTCATTTTAGTTTTCTAAGCAATTTTCATGAATAAACGTTTTATAGTGGAAATATTCTGAGGAGAAAAATATTCATGAATGTGTCGAAAAACTCAGACCCAGATATTGGCCTGAGGAAACTACAATATGCTACAAGATTTCATGTGTCCAGTGATTGATAACTAATTTAAATGTAATTTTATATTTGTCAGCGTGCCACACCGTATACTTAAGTGTACTAATACTCTTTATGATTATTCCATAATCAATTATTAATATTTATGTTACTTTAATGTATGAACTCTAAAAAAAAAATTGGGAAGTTACCGAGACCTCGTCTTATGAAAACAAGAATTTACCGGGCCGCGGTCTCACAAAGTTTGAGGAACACTGATGTAGAGGTCTCTGCGACGGGCTGATCACTTGTCCAGAGGAGTCCTATCGTGTGCGGTGTATCTGAGTGTGATAGTAAAACCTCAACAATACAGAGTCCCTGGCCCACTAGAGGCTGTCGTACCAACAAAAACAAAATCTGCAAAATAACATCTCTCTCTTCTACACAAGGTTTAACGCACCAATTCACTGACACAAAGAAGCGAGTCAGCGAAGCTAGAAGTCTAAATTCAAGCAGCACTGAATATGCAGAAGCGATAACAGAATATCGCGCCGTTTGTTTGACGTCAGTGACAACTTCTCTGTCAGGGTTCTTTGTTCCAAATGACACTCCCGGAAGCAGCTGTATCCTGTAAGACACCCTACATCGAGTTGTCTCTCCATTAAGTGTTAACAACCCTTGTAATTATCGGAAAACAGATCACGCCTGCATGCTCATTTGTTTTGTTGCCTCATGAATCTACTTTACGTCAACATGCCTTCACATAACCCCCCACTCCATTTGATACGCAAACTGCGCCCCCTCCTCTCATGCATTCGGATTGTTTGCTGCTGCGGGGAGATGCGTTAATCGACGGTGAACTGAACATCGCAATCAAACACACAAGATTTAAGAACAAAATTACTTTTGCGGATATAAACACACGTCCTTCATCCAAACAATCACAGTTTTCATTTTTAATTAAATTTTTCTGTACGGTCATTAGTTCTGGTGCTGATACGCTATTGGCTGTTGGGGAGTCTAGTATTATTCAAGTTGTAAAGATGGCGTCACACGTTGCAGAACATGGAGGAATTCGTGGCGCAAATAACCGAGTTCTAGACGCGAAAATGTCGTGCAGTTGCAAGGAAATTGCTGATAATATTTTAATAATGTTCACTGCGACTGGTATAAAAACCACTCCCACAAACATATCTGACGTAAGCAACAGCAAAATCCGAGAAACGATGCAGTGTTGACGAAGCACTTCCCATAAATACAACGACTTAGATTTCTCTAACCAATCTCACTAAACAATTTCCAGCAAAAATCAGTATAATTAAAATGTTGTGGGCTATTTCTTCGTAATTGCACATTTTTCACATTCTAAAAAGCTCTGCGCATTGAACTTTCTGTATTCTGTGGCTTAGAACATCTATTCGCAACTACAACCCTCAAAATGCACTATAAGCATTACTCTACGCAAAAGTACCAACATGAGAACAGCGTCATAGCAGAAGAAAGACTGTCCGGTCCGTTCGTGAAGATTCTGTACAAGTAGTCTAAACAATACGTGCACTAGAATAGAGGCACCATTCATAATTACAACAAACATGACTTTGTATCGTTATCACTTTTAAACGGGACTCCACGGAGAAACCAATACTTCATTAACTAGAGAAGAATGCCGCACATTTCATGGAAACCGAAGATTCATTGCCGTTTTTTATGTTTGGCGAACCGTGTATCATTGTGATCACTGAAGAATAAAAACCAACTAGATGCCACTTATTAATTTCATTGTACTTCTTATAGGCTCAACATGTTTCGGGCACTACTATGCCCATCATCAGGAGCTCGCGACTATAATGTTGATTACCTCCAAACTACAGCAAACCAAGAACGAAAC
>Ga0131853_10021276_pt1 | contig 11773 bp, 8 predicted proteins | sample TergutLab28metaG_FD_92764 | JGI IMG/M metagenome (GOLD analysis project Ga0131853, IMG submission 92764) | Labiotermes labralis P1 segment gut microbial communities from Petit-Saut dam, French Guiana - Lab288 P1 (version 2) (version 2) | ecosystem: Host-associated > Arthropoda: Insects >...
ATTTCCGCCACTCTGCGTCAGTTCCTCCTTGCGTGCCTATGGGCACGCGGCGTCGTCACTTCCTTGATTGGCGAAAAATCGCCTCAAAAAGCTTTCTGAAAAACTATTGACGACACACCCTAGCGAACCACTGCGGGTTCGCGTCGTCGTCGATTTCTTGCCTGGCGAAAAATCGCCTCGCAAATCTGACATTTGCCAGTTACGCAAGAGGTCTAATAAAAGGGAGGTGCGGCATTGCCTAAGAAATGCAAGCTATACCGCGAAAAAAAATCACATGGAGGCCGTCCCCTCATACTGCAAGCCATTGTTGGCCCGCTGACTCCGTTCATCATGATTTACGGCGCTTATATACTGTTTAACGGGCATCTTTCGCCGGGAGGAGGCTTTTCCGGCGGCACGATACTGGGTACGGGACTTGTTCTGTGCTGTTTGGCATACGGCCCCGAAAAGGTAAGCAAGTTTTTTACAACAAAGGTGCTGGCAGTGATTTGCTGCGCGTCTCTGGCGTTTTACGCGATTATCAAGGTCTATTCGTTTATGGTCGGCGCCACCGGAGGCACTACGGGCATCCCCCTGGGCACACCGGGCGACATCCTAAGCGGGGGTCTTATCCTGCCGCTTAACATAAGCATCGGATTGGTCGTCGCGGTTACGATCTATAATTTTTACGCACTCTTCTCAGAAGGCGAGGTATAGACTCGTGGGCTTAATTACCAATTTCTACGAGGCGACGGCCATGGTTTTGTTCGGCATAGGCTTCGTTACGCTCCTGCTGCAAAAGAACCTCATCAAGAAAATAATCGGGTTGAACATTATGGACTCCGCCATCTTTCTATATCTGACAACGACAGGCTATATTACGGGAAGAAGCGCCCCCATAGTTATCGACGGCGTGGTGTATGCGGGCGCGTACGTAAATCCGCTTCCAAGCGCATTGGTAATGACGGGAATAGTCGTTGCCGTAAGCATTACGGCGTTCGCGCTCGCCCTGTCCCTAAAGCTGTATGAGCATTACGGCACGCTGGACATGGACAAGATCGCGCTGATGTCTCGCGGAGGTAAGGGGTAATGGGTGGCGTAGCGTTTCATTTTCCGCTTTTTATAATATTCCTGCCTATGCTGGCGTCCATTGTGATGCCCCTGCTTCGCAGTTCAAACATCGCCAGAAACATAACCCTGGCGGTGCAGGTCGTGATGATAGGGCTGTCCCTTGGGCTTACGGTATCCTTGTGGGTTTCCCCCGCGCCATATTTTACATACCTTATGGGCTATTTTCCCGCGCCCTTCGGCAACGAGATCCGGGCCGGCATGCTTGAAGCTCTGCTTGCGTGTGCTTTCTCGACCGTCTTGCTGTTTTCAATATTGGGCACAGCCCAAGACACCGACAAGGATATCAGCGAAAGCAAGAGACCTCTGTTTTACTGCATGATAAACCTGCTGAACACCTCACTTATGGCGTTGGTGTTCACAAACGATATTTTCACCGCCTATGTCTTTATAGAGGTAAACACCCTCGCGGCCTGCGCGATTGTCGCCGCGAAAGAAAACAGGGACACATTGAAGGCGACCATTAAGTACCTGCTTCTGAGCGTTATGGGCTCCGGCATGTTCCTGCTGTCGACCGCCTTTCTCTACTCTATTACCGGCCACTTGCTGATGGAGCCGGCAAGAGAAGTTATTACGGCTCTTGTGGCGGACGGTCAGTACCAGTTCCCCCTGACAATGACAATACTGCTGTTTATCGTATCCATGGCGGTAAAGAGCGCGCTGTTCCCGTTCCACACATGGCTGCCCGACGCTCACGGCTCCGCTACTACGGCCTCGTCGGCCATTCTTTCCGGCCTTGTCATAAAAGGATACATCGTAATGCTTCTCAAACTGCTGTACAGGGTCTACGGAATTGAAACGGTCGCGGAGCTGGGCGTGTTTCATGTGTTGTTCCTGCTTGGCATAACGGGCATGATCGCCGGCTCGGTGATGGCGTGTTTCCAAACGAAGCTTAAACGCTTGATCGCGTATTCTTCAGTAGCTCAGATCGGATATATATTCGTGGGAATGGGGCTCGACACACAGGGCGGCTTTACGGCCGCAAGCTATCACATCATAGCTCACGCGTTCACAAAGAGTATGCTCTTTATCGCGGCCGGCGCGCTTATTTCCGCGGCCGGCTCCTACACCATATCCGACATGACAGGCACCGCGCGAAAGAACAAGATGGCCGGAATCGCCTTTACGGTCGGTGCGTTGTCGATGGTTGGGATACCTCTTTTTGCGGGATTTGTGTCCAAGTTCTACCTTGCCGGCGCCGCCGTACAAGGCCATATCAGTATATGGATCACGATGCCCGTGCTGGCAATAAGTACATTCATTAACGGCCTGTACTACTTCCCGGTATTGGTTAGAATTTACTCCAAACCCGAATACGAAGGCGACGCCGTACCCGCGCTGCCGGTCGGTAAACTGAAGCCTAGTTTTGCCGCCAACTTTACGCTGGTTTGCCTCATAGCGGCAAACGTAGCTCTTGGCATATTCTTCGCGCCGCTGCTTGGGGCGCTTGAATCAGGATTCTTGTGGCTGGGATAATTAAGAACCTGTGTTCAGTAGGATGGGAATGCCGTCTTGGCGGTCGATTTTCCGCCACTCGTCGTCGGTTCCTCCTAGCGTACCACTGCGGGTACGCGGCGTCGTCACCTCCTAGATTGGCGAAAAATCGCCTTGCCAATCCGCCATCCCCACCTATGAACACAGGTTCTAACTGCTTTGAGAAGCTGAGCTTCTAAAGTTTAATCGTTTTTGAGGAGATGTTACGATGCTGCCAATAACAATTATGATGATCCTGCTTGTTATGGCCGGCGTGATAGCTGCCGTGAAGGACAGCGCCACCGCGAAAAAACTCGCAATTGCGGCGCATATACCGGCGTTTGCCCTTTCGGCCGCAATGCTTGTAATTAGCGCCGGGGAGCCGATAAGACTTGCCATTGGCGCGGAGCCCTGGAATGTGTACGTATTTGTTACGCCTCTTGCTTCCTTCATGGTCAGCCTGTTCATCGGCGTCAGCCTGCTTATTATGTGGGCCTCGATGGCATTGGTCAATTACGACGTCGATCAGGCGCGCATACCTATGTACTATTCGCTGGTATGCGTACTTATTGCCTCGCTTTGCGGCGTCGTAATATTCGGCAACTTTTTCAACGTCTTCATACTCATGGAAGTCAGCTCATTCGCCGCGGCCGGCATCATAATCATCAAGAACAGGCCGGAAAACATGCGCGCGGGTATCAAGTACCTTACGCTGTCGATACTCGGCTCCAGTTTCATACTCATGGGCATTATAACCCTGTACTTCCTGACGGGTTCACTCTCGGTAACAGGGATTCACGAAAGCCTTGTCGCGGGTTACGCCGGTCAAGAGGTGGCTCTTGTCGCAGGTTATACCGGTTATGAAGTGGCGGCGTACAACGCCCTGATATTCATCACAATCGGGATCGCGCTAAAGAGCGGATTATTCCCTATGCACATCGCGTTCCCTGACGCGTACGCCATCGCGCCTTCCACGTCTTCGGCGGTGCTCTCAAGCCTTGTTCAGAAAGCTTATATATTCTTCTACATAATGGTGCTTCACAAAGCTTTCGGCATCGAAGTAATAATGAACGACCCGGTTATGTCCACAACCCTGTTCCTGGTGATGGCAGTCGGCGCGGCGGCAATGATCGCAGGAAGCGCAATGGCGCTTTTGCAAACAGATTTAAAACGAATGATCGCCTATTCATCCGTGGCTCAGGTCGGCTACTTTTTCCTGGGCGTGGGCATGGGTACGCGTCTGGGGCTGTTCGCGGTCATATTCCACTTCCTTACCCACGCCGTAACTAAGGCAATGCTGTTCCTTGTCGCCGGTTCCGTAATACAGCAAACCGACAACCGTACAATTGACAAAATGGGTGGTATCGGAGCGCAAATGCGCGTTACAATGGCTCTTTTCACCGTCGGCGCCCTCTCGATGATCGGTATTCCGCTGCTTATCGGCTTTAACAGCAAGTGGTTTTTCGCAATGGGCATATTTGAATCTCAGCACCTGTGGCTGCTTGGCGTGCTGGCGCTTTCGTCCCTGCTGAACGGCTGCTACTACCTGCCGGTTGTTGTGCGCGCATTCTTTGGCAAGGAGGCGGCGGAGGCTAAACAGCTTGGGCAATCGCTGGAACTCTCCGTGCGCGGCCTTGTACCGATAATTTGCCTTGCGTTCCTTGTCGTGGCGTTCGCCGTAATCGGCGGCCCGATTTACTACATTAACATGGGGATAGAAAGCATATGGTAACTCAATAGACCTGTCCATCTACCCGACAATACTGAATTTGCGCGGCAATTTTCGCAAGGCTGGGAACTAACGACGCATTGCGGAAAATTGACCGCATAGACTGCGTTGACGGGTAGACGGACAGGTCTAATAGCCTGCCTAAGGAGATGTTACGATGCTGCCGATAGTAATTATGTTGACCCTGTTTGCCGCGGCCGGTGTGATATTTGTCATAAAGGTTAACGTTATCGCGAAAAGGCTTGCCATTGCGGCTCATGTGCTGGCGCTTGCCCTTTCCGCGCTGATGCTTGCCGTAACCGCCGACGAACCCATAAGCGTGATACTCGGCACGGAGCCATGGAATTTCTACGTGCTCGTTACTCCGCTTGACGCCTTTATGGTCAGTCTTTTTATCGGCGTTAGCCTGTTTATACTGTGGGCCTCTGTAACAATGATAGACCATGATATCGAGCAGGCGCGCATACCCATGTACTACGCGCTGATGTGCGTTCTGATAGCCACACTCTGCGGAGTCGTCGTATTCGAGAACTTCTTCAACGTCTTCCTGCTTGTGGAAGCCAGTTCCTTCGCGGCGGCCGGAACCGTAGTCATCAAGAACAAGCCCGAAAATATGCGCGCGGGGCTCAAGTACATTTCATTGTCGATACTTGGCTCCAGCTTCATACTCATGGGGATCATAATACTGTACTTCATTACGGACTCGCTTTCGATAACCGGTATTTACGCAAGCCTGAGCACAAACTTCACAGACAACGAGGACTCGGTACGCAATGCCCTGATATTCATCACCCTGGGAACCGCCCTTAAAAGCGCGCTGTTTCCCCTGCATATCTGGCTCCCGGACGCGCACGGAACCGCCCCATCCCCATCATCGGCGGCGTTGTCCGCCCTGGTTCTAAAAGCGTACATATTCCTGTACGTCAAGATACTGTACAAGGCTATCGGCGCGGAAATACTGCTTAACGACGAGATCATGCTGCTGACCCTGTTCCTGGTAATGGTTACCGGCGCAGTGGCAATGATCGCCGGATCCATCTTTGCACTTATGCAGTCGGACATCAAGCGGATGATCGCATATTCGTCCGTAGCGCAGATCGGCTACATATTCATGGGCATTGGTATGGGCACGAGGCTTGGGCTGTTCGCGGCAATATTCCACATCCTTACCCATGCCGTAACAAAAGCCTTATTATTCCTTGCCGCCGGATCAATTATAGAACAGACCCACAACCGCACGATCAGCAAGATGGGCGGACTGGGATCGCAAATGCGCATAACAATGCTCCTGTTCACGGTAGGCTCTCTATCGATGATAGGTATTCCGCTGTTTATCGGCTTCAACAGCAAGTGGTTTTACGCCGTCGGCATCATTGATTCGCATAATTACTGGCTACTTGGCGTGCTGGCGCTTTCGTCCCTGCTGAACGCCGCCTACTACCTGCCGATAGTCCTGCGAGCCTTTTTCGGCAAGAGCGATACCGAAGATTTTCTGCCGCGGCAATCGCTGGAATGCCCCATGCGCGCCCTAATGCCAATCATATGTCTTGCGTTCCTTATCGTAGCACTTGCCTTGCTTGGCGGTCCTGTCAATTCATACATCTACATGGGTATTGATAGTATTTGGTAACAAATTCAGTGTCGGAAGGTGAAATGCATGAGTTTTTGGCTCCTGATCCCAATCCTGCTTCCCATAGCTGCGGGGGCGGCATTGCCGTTGGTCGTAGGTGATAATCGCGACAGGCTTCAAGTATATGTCGCTTCGGTTGTAATTCTGAATACAGGCTTTGCCGTTGCCGCCGCCGGTTTAGGCGATACGGGCTTTAGGGCGCTGGAGCTTACCTCCGTTATAAACCTCCACATCAGGATCGACGACTTGGCGCGCTTCTTCCTTGTGCTGTCGTCCGGCCTCTGGCTGCTGGTTACTTTCTATTCGTTCGGATATATTAAGCGCGACGGCAGGGACAAATCCTTCTTCGCGTTCTTCCTTATGAGCTACGGAGCCGTAATGGGGGCGTGTCTGTCCGGGAATTTCTTTACTCTGTACCTGTTCTACGAGCTTATTACCCTGCTGGCATATCCGATGGTCGTCCACTCGGGCACACCGGAGGCAATGAAGGCCGGCGTCAAGTACCTTATGTACTCGTTCTTCGGTGCGGCGCTTGCGCTGGTCGCGTTCGTGTTTGTTGCCAATTACGGATTCACTACCGACTTTACTCCTGGCGGCGTTCTTGACCCCGTCGCGCTTGCCGGAAACGAAGGATTTCTACCGTTTGTGTTCCTTCTCGCCTTTATCGGGTTTGGCTGCAAGGCGTATATCTGGCCGTTGTTCGACTGGGTTCCGGCCTCGTACCCGCTCGCGCCTCATCCGGCCGCCGCGTTGTTTTCGGGCGTCGTCTCGAAGATCGCGGTGCTGGCCATCGTAAGGACGACCTTTTATGTGTTCGGGGTTGACGTTGTAATCGGGTCGTGGGCTCAGACCGCCTTGATAGTTATTACGTTGCTCACGGTGTTCATGGGCTCAATGCTGGCATATAAGGAGAAGCTGTTCAGCAAACGTCTTGCGTATTCTTCGGTCAGTCAGCTATCCTATGTTCTGTTCGGCATAATACTGCTGAACCCCCTGGCCTTCCTCGGCGCGATGCTCCACGTCGTATTCCACGGGATAATCAAGACAGCCCTGTTCCTGTCCGCCGGAGCCGTTACGCACAAAACGGGCAAGTCATACGTTTACGAGCTGCGGGGCATAGGCAAGGCAATGCCCGTTGCAATGTGGTGCTTTACAATGGCCTCCGTCGCGCTGGTCGGCATACCGCCCACAGGCGGCTTCGTCAGCAAGTGGCACATCGCGACGGGCGGCATCGCGTCCAATCATCCCACGCTTGGAATGGTCGGCGCCGCGGTACTGCTTGTCAGCGCGCTGCTCACTGCCGGCTATCTTGTCACAATATTCGCGGACGCGTTCTTTCCGGGCGCGGGCTTTAGTTATAAGAAACTGGTAAACGCCGAATCCGGCAAGCTCATGACTGTGCCGCTTGTGATACTTGCGTCCCTGACGCTGCTGCTCGGTATGTTCCCCGGAGCTCTGATCGAGTTCATTAACGGAATTTCGGCAATTATAGGAATATGACTGCGAAACTGCATCAAAGGAGGGGTGCGCGGAATCGCAAGATTCCGTGCTGTTTACCCCGACGCGTAATGCAGATTGAGCTGCATATTCCTATATCATACGATGAGGTGGCCCGACATGACATTCTCAGGAAGCCCCGCGCTGCTGCTGCTGGTATTTTGGCCGATTGCCGGAGCGCTTATCAGCTATATAATCGGAAAAAAGAACAAGGATTGGCGCGACTATTTTACCAGCTTCGTAGTGGTGACTACATTCGCGGCAATGACGGTTACGGCATTTTCCGCCGACAATCAGCATCCGCCGTACTTTGAGTGGAGCGCCTTCATGGGCTTTCGCATGTACTTCCGGCTGGATGGCCTGCGCGCCATCTACGGGGTTATCGCGGCGTTTATGTGGATGACGACCACCCTGTTTTCAAGGGAATACTTCGCGCACTATCGCAACCGCAACCGTTACTACTTCTTCTCGCTTATTACGTTTGGGGCGACGCTGGGCGTATTCTTTTCGGCAGACCTCATCACGACCTTCATCTTCTTCGAGGTAATGTCGTTTACTTCGTATGTTCTGGTCGTCCACGACGAAAAACCGGCCACTCTCGATGCCGGGAAAACGTACATGGCCGTGGCCGTAATCGGTGGTCTAGCGCTGCTGTTCGGCATATTCATAATCGCGCACACCCTGCAAACAACCGAAATCGCCGCGCTTTACGGCGCTATGCAAAACTACGAGGGCGACATGGGCCTTATCTACCTGGCTGCCATATGCCTGCTTGTAGGCTTCGGCGGAAAAGCAGGAATGTACCCTCTGCACATATGGCTTCCAAACGCCCACCCCGTCGCGCCCGCGCCCGCAAGCGCCCTGCTTTCCGGCATACTCACAAAGGCCGGTATATACGGCATAATCATAATAGGTACGCTCATATTTTACCAGCACTACGGCTGGGGAATTTTAATGGTAAGCATCGGAATCATCGGTATGCTGACAGGCGCGATGCTGGCGCTGTTTTCTATTGACCTCAAGCGAACCCTCGCCTACTCATCCGTGTCACAGATCGGCTTCATAGTGCTTGGCGTCGGTATGCAGGCCATCCTCAGCTCGGACTATAACTCGATGGCGGTACACGGCACTCTGCTGCACATGGTCAACCACTCGTTGATTAAGCTGCTGCTCTTCATGCTGGCCGGCGTGGTCGTGATGAACACCCACGAGCTGAACCTTAACAAAATAAGGGGCTTCGGCCGCGGCAAACCCGTCTTCACCTTAGCGTTTCTTATGGGCGCGCTGTCGATCATCGGCGTGCCGTTCTGGAGCGGCTACATCAGCAAGACATTGCTGCACGAAAGCCTTGTGTACCATGTCTGGCACTTTCCCGTGTATACCTGGTGGTCCACATATTTCCAAATAACAGAGGCGCTGTTTACCCTTACCGGCGGGATGACTACCGCGTATATGATAAAAATATTCGTGTGCGTCTGCCTCGAGAAAAACAATTACAACCAGAACAAACTGTCCGGCTTCAACAAACGCTACATTACAAGAACCAGCGCGGCAGTGCTTATTGTCTGCGCGCTGCTTATGCCGGCGCTTGGTGTTATGCCCTACGCATTCATGATACCAATCGCCACCTTTGGCCAGGAGTTTATGCTGCTGTTTACCGCTCCATATCACATTGGCTTCCTGGAGTGGCTAAGCCTGCGGGGGGCTTTGGCCTCCATAACGGTAGGCATAATCATTTACGCGCTTGTCGTACGCGTCTGTCTCATGTCCAAGGATGAATACGGCCATTCCGTCTACATCAACGCCTGGCCGAGCTCCCTTGATATCGAGAAAAGGATATACCGCCCATTGATAATCGGCATCCTGCCCTTTGTTGGCGCCCTGTTCGCCAGAACAATAGGCAGCATTCTGCCGGCCGCCGCCGCAAGCGCCTATCGCGCCTTCGTTTCCTTCCGAAATTTCTGGATAGAAGAGCACGCGAAGCAAGAACAAGACGCCGCCGAAGCCGCGCAAGCCGAGCGCGCGCCGCATACCCAGGGCGATCTCTCGCAGATCGCGCAAGCCGCTCAAATCCTGAACATGCGCTTCAGCGGGGATTTTATGAGAGTCATATTCAGTTCTCTGGCTTACAGTCTGCTGATATTCTTTATCGGCTTCGCACTTATTCAAATAGTCGTATTCACCGGTTAACTGACGCTTCTTCCCTAATTGCGGAATAATTGTCAAAAAATTATCGTAATCCAAGGTTGCAATTGCTATAAAAATAGTGTATAATTAGGTGAACATCCCACGACGTGGGATAAATACATATTACGAATAAGAGGTGTTTTATGAATCAAACTTTTAACAATGCAAGAAGGTGCGTTGCCGCGCTGATGTTATCCCTGATAATGGCTTTCAGTTTAGCGGTTCCCGCCCTTGCGGATTCCGGAGTAATTGATGCAGTGGAACTTCAAGCTCAGCTTGATGAAGCAGCAGCAGGCACAGGTATAGGTGTGGTTACTTTGGCGACCGGCGGCGCGTTAAGCGCTAACGTAGTAGTTCCTCCGGGCGCAGTGCTTATAGTTCCACCAAGCGCTTCGCTAACTGTACCCAGCAGCATATCTCTCACAATTTCGGGCGAAGTCGAGGTTGCGGGTTCTATAACTAACTCCGGTACGGTTGTTGTCAACTCGGGCGCTCTTCTCAATGTTTTTGAGGGTACGTTTTCTAACAACAACCGCGTAGAAAATTTTGGGCAGGTCTGGATTGACGGCATCTTTACCAACGCTTCCTCCGCTCAGTTTTTCAATGTCAGCCATCTCTATCTTTTCGGCGTCGGTGTATTTAATAATCTAGGTAATTTTGTTAACGAGTCGTCCGGTGAAATCTTGATTGGCAATGCTCCGGAAGGCCTTTCAATTTCAGCTTTATCAATGGCTAACTCCAGAAATCTCGCCAGATACGCCGGTGTAAGCGCTTTCAGCACTGCCTACACGTTTAACAATTCAGGCAAATTTTGGAATTTAGGAGGCTTCGTCCTTGCAGGACTCGGCAAATTTGTCAACACCGGTGATTTTGTCAACCGAGCTGTTTTCGCAGTTACTGGCGACAGTATCCTTACTAATGATGGCAACTTATTCAATGACGCCACTGGCTCGTTCATCGTAAATGACGACGCATTAGTCAATAACTCCGGATATTTTGTCAATAACGGCGATGTTATACTATATGCTATGGGTAACTTTATAAACGACGGAACATTCTTCAATGGCGGCCTTGTATATAATGAAGATTGGGAAGAAATACCGGCTGATGGCCTTGACATTGGCGGTAGCGGCACTGTAGAGCCAAACACAGCCGGAGCCCCAGGTCACCCGGGTAATCCTCCGAATCGTGTAGGCCAACAGCAGGTCGTTCCAAACGTAACCCAAGTTGGTGGCTTCACAGGCGCAGGGCGTCACAGAAGCGGAATCTCCGGCGGCGATGCTTTTACAAGTTCAGTAAGCGCCGCAAGGCGCGAAGCAAGGATTATTGCCGCAAACGCGTCCAACGACACCTCTGCGGAATCCGTACTCAGTCCTATCCAGTCCGTTATGGCCTCCGGCGTGTCGGCAGCTTGGTCCCAAAACACTCCGTTTAGGATTGTTCCCGCTACAGCGACTACCGACGGTAGAATCACCGGACTTATCCAGATCACTTATTCAACATTCCGCACGGCTATTGTCTTCGACATAGTTCTTCCCGCTCTTGAGGCTGACGAAGTTGAAGACGACGACGCTGAATAATTAACCATGCTTTTACAGCCCATGATCTATTCAAAGCCCTTGGAGTCATCCAAGGGCTTTGTTCAGTTTATGATACTATTTTCCGTAAAACATCCTCTTGCTGTCCATATACTCCTGCACATGCCTCAAGCTTTCGCCAAAGCGTTGAAAATGAACTACTTCCCTCTCACGCAGGAATCTGATGGGGTCAGCTACATCAGGATCGTCAATCAGGTCTAATAGATATTCATAGGTTGAGCGCGCCTTCTGCTCAGCCGCCATGTTTTCATAAAGATCCGTAATAGGGTCGCCTTTTGACTGAATAAACGCAGCCGTCCATGGAACACCGCTTGCTCCGTGTGGGTGAATTCCCAGGCCGTGGTCAATATACGACGCGTCCATTCCGGCTGCTTTCATCTGATCCGGGGTGGCATTCTCGACAAGCTGGTGGCATATAGTTCCGATCATTTCGAGGTGCGCAAGCTCCTCAGTACCTACGTCATTTAGAGTAGCCTTGGCCTGCGGCGTAACCATTGTGAAACGCTGGCTGAGATAGCGTAGCGCAGCGCCAAGCTCGCCGTCAGGTCCGCC
>Ga0131853_10021278_pt1 | contig 11772 bp, 9 predicted proteins | sample TergutLab28metaG_FD_92764 | JGI IMG/M metagenome (GOLD analysis project Ga0131853, IMG submission 92764) | Labiotermes labralis P1 segment gut microbial communities from Petit-Saut dam, French Guiana - Lab288 P1 (version 2) (version 2) | ecosystem: Host-associated > Arthropoda: Insects >...
CCTGAGGATGATCCCATAGAGGGATTGAAACATGTAGGAGATATTTTAAATCCATTTTAATCAGATAATGTGGTTTTAATGGTTTGACAAGTATGTGCAATTAGTTGGTTTTAATAAATATTGATATTTGAGTATTTTTCGAAAATCTATGTAGAAAATTAAAGCTTCATTAAAACCTGACAGGAATAAGGGGCACTTTACGTGAAGACCAATATACATTTGTGTTCGTATTGCTCTCAGTTCTTAGAATGGAAAATGTTTCAGACAAAAGTCAGAGAGGAAATCAAAACACACATGTTTTTTCAGTAACTGTTTTTAGAGAAACGTGCTTTTTGTGAGCTAATGTGGAAAATATTGTAGAGCCGGGCAGGCTACAAATAATGAAACACGGACTTATACGTGTTTCATGCTGAATACCTAAGGCTACAAACACACCCTCAGAATATATAATACTGCTTTTTCGGGGCAGCATTGGTTGCACAAATTCGCCTCAGTGTTACTTTATACGTACATTGCTTGTGTTGTGGCATGTATGTGCCCGTGAGTGTGTGCAGGCGCATGTGTGCCCCCGCACTTCCTTTAACAACGTTTGAAGATATTAACAGATTATAATGGAATGTATTAAACTTTACCCCACCTCTTTGTATTTCATTTCCAGCCACGAGTAATATCAATTTGGCAGAAATGTGAACTCGTGTGAAAGCGACCCATTTCATCTTGATGCATTACCCTGTTAACGAAATATTAGAGCATTACACAACAGGTGGTGGCCTCATGAAATGTGCCAGTGAATTTTTTATAGCATTGACTAACTAATCAGTGCGCCTCTGAACTCACGATTTCGTACAGGAGCTGGTTTATAAGCATACAGATTTTTCATGCAAGATTTAAGGAATGCAGACATAGCAACATAGCAATATTTGATGGCTATGTGCTTCAACTTTGACAATACAGTGAATACATAGTAACAAACACGGTGTACAGAAACAAATCGCTTAATTTTATCATTAATAATTTGTAATCGTAGTAATATCTTTGTATAGACGGAGACAGAAAAGTGGATGTCATAATTTGTTTCCAGAGCCTCATGGTTGCTTCTGGACTTCTTAGTTTGATGACTTTTTCTGTAGTCCAGCAGTTGTTTTAGTGAAACACCATCTTTGTTGTCACTTTTTACTTTACCATCAAAGGAACGCCTGCTCTTTGTTGCTACAGATTAGTTATAACAGGAGAGTTTAATTCATGAATTTGTCCACATTTAATTCTTTCCCATGCCTCATTTAAGTCAGTTTTGTCAGTACTTTAACACTCAACTCTGTACAGTAGTTATGCAGTTTTCAATAAATAAAACGAAACATTCATTACAAAAAACATTAAACAAAACTGTACTACACACCTCATTGCTTTTTGACTATTAATGTGATAATTTTCAGGAGCAAGTCCTTTGTCAACAGGTAGTATTAAGTCGTAGTAAATTAGTTGAAACTAGTATTATTTTATCTCAGTATTCAACCAACTTGATGCACAAATTTTGTGCATCAAGTTGGTTAAATACTGAGATAAATATACTGCATTGCACGGTCAACAAAACGTCAAAATTAGTATTATTTTGAAATGTTCCTGAGGCCTCGGTAATCATCCCAGGCTTACCCCCACTTCCCACCTTTACAACACTCTAAACATTGAGCCCATGTGCATTATCGTCCACCTACTTACAGCCAAACGTTTTGCTCACTGCCCCTCACACCCCGACCCCTAGTTCAACAAACGGAATTATACTCTAGCCGACTTGACAAACACGTGCAGGAAATATACACATAAAAAGTGACCGAAGCATATACTGCTATAATTAGCTTACCGGAAGTGGCAGTGGGGTTTTTTTTAAATAATTCTTCGCTGCTGTTATTTACACTTATATTTATATTCGCTTCTGTTTCACTTGTGTCATAGTGTAAATATTTCTTCAAATTGGTTAAGGGAACAATATTGTAACTTGTCTTGGAACATGCTGTACATACTTTCTGTGCAATAAATCTTTTAAACAAAAGTATCTTTAAAACATTTGAGGTTTAAGTTATATATATGGGTAAAACAACATCAGTAATTCCAATACACTCATAAGCACGTAATTAACTAAATACCGCCTATTTTTAAAACATTTTCTCCTGCATATTACTATGTTACTGGCTCCAAACATATTGAGGTATGTTGTATTTCTGTGCCTGACAGACATTGTTGATGTTGTGTTATGATGGTTGTTTTGTTGTTTTATTGAAAATCTCTGTTCTCTTTATTTTATTCAAGGTTTTGTGGTTCAGTGCCTGCAGTTCTGTTTGTTTTGTTCATTTTGTTCAGTATTTTGTGTTCCTGCAGTTTGTTCTTTAATGAAAGTTGTCCTGTAATTGTTTCATGTATTTTGATCCTTCATTGTCATGAAGGGAAATAGCGTGACAGTTCCTGAACTGAATTGACTTTGCTTACTCAAAACATTCAGTGTACATAACTCATTTGTTACCTGATAATTATGATATGTGTTCTTCAGGTGTGCTATTCCGCCAGACTGGTTCATCATTCATATATCTACTCCTCCTGCTTCTGCTGCCCATGGTGAGGATACCCACACAGAAGACCATGGCTGGTGAGTGTTGCAGTGTGGGGTGTATCCTTTTTAGGGCAGTATCACCTTAGCAACTATTAAAGGTGCTCCTTTTGTGTGGCCTGTTTTAGGGTTGCAGATGATCAAGCAATGTAGATTTTAATATCAGTTGTAGAACTAGTAGCTCCTACATGATTTTGTAACACTTGTAAAATGGTACTGTGTATCATGTATTTCAGGTGCCACAGGACAGTATCTGCGGGCAGTGATGGTGTTAAGTTTCCTCACATCCATTGCACAACTTTCCTTCCAGATTGTGTTGTTGTCTATGCCACCATATGGAGACTTTCTAAAGGACAACAGTAAGTTTTTGCAGAAATTGGTATAAATGAAAGTTTTGGTGGACAACTGATATGAAATTGCATAACATTAATTTAAAATGTGCCAGAAATAGTAGTTACTCAATAAAAGTACTGATATGGGGATTGCAGTGTTGGACTTAAAATAACATCTTTAATACAGGTTGTCTCTTTTCCACATGCAATCGTAATGTTTTGCTTATTGTAATTATGCATAGCCACTTTCGGTCATGATTATCCCCCATCTTCTTATGTCTTCATATTTTTGCTCTTTCTCGCTCTCTTTCCTGTCCTTCCTCTGTCTCTTTTTATGCTTCTTCACCTCAGAACTCCCTTTTCATATTTGGTACGCTCTGGAGTTTAAATCTTGCCCTGTAGATCTGCTGTATTAACTGAGGTTTATCATTATTTTCTATAGTCTTAACAAGATGATATATGGATTGTGCCTTGAAATATATCATGACTTCTCGTTCTCATTTCCTTTCCAATAAATCTTATGCATAAATCATCCTACTTTCCAGTGTCACACACTGTTTAAACGGTATTTATTTTTACTGGCACATGTTTTACTCTACTGTTATTTATATGTAATCCACCCAGCAAGCAAGGAAACAAATAAGCAGTCAAGTTGGTTCAATCATTTCTACTTATAACATGTATGTGAGAGGTGTCTGGTTCAGATCTGGGTCATGCCACTGACACTCCTGACAGATTGTGATGTTTTTCTGTTTCAAGGCAGATGCTGGGAGAGTATCCCTGCATGGCCATGACAGCTTCCAGCACCATAAAATAGGCTGTGCCTCAGTGACTAAATAAATAATAAATAAATGGTAAAATGTACAAATTACTTAATTAATTCTTGATTTCAAACTTTCACCATATTCTGAATGTTGTATACTTTCTTCTGGGTAATTCCCCAGTGTCTGAATTGTATGTGCCAATGTTTCGGAACACTCTGTCTGTTCCATCTTCATACCTACCCGGCTGTGAAGGTGGAACAGAGTGTTCCGAAACATTGGCATATAAAATTCGGACGCTGGGGAATTACCCAGAAGAAAACATACAATACTTGATTAATATTCTCAATGTGCCAGTGGTCTGGCCTTAATTTGGAATCCATTTTTCTAAATTACCATCATCTGAGTAAACCAGCAGCGTGTGCTACTACACCATTTACATAAATTAAGTGAAAGAAAATCCACAGTTATCTGATGGGCAACTGATATAACATTCCCATAATGTATTAATTGTATCCACTTTATTGTCAGGAACACAAACAGTATTTTTTGGCATTAATCACCATATTCATGGAAATCTTGCATAGAGTGTGCTTGACCACAATGTGAAAGATCAGGCAAGCAGTGGTTATGTGGATATTATGTCTTGCAGACACAACGGAAACCATCTTGCGACATATTGGTTTGATTCGACTAAATGGTGTTCGGGTGGAGGATGGCTTTCGTTACATTGCTCCAGAAGTGCTGATGCTAGTAACCTCCATTGCTGTGTATGTGGGCTGTACAAAATTGTCAGCAGAAATGGCACCTAGCCGTGCTTCATCAGCTAGTGCTCCCTCAACAGCTGCTATTCTGCCACCTGTAGTGAGCACTGTGGCATATCGTAATAGACGCAAGGCCTTTTTTATCACAGTAGGTAAGTGAAATTGTGTGTTTGTGCAGGCAGCAGTGCAAATATACCTGTAGAATGTGGACAGATTGTCGTCAACACATTGTTCCTTTATTCTACAAGAGCAGAAATGTAAGGAAATGTGTGTGTTGGTGTATGGATGTACACCTAGTTTGAGTGTCAGCCAGATTACTGTTTATCCTGACTGAATTTCCCATGGTTTTACTCACTCTACCATGAGAAATTCCATTATAGTGCCTTCATGTAGGCTGTGATTGATTTGTTATTATTTGTGGCCATCTTCCTAATGCTGTATAAGGCATGATACAGAAATGTCATTAAGTAACTCACCAAGCAAGACAGAAATCTGTTGGTGTGCACACAAAACTAACATGCTTACACAGGTGAAGTGTCTGATTTTGCAAGCAATATGGGATGCCAGTTTTTTTTCTTGCAGTGTGTGGTATTGCATCACACTGGAATTTTCTTCATAAAATAAATTCCACCTCTTCTTGTTAGTGTGATAAATGTTATTTCTGGAAAAGAGGAACATTTTTGCACCTTTCACAACTATAAACCATAAATGGACCTAAACAGTAATTTATACAGGCAACAATATGTTTCAGGTAAATGCGTAGCACTGGCATCATTATGTCTAGCAGGAATATTGCAGCCTTCTGCTTTAAATGGTGTCTATTTTCTTGTATTCCTGGGTGGTATGACATGGTGGTCATGCTACAAGGAACTACATCGTCCATTTGGCGTGGTGCTGCGATGTGTTCAGGTGGTGGCAGCCCTTCACATCATGGCATTGTTTGCTGTTCAGTTACAGTGTGTTCAAGAATTTCTCACATCTGACTGTAATTACTGCAGGTTGGTAACCCTCTGTGAAATATTATAGTGAATTTTAAGTATAACTTGTGACCTAGCTAGAGTAATCATTCTGTAGAAGCTTGTCCACAAGTTCATGGTGAGCACTTTAAAATACTGACAGCTAAATTTAATGACCTGAGGGTCTAAATATGCCAGTCATAGTGGCCGTAGAGTATAAGCTTCATATGGGATCTTAAATGTTGTAACTCTGGTATTTCAGGTTTAAATTCTGCTTCGAACATAACACATACACACAAACGCGCACACACACACACACACACACACACACACACATCCTATTTCTTTATGCACTGTGCTCTCCACTGCAGACAGGGGCCTTGTTGTGGGCCTCTTTGTTTTGGAAGGAATCCTGATAGTGTCTGAAGGCTTTATTGTTTCATAGGATGTCTGAACCAGAACAATTTGTAGTGTCTGATATATAGTAACCAAGGAAGAATGTTTCGAGTAGAGCGTATCTTTGTTTTCTTGCACAATATTTTGACTGGTAGCCTATGGACCCATTGTTTCAGGGTCTTCCAAATCTGTGAACGTGTTACACTCTCAGTACAAATACAATTGTATAGTGCATGGAACAAGGATTTTCTTCCCTCGTATCTGTCAAGTACTCAAGGACCCAAACTGTAATACATGATTTTTTTTTTTTTGTACTTGATGGTCATTACCACTTTCATGATAGGAGAGATTTACAAAATGAATGTATTGGTGTTTCTATTGTATTAGTTTGTTTCTTGTACGAAATGGAATTTTTGTGTCTGTGGACCAGGTAAAGCAAACAAGGTGAAAGGGTCACATAGGAAGACACTATTGGGAGGGCTGAGGAAGTGTGGTGCAGGTGCAGAATTCTGAACGGTTTTGTGAAATGATAAATTTGGGAAGCACTGATCTGTGGCAGGGAATGGTATGGTAAGGGGTTTGGATCCAGCTCATATGGTTCTTCATTTATTTAGAGATAGATGTTAGTTGTGTGGTCATACAGCATTTAATTTGCATAACGACTGTAAATGCATAAATTGAGAATTATATTGTCATGGCATATTTTAAGTCCTATCCCAGCAGTTTATTATAGTAATTGTGGAAGATACCACTCCATCTGTTTCATGTAGTGTCAGAAGAAAACAACAGTATTGCTGTCAATGTAAGTAGTATCAAGGATGAGATTTGAAAGAAGGACCTCCCACATTTTATGAAGGAGGAGTGCCAGCCATGCAGCTGTGGTGTTCATTGTGTGTCACTCAACATTTTGTTCACAGGTATTTAGGTCTGACTTTCCTGGTGAAGACAAATGACATTGATCCACGCATGCAGGAATTTGTCAGTGCTGAGTGGGCTTCCTTCCTCAATCCAGTCGCTTTGTTGTGGTTGTACTACATTTTGGGCATTGAATCTTATTTCCTTCTTCAGCCAAGAGTAAGTAGTTTGTATTATGACTGATTCATTGTTCACAGAAATTAATAGAACCCAAGTCCAAACTTATTTGGTCTCAATATATTGATAATTAATTTGTTATGAAAGCAAGCCAGGCACAGCACAGTTTTATGGCTGAAACCATAACATGGGAGCAGAGGAATGGAGAGATGCTGTGATATTATTAGAGTTATGATACATGATGTTTTATTTCAACTAATCTGTATTATTTTATTACAACTAATTTTCAGCACATTCTGCACACAAGATATCCTTCCTTAAAAAGACTGATGTCTGAGATCAGTGAAAGAAGCATGTCCTGATGCCTCTCAGTGTTTGAAGCTAACTGTCCATGGGTTTTGAACAATATACCCTTTATTGTACCTTGAAAATATGCTAAAAGACACAATGTCATTGAATACAAGGAGTTACTGTTCTTACAGTGTAATTCCTTGTGAATTTCATCTTCTCCTCCTCTTCATTCCTCCTCCTATATTCAAAGAGCATTGGTCAATGACTGAAACTTTGTGCCAGATTCTGCCCTTCCTCATTTCCATACCCCTAATGTAATGAAAAGTTATTGCTTTTGTGCAAGATAACCTTCATTTGCATTATCAACTTGAGTGAATTAGCACAGTGATAGCATGTCTGACCTATATTGAGGTGATATTCAGTTAAAATTTCAGCAAGATATTAGTAAGTAATAGTAGTAGTAGTAGTAGTAGTAGTAGTAGTAGTAGTAGTGGTAGTAGTAGTAGTAGCAGCAGCAGCAGCAGCAGCAGCAGCAGCAGCAGTAGTAGTAGTAGTATCACTACTGGTACTTGTTAACCTGCTCCCCCTTTGTCCCTCCAGGACCTTCAGACACTGCTAAGTGAAATGGGTCATAACATTGGTGCATGGTCTGAACCACATAATACAAAAACTCTTGGATTTGCATCTGTGGCTTTTCATTCAGTATTGTGCACAATATAAGAGAAGATTTATGGTTAACAGTCTTGCCTTTTTAATGCAACTAACTGCATCACTGAAAGCATTGGCATGCATTGTATCTGGTGGTGATTGAATGAGTGTGAGGTTATATAATTACCCCATTGAAAATGCTCCTTATTCTATATAACCACATATGCAACTTATGTGGCACTGAATGAGCTGGGGAGAGGACCATATGGTTCTGTTTCAAGGTATTAACACATTATTGACCCAGAGTGACCGAGAAAGTTATGAAAGACTTCACACAGGATAGGCTTTATGCTAGCAGAGATTTGAACTGAATACAGTCTATATGCTACAGTAACCTGAAATATCAATCTGCCTGTATTATGGCAGCCAGTCCTGTGAAAGTAAACAGTAGAGGCAGTTACTGAAAAGTAAAATGTGTGAAATGTACCTCACACAGTTGGCATTGTTTGTCATAATTGCAACATAAAGTCTGGTGAAAGGTAATGGACTCTTGATTGGTATATAACAGCCCAGTATACCATAAATTGAGTGTATTTTAAAAGGTAACAGAAACCCTGTAGGTGTGGTTATGGGTGAAACAAAACAGCCTTGCTGTTGCCTTTAACTGTGTAGATACATGGCAGAGAAATAATGATGTCATGTAAACATGACAGAGGCATGAAAAAGTTGTATAGAGTTCTGTAAGGTAGCAGTTCTTTGCATGTTGGTGTCAGTCTCAAAACATCAGAATGTATACAAGAAATTATACAAAGTGTCTGCTTGTCATTTTATTGGTCCTCAAGAAGAAATTTGGAAAATTTTGAAGGTTTGTGATAGTGGTTGGTAAATAGGTATGGTGACTGCTGCACCAACTCTGATTATTTGTGTCTTCAGTCTTAATTTCTGTTCTCTCCCCACACGGGTAATGCTATATTATATGTTTTGATGACCTCTTGAATTCCAGTAGTATGTTCAGAGGACATTAATTGTAAAGGCATTAGACTTCTTCCCCTAAAATAGAGAGAATCATATCAAAGGTACCACCTGTAAAGCTTATACCGGCAAAGGGAAGATGTCCATGTGTGTAAGCACCATGCTCTGAAGTAATGGGGTGAATGGAGCTGAAGCTTCCCATATTCTTAGTGTTTGCACTTGATGGATGTAAGTGGCCACCTTCACACTCAGGCTGCTTTATCTTCAATGAAGAATCCCCAGGGGTTATGCTAAGAATAGGCTCCAAGCACTGGTCTTGATGCAGTAATAAAAATAAAAATTTGGAAGGGATCAAATCCCACTCATCCAGCTTGTAGCTTCTGTTTAATAAATTCCGACCCATTGTTCAGTATTTATAAGAACACAATCTTCCTAGGAAGAACTGTTAGTATGTGCAAACATAACTTTGAAACAGCAGAAGTAACCATGATCTCTTTGTCCGAACATCTTGCACATTTCAGATTATTATGGTCTGCTGGGTTTTGACATAATGCCATGTAGTTTTTGGTTAGCAGTGTTCTGGGGTACCCCACTCCTCATTCTTATGCCACAATGCTGGAGGCAGCGAGTTCTTGCAGAATGTTGGTAATAACATACCAGAGTACGTGTGTATTATAACTCAAAAGACCACTGCCCTGTAGACCATGATGTGCTAGCCTCAAAGCAAATCACAGACACAACTATTACAAAATCAGTCATCACAGTATAGTGTGTAGCATGCCTGTATTTGAGTCATTGAATTACCCATTTGTTATCTGTGTCAGTTAATAAGCTGTACTGATTGGAATTACTGTTGATTTTCCTCATTTCCTGCAGGCAAATTCTGCTGCTATACTCCAGAGTGGGACATGACCGTTTACTACTTCAGTAGCTACTCTAATTTTATGCTGTGTAACCAGTGCAGTTTGCAAAGGGTTATTAAATGAAATGATAAACAACTGAGATATCTGCAAAAAGACTGAAGTTGTGAAATTAAATTTTCTCACAGTTCTGTTTTTAGTTGTGACTTTTGTGTCAGCATTTCTTTCAGCTTTGTGTGTATTTAAACTGACTGGCATTTCCAACTAATACAGAATTTGCTTTGTGAGAGGCAGAGGCTGCATTGTTGTGGTGTTGGTACTCAACAGGGTCATTGTGACAGACGCTGTTCCAGTTTAGCATAATTATGCTGTGGCTGTCATGGGCAAATTTCATCTTCTTTTCTTCCTACTGCAGTATAAAGATGGGTCACAATAAAGAACTCTGTATCCCCACTACCATAAAGGCTTGTCAGTAACCAGATGCAAGGAACTTAACTCATTTCTTTTTGCACCTCTGTGTTCTGAATGTCCCTAGTTTTTCCAGAGTACATTTTTTAAAACATTAACATTATTAAACAGAACTTTGCTTACTAGCTACTATGCTACCTATAGTTACTGGAATTCAAAAGTGGAGCTGTTGTTGTTCTTCTAGGTTTTGTCTGCCGTATTGCTAATACCAGTTGCAGTAAATTGAAAATTACAGACTTGGGATGGCCTCTAGTGTTGTAACATTGATGCAATATTTCGTAAGAATTTGTCATCAATTATGAAGTTGAAACACGCCTGTGTGCATGTGTGCATGCACGCTTACACACGTACACATACATATACACACATGGTTGGACAGGTGGATGGATGTGCATATGCTTGTAAACTGGCATTGATGTTCATCTTTAATATAGCCATCCTTCTGCATGCTGTACATGCATGTGAGAGGCTAGAGGTATAGAGCCACTCATTCTTAACCTCAATACTAGATGGAGGTAAGTGGTCAGCTTCAGAAACTGGGGAAGAACCCAGAGTACCCATTGAATAGGGGGCTGGGTGGGCCCCAGAGCCAGTCTCAACCTGTTGGAGAAGAGAAAAATGTGCCTCTGCTTTGAATCATCATCTCAAAAATATCTAGCCTAGTTCTAAGGCCCACCCAACCTCCTGTGTGTTGGACACTTGTAACAAAGCATGTGGGATTTGAAGGTGGTCACTCCTGTATGTTGTCATGATTAAGAATGAATGGAGCTATACCTCTGCTTCCACTATATCAGGGTGAGCACAGGGACAACTTTACCCTTGTACTCAAGTAAATATGGTATTAATGCAGACATTTGTGGTGGTTACTTGTTGGGTGCCAGAATTAATTACAAACGTACTGATTTAAAATAATTTTTTTTTCACTTGGATGGACACATCAGCTACAGAGGTGTGTATATCCCCAGGGCTCTACAGGAACTTCCCTTAATTGGCATAGTCTTGGTTTGACTCTACCAGATGTGTGGCATTTTAACAGCACAATGCTTATCAATTGTAGTTGACATTAGGCTCCACAGGATTACTGGTGACTTTGTGGAGTGATGTGTGTGTGGTGTATGTTTTTGCTTAGAATGTATGATAGATCAGATAAATTGTATGTGCATGCTTCCCCTTTACCACAGCATGCATTTGCAGTATGTGGTGTTTCAGCACATCACAGGTGAATCTGACTGACATTTCAGGACAGGTGCAACGAAGAGTTCACGAACATAGGTGGGATGCAACGTGTCCCATTGTCCCGCCAGCTGTCAATCCGCTTCTCACAACAACGGAAGCTAACCCTTTCCCGTAACACTACTAACAGATGGCGCTCAGCCACTCGAAAAGTCCGAGTATGTAAGGCAATACTCAGCTTTGTACTCTGCACTGTCAGAGCAAGCACACTGGTGCTTTTGTTGTTTTTATTTACTTTTTGTCCAGAAGTTTGTTGGTTGCGTGTCTAAAGCATGGATATGTTGCAGAATTTTTGTCTCTTTGCCCTTTCCTTTTTTTAATGTAGTCTCTTGATTGTCATTGCTGGTGGAGCAGTGTTCATATTTAACAAAATCTTATTGGTTTAATGTGTTGGGATTTTATTTTAATTTATATTACTACTTTGAATTAAATTTGCTATTGGTATATAAATAAATAAATA
>Ga0131853_10021282_pt1 | contig 11772 bp, 10 predicted proteins | sample TergutLab28metaG_FD_92764 | JGI IMG/M metagenome (GOLD analysis project Ga0131853, IMG submission 92764) | Labiotermes labralis P1 segment gut microbial communities from Petit-Saut dam, French Guiana - Lab288 P1 (version 2) (version 2) | ecosystem: Host-associated > Arthropoda: Insects >...
ACGGTACCTGTTGGCATGTCAAAACGATCAACTACGCGGGTGCGATTTTTACGAGACACTTAATATCACCTTTCTTCTGTGTATCTTTGTATTAACTCCAGTGCTCCATCATATAAGGTAGTGGGTCGACCGCTACCCCATTAATCTGTACCTCAAAGTGCAAGTGAGGGCCTGTAGTACGTCCTGTAGTACCTACATGGGCAATTATATCGCCGCGCTCTACCCGTTGACCTACGTTAACCAGATTGGTGGAGTTGTGAGCATAGAGGGTCGTTACCCCTCCGCCATGATTAATCATAACAACCAGACCATACCCTCCACGCCAACCGGCAAAGGAAACGGTGCCACCTCCTGCTGCTCTGATAGGAGTGTTTCTGGGTGCTCGCAAATCTATACCCGAATGGAACTCACCACCCCTGCCACCCATCGGGTTACGCCGCCAGCCAAAATGGGATGAAATCTGGGTAGAAATAGGCCATAGGGTAGGATAGTTCCGTAAATGTGGATCCATACGTTGCCGATATGCTTGCAAATCTTCCAAAAGAAGAATCTGAAGCTCCAACTCTATCATTAGCCGGTTAAGCCTTTCAGACATTTCCTCTTCTGTAATCGGCGCAAACTCATCCGTAGCAAAAGCCATCAGCCCTACTTCTGAGTAACCATATTCATCTACGTCAGGTACTATATCCCATAGCATGGAATAATGCATAAGTGTAGCCTGGGATTCTAATAATAAATCAAAGAGGGCAGAAACAGCGGGAATAATCACCCTGGTGCTCAAACCCTCAATAATGGTCTGCCGTTCCTCGTCAAACTCGCGTATCATCTGCTCAAGCTCGCTAATCTGGTCTTGCAGATCATTGAGTGCGTTTTGCTGCTGCTGCCTTAGTAAATTTTGCTCTATACGGGCCATGCGCTGTTCTTCTGTTAGCTGTTCGTAGATATATTGACTTTCCTCTACCATGCGGGCATGTTCCTGCTCGGTCAGGTATTGGAACTCTACAAACTCCGCTTGGGTGTCGTATAGGTTATCTCTTGTAAAGCGGTACTGGTCTGCAAAACGCTCACTCCGTAAATATAGCCCGGTTGTAATGGCAGACACCGCAATAATAGTAATGATGATACAATAAAACACTCCCCTGGGTATCCGTAAGCTACGAGTCCTACCCGTACTGTATGAGGGCACAAGCATCAAAGATATATATTTCTTTTGTTTATGTGATCTTTTATCTACCAGTGCGCTAACTTTCTTGACGTTGGGGCGTGTGTTATGTCTACGAAACATAGTGGAATTCACATCCTCTAATATTAATAGGCACACTTCTTGAAAAGCATATTATCATAATAAAAATATAATTTCAAGTAAAAGTTAATAATTTATGAAAATTTATTACGAAAGTATTAAATCCTTCCAGTTGCCCTTGACGAAAAGGTGCTTTGTAGTGTAGTTTTTTGTGTGGAGTATACTTACATAATACAAGCTCTTCGCGAGGAGTGTGATAATATGGATCAGAGAAATGAATTAATGGATCTTAGAAATCAAGTCCCTGATATGCCAACATTTGAAGAGGATGATTTTGACCTATTAGAGCATAAAAATACAGCTACCGCAAAAACCAAGGCTAAGGCAAGAGTAAAGCGCGACCGCCGTAAGGTATCGGTAGGGCGGCTTATAATTGCCATCGCCGCTATGGCTGTTTGTGCCTTACTTTATTTTATGGCGGTAGGGCTTGTTGGGATTTTATCGTAAGATATTACATATTGGTTTGACATGCCATATTTTGCTGTGATAGACTTCTCAAGGAAATTTGAGAGGATGATTCATGTGAAACCATCTTTAATATGAAGGCTGTCGCATAATAAATTTATGGCGACGGCCTTTTTCTATGCATAAGGAGCGGATATGGTTATTTTGATAAAAAACGGTCGCGTGCTTGACCCGGCAAATGGGATAGATGCGGTAAAAGATATTTTCATAGAAAACGGCATAATAAAAGAAAGCGGAAATCCGCAAACGGTCATTGATGCGACTGGAAATTGGGTTGTACCGGGCTTGATTGACATGCATGTACACCTACGAGACCCGGGATGGCCTGAAAAAGAAACAATCACATCAGGCCTCGCTGCTGCCGCTGCCGGTGGGTTTACAACCATCTGCCCGATGGCAAACACTAATCCAGTTACCGATAATGTAGAAGTTGTGAAGTATATTCTTTCTCATGCAAAAAACCTTGTGCCTATCGGAAGCATCACAAAAGGCTTGGAGGGCAAGGAGCTCAGCCCATACGCAGAGATGAAGACCGCAGGTATATGCGCGATTAGCGATGATGGTAAATCCGTTGAAAATCCTGCATTATTAAAAATCGCCATGGAGCAGACCGCAAAGCTTGGGTTGCCGGTTCTTTCTCATTGTGAGGATAAATACGAAGCAGATAATATTTTACGCGACATTAATCTGGCTAGAGTAACGGGAGCAAGGCTTCATATTTGCCACATAAGTACTGCAGAAGGGGTTACACATGTCCGCGCGGCACAAGATGAAGGCTTACCGGTAACTGCAGAGGCATGTCCCCATCATTTTTCGTTAGTTGATGCAGATGTACGGGACGCTAATTATAAAATGTCTCCGCCTTTACGCAGTGCCTCAGATAGAGACGCTATAAAAGAAGCGCTGTATGACGGCACCATAGGTGTAATCGCAACAGACCATGCACCCCATCATGAACGAGATAAGAACTGCTCCTTTGAAAATGCGGCAAACGGAATAATCGGTCTGGAAACCGCTGTACCCCTTTGCATAACAGAGCTTAATTTGTCTCCGCTTGATTTGATTGCAAAACTCACAATAAATCCTGCACGAATACTTGGCATAGACAGGGGAAGCCTAACATCGGGAAAAATTGCCGATATTACAATCATAGACCCTAATGCTGAATACATCATCGACAAAAACACATTCCGCTCAAAGAGCCGTAATACCCCTTTCCACGGGCGAAAAGCCCGTGGAAAGGTTATATACACAATAATCGAAGGGAGAATTGTATATGATAATCGATAAACTGATTGATAAAATCAATGAGCTTAATGCCCCGATAGTGGTGGGTCTTGACCCGCGCCTAAGCCAGATTCCCAACCATATAAAGGAGTCCATTTACGAAGAACAAGGAAAAACACCTGCGGCGGCTGCAGCTGCTATTTTTGCTTTTAACCTGGCTATAATCAATAGCATTTACGATATAATCCCCGCTGTTAAACCACAAATCGCTATGTATGAGCGGTTCGGACCAGAGGGGATTGCCTGTTATCGCGAGACAGTGGCGTATGCAAAATCCAAAGGGTTAATCGTGATAGGGGACATAAAACGGGGAGATATCGCCTCAACGGCAGAAGCATACTCCGATGCACATCTTGGGAAAACAGATGTGGAAGGAGAGGATATTCCAATCTTTGATACGGATTTTATTACTGTCAACCCATACATGGGCTTTGATTCTATAGACCCGTATCTTACTGATTGCGAAATCTACAATAAGGGCTTGTTTGTACTGGTGAAAACATCCAACCCCTCAAGTAGCCAAATACAGGATATGATAACCGCCGACGGAAAACCTTTGTATACCCATGTAGGTGAAATGGTTGACCATTGGGGTAGGGGGCTTGTTGGAAATCATGGGTTTAGCAGTGTAGGAGCGGTTGTTGGAGCAACCCATCCGGCGCAAGGCGAAGAGCTCAGAGAGCTGCTACCGAGGACGTTTTTCTTGGTACCTGGATACGGTGCCCAGGGTGGCAAAGCGACAGATCTAGCAGGGATGCTAAACAAGGATGGGTTTGGAATAATCGTAAATAATTCCCGTGGGATAACCGGAGCATATCAAACAATGAAATATAAAGCCGATGACGATGACTTTGCAGACGCAGCCCGTGAGGCTTTGCTTGATATGAAATCAGACTTGGAGGCACATCTATGACCCGAAAGCACTATGAAGTTGCGAAAATAATATCTCACACAAGCGCCAACGGGGGTTTTTCAATAATAGCTGATGCCCCACAGATTGCTGCTGCCGCTAAACCGGGGCAATTCGTAATGGTGTATCTGGAGAGCAGTAAACATTTGTTGGGGAGACCTATAAGCCTTTACGATGTGGACGAGGCTGCCGGTACAATATCATTGGATTATATAGTTGCCGGAGCCGGAACAGAAATTATCAGTAAGTGGCAACTGGGACATGAAATAAAAATTCTTGGCCCTCTGGGAAATGGGTTTGATATTAAGAATTTGTCGAAGGTCGCTCTTGTAGGCGGAGGTATTGGGGTTGCACCCTTATATTATCTTGCAAAAGAGCTTTTCAAAACCGGTGTAGCAATTGATGTTTATCTGGGTTTCCGGCAGGAGGTTCCCAAGCTAATCCGCTGCTTTGAAAATCTTGTGGATAATATCACTGTCGCTACAGAAGTAGGCGGGCAGAACAAGGGCTATGTAACAGATTTTTTGCCGGCGGTACCGGTTTATGACCATATCCTATCCTGCGGGCCAATCCCAATGCTTAGGGCATTAGCTCGCTATGCCCATTCTTATAACATCCCATGCCAAGTGTCAGTAGAAGAGCGCATGGCCTGCGGGCTTGGTGCATGTAAAGGCTGTGTCGTAAAAGCCCTGGTGGGCTATCAGCTATGCTGCCAAAACGGCCCTGTGTTTGATTCTAAGGAGGTGGTTTGGGATGAGTAGAAACTTAAGCGTTGATTTAGCGGGAGTGACCCTTAAAAACCCCATTGCAACAGCTTCCGGCACATTTGGAAGCGGGCGAGAATATAGCCCCTTTGTAGACCTTAATCGCTTGGGGGCCATAACGGTAAAGGGTGTATCCCACGAGCCATGGGAAGGTAATCCGCCTCACCGCATAGCCGAAACCTATGGCGGAATGCTTAATGCAGTCGGGCTTCAAAATCCCGGAGCCAAAGCTTTTATTGCATATGAACTGCCTTTTTTGCGGCAATTTGAAACAAAAATAATCGTAAACCTATGCGGTCGTGACCTAGATGATTATATCGCTGTAACCGAAGATTTTGCAGGGGTTGATATTGACCTCATCGAGTTAAACATCTCCTGCCCGAATGTTAAGACCGGATTATCCATGGGTACTGACCCAAAAGCCGCCGAAACCGTAACAAGAGAAGTTGTGACTCGTGCCAATGCCCCTGTTATTGTAAAACTAAGCCCCAATGTAACGGATATAGTCACTATAGCCAAAGCCTGCGAAGCAGGAGGGGCAACAGGGATTTCTCTAATTAATTCAGTACTTGGCATGAAAATTGATATAAACAAAAAAAAGCCCTTGCTGGGCAATATTATGGGTGGATTAAGCGGCCCTGCAATTAAGCCCATCGCATTGAGAATGGTATATCAGGTAGCAAAAAACGTGAATCTTCCCATACTGGGCATGGGCGGCATTATGTGTTGGGAGGATGCTATTGAATTTATTATGGCAGGAGCAACAGCTATAGCGATAGGCATGGCTAACTTCACCAATCCACGTGTAACAATGGATATATTGGAAGGAATCGAAAACTACATGAATCATGAAGGAATCACAGATATAAACCATATAAGGGGGATTGCACAATGAACAAAATAGAACAAATATTGCAAGAAACAGGTGCTCTACTGACCGGGCATTTTCAACTTGCCTCAGGTCGCCATGGAGAAAAATATATGCAATGCGCAAAGGTGCTTCAACATCCTGAGCACACGGCATATATCGCACAAACAGTGGCAAAAGAATTCGAAAATGAGGATATAGATATCGTTTTAGCGCCTGCTGTTGGCGGTATTATTTTTGGATATGAATTGGCAAGATCCTTGGGTGCTAAGTCAATTTTCGCGGAGCGAGAAGAAGGCAAAATGACGCTACGGCGGGGGTTTGAAATCCCAAAAGGAGCAAAAGTCGTAATTGCAGAAGATGTTGTAACCACCGGTGGCAGTATCCGAGAGGTAATAGCTATTGCCAACGAGCATGGTGCTACTATAATAGGAGCATGTGTAATGGTAGATCGATCCGGTGGAAGTATTGATTTTGGTATGAAGTACGCTGCGGCTTATTCTACTGCAATTGAGTCATATACTCCCGAGGGCTGCCCGCTTTGCAAAAAAGGTATACCCATTGTGAAACCTGGCAGTAGAGGAGCCATGTAAAACGAAAATTGGGTTTTGATGATTTGGGAAAAAGCGATTTTTCATTTTTTAGCATTTTATGCATCTTTACCTTGATTTTATGGATAATTTAAACGTTTTTAACCCAAATGATTGTTGCAGTTTTGGTTTTGATGATGTGACCGAAGGCGATTTTCATGATTATATACGAATGATGACGGAATGCCCGTTTTGGGCTGATAGGGGTTTTTCATGGATATTCTTACGTTGATATTTACAATTGCGACATATGCAATTTGCGGAGCAACTATTATTTTTCTCATTATTGATTATAGAAAAAAAGGAGCACCCGCTAAAAAGACATTAGGTCGGTCGCGACGAGTTGCCGCAAAGGGTGGAACATTTGATGAGTTCATCCAAGACTATGGTAGGGCTTTGTATATTGCCGCTATTTGCCTGATTGCGATTATTGCCATTGTAGTGCGATTGTGGCAGCTTGGAGCTGTCCCATGGGGGCTAAACCAGGATGAGGCTTCCATAGGGTATGACTCCTTTGCCATTGGGCTTACCGGGTACTGCCGTAATGGTTTTAGGTTTCCGATTTATCCGATAGGTTTCGGCAATGGTCACGGTCCTTTGTATACCTATCTTTCCATCCCAGCTATTCGGATATTAGGGCTTTCGATTTTCTCTGTACGGATTACCAATGCACTGCTTTCTATTGTTGCGGTTTTTACATCTTATTTTTTGGTCTTGAGGCTTACCCAGAGCCGGATTGCTGCTCTGCTCGGCTTCTTTTTTATGGCTACAGCTCCTACATTAATAATTTCTGCCCGGTGGGCATTGGATGGTAGCCCGCCTCCTGCTTTATTTATTATCGCACTGTATTTTTTTGTGCGAGCGGTGGATTCCCAAAAGACATTAAGCTATGCCCTTTCTGCTGCATTTTTTGCGGTAATTTGCTATGCATACGGACCTGTGGCTGTTGTTGTGCCTGTGTTCTTGCTTTTTAGCTGCGCATATCTTCTTTATCACAAGAAAATTAAGATATCACAGTTGCTTATTAGCGGAGCTGCATTTTTGGTGGTAATTGCGCCGGTGGCTCTTTTCATGGCTTTCAATGTTTTTGAGTTTGCCCCTGATTTTTCTCGGGGTATTTTTATGACCTATCCCAGGTTTACAGGCAATCGCGCCGATACGATTTTCCTTGACGGTTTTTCGCCTATGAACTTTGTAGCTGGGGTCGAAAGAATGATTTTCCAACCCGATGACTTGGTATGGAACACCGTGCCTGGATTTGGAACGACATTTTTGTTTACAGCACCGCTTATAATGGCGGGATTACTACTGCTTATTTTTCGCGTCAAGATAAAGAAGTATAACCCGCTCTTTTTTGTAGCAGTGTATTTTATCGGCAGCTTTGTAATGGCGGGGCTTATTGATCAAAACATAAATCGGATCAGTGTGGTATACCCTGCCGTCTTGCTGCTTATAATCCTTGCAGTGTATGAGATAGGCAAGCGATTGCGATACCTTGCCATGGTGCTATGTGTGTTTGTATTCTTTTCGTTTATTTGGTTTTCCACAACATATTTCAGCGATAGTTACCGGCAGGATTTTGGCTCGGCGTTTTTCTATTCATTTGGAGACGCGGTTGAACTTGCAATGGAAAAAACCGATGAAACCATTTTCGTCACCCAGCGAAGTACAAATATGCCGGGTATTTTAACGTTGTTTTATTCAGGATTACTTCCACAGCAATATTTTAATACCGTAGTGTATCGCAACCCCTATGAGGAGTTCCGCTGGGAGGATAGCTTTGACCGATTTATATTCGGAACACCGTATTTCTTGGATCCCAGGGCTGTTTTCGTAATTTGCAATTCTGAGGCCCACTATTTTGACTCAGCGGTGTTTTCCAGGCGTGAGTTTATGTTTTATTCGGTTATGTATCCTAGAAGGCATGAGTAATTGCTCGAAGTGATTGGAGGCAAAGATGAGTAAAATCGCAGTTCTTATACCCTGCTACAACGAAGCCCAGACCATTGGTTCAGTGGTTTCAGACTATAAATCCCTACTACCTGACGCGGATATTTATGTGTTCGACAATAACTCCACAGACGGCAGCGGTGATATTGCTCGTGAAGCTGGTGCAATAATCCGCCCTGTTTACCGTCAGGGTAAGGGCTTTGTAATCGCGGAAATGTTCCGAGATATAAATGCGGACGCATATCTGATGATGGACGGTGACGATACCTACGACGCTAAGGATACGGCGGCATTGCTTGCACCTGTTTTGGAAGGTCGAGCGGACATGGTAATCGGTGACCGCCTGTCAAGCACATATTTCACTGAGAACAAGCGTCCATTTCATAATAGCGGCAACCGTTTGGTGCGATTTCTTGTGAATACGCTGTTTAAGAGTAATATCCGAGATATTATGACCGGAGCGCGGGCATTCAGCCGCAGGTTTGTGCGCAGCTTTCCTGTAATGTCTGCGGGCTTTGAAATCGAAACGGAAATGACCATCCATGCACTGGACAAAAAAATGATGGTGGATGAAATACCGGTGGGATACAAGGATCGACCGGCGGGAAGTGTATCTAAGCTTAATACCTTCCGAGATGGATTTCGGGTACTTAAAACAATATTTACACTGTTTAAGGATTATCGCCCAATGACCTTTTTTGGCTTAACAGCATTGGTTTTGCTGCTTATAGCTCTTGGTCTGTTTATCCCGGTGCTGGTGCAGTTTTTAGATACAGGGCTGGTAGCAAGGTTTCCTACATTAATAGTATCTGTGGGGCTTTTGGTGGCTTCACTTTTGTTTTTTGCAGTGGGTTGCATTTTAGATACCATAAAAAAATATAATGACCGAACTCATATTATGCTTACCAGTTTATTAATGAAAGGATGAAAACCATGGATTTTAAACAAAAAGCAAGAGAGCTAATCTCCCAGATGACCCTGGAGGAGAAGGTTTCCCAGATGCTGCACCGCGCAGCGGCTATTGAGCAGTTGGGTATACCTTCATACAATTGGTGGAATGAAGCCCTGCATGGGGTTGCGCGAGCCGGTACTGCTACCATGTTCCCACAAGCAATCGCGATGGCAGCGACCTTTGATCCGATACTACTTAAGAAAATCGCCGGTGTAATCGCCACAGAGGGACGAGCCAAGTACCATGCATATCAAACGGAAGATGACCATGATATTTACAAGGGGTTAACCTTCTGGTCTCCCAATATTAATATCTTCCGTGACCCACGGTGGGGGCGGGGGCATGAAACCTATGGCGAAGACCCATTTTTAACCTCTCGGTTGGGGGTGGCTTTTATCACAGGGCTGCAAGGGGACGATCCCAATTCCATAAAAGCGGCAGCATGTGCGAAGCACTATGCCGTACATTCCGGTCCTGAAAGCGAGCGTCATTCATTTGACGCGATATGTAACAAATATGATTTATGGAATACTTATCTGCCCCATTTCGAAGCAGCGGTAAAGGAAGCAAAAGTCGAAGCGTTTATGGGTGCATACAACCGTACATTGGGTGAACCATGCTGCGGCTCGCAACTATTAATAGGAGATATCTTGCGTGGCAAATGGGGCTTTGAAGGTCACTTCGTAAGTGATTGCTGGGCGGTGGAAGATTTTCATATGTATCATATGATTACAGATTCCCCAGTGGACTCCGTAGCTCTGGCGGTGAGAATGGGCTGCGATTTATGCTGTGGCGAGGTTTATTCCTTGGTTGCCGTGGCTGTTGAGGAAGGCAAGCTCACCGAAGCGGAAGTTGATCAAGCAGTAGAGCGGCTTCTTATCGCCAGGATGAAGCTAGGCTTGCTTGGGGCACCGGAAAACCCTGAATATGTAAACATCCCGTATGATGTGCTCGACTCAGATGAGCATAACGAAATCAACTTAGAAATCACCCGCCGTGCTCCGGTGCTCCTTAAAAATGATGGTGCGCTACCTTTGGATTTTACAAAGCTAGATTCCATAGCGGTAATCGGTCCCAACGCCGACAGCCGCCGAGCCTTGGAGGGCAACTATCAGGGTACAGCCACCAGATTTGTAACTGTACTTGAAGGTGTACGCAAAATAGCTGCCGAGCACAATGTAAAAGTACGCTATGCCGAAGGCTGCCACCTTTACAAAAATCGCACCTCCAATTTATCATTAGAAGATAACCTGGTGTCGGAAGCCCTAATCGCTGCGAAAAACAGCGATGCAATAATAATCTGCCTGGGGCTTGATGCCGATATCGAAGGAGAGCAAGGGGACACAGGAAACGAATACTCCAGCGGTGATAAAAACGACTTAAACCTACCGGGTCGCCAGCAAAACTTACTCGAAAAGGTAACCGCCGCCGCAACCGGAAAGCCTGTAATTCTAGTAATAATCTCAGGTTCAGCGTTGGCTGTAACATGGGCTGATAACCATGTTAATGGTATTTTGCAGGCATTTTATCCAGGAGCACTGGGTGGGCAGGCAATAGCTGAAATAATAGCCGGGATTGTAAACCCATCAGGTAAATTACCACTTACATTCTACAAAAGCACAGATGACCTACCTGATTTCCGCAGCTATGACATGACCAATCGTACCTATCGCTATTTCACCGGTGAGGCTTTGTATCCCTTTGGATATGGGCTGAGTTATACCGATTTTGAGCTGAGCGAGTTAAAAGCAACCAAGGAAAACTGTATCGTTACCGTAGAAAATACCGGCAAGCGCTACGGTCGCCAGACAGTGCAGGTGTATGTAAAGTCCCCAGGGCAAAAAGAAAATCACGCTCTATGCGGTGTGGCAAGTATCTGCCTTGAACCGGGGCAGTCCAAGGAAGTAAGTATCGACATAATAAAATCCGCCTTCTCCCGTTGGGATGAGAACGGGGATTTATATGAAGTCCCAGGTCCGCATACATTGTATGTAGGGTTTGGTCAGCCGGATACACGAACAACTGAGTTGTATGGTATTAAACCACTAACAATACAAGTCTAATGCGATAAAAAATGCCCGCGATCCTATGCTTAATGATACAGGATTGTGGGCATTTTTTTATGGTTTCCTCTTAGTGCGATTTGCCGTGTTCCTTAAAACAAACCGCTTATAACCCCATCGACATCCACATCAATGTCCGTAGCAGCAGGGATTTTGGGCAGACCTGGCATTGTGAGCAGGTCGCCGGTGAGTGCCACTACAAAACCAGCCCCAGCGGAAAGTCTTACTTGCCGTACAGTTACTGTAAAATCCTCAGCCGCTCCCAGTCGTTTTGGGTCATCGGAGAAAGAATATTGGGTTTTTGCCATACAAACCGGAAGATTGCCATAGCCTAATTTTTGCAGATTGCGTATTTGCTTTGCTGCTTCTGCGGTCAGGGTCAAGCCGCTTGCGCCATAAATATTTTTTGCGACTAATTCCATTTTGGTTTTCAGCGGCTTGTCCAGCTCGTAGGTGTTGCAGAAGTTATTGGGAGCTTCAGTTGCTTTTATTACGGCGTTAGCTAACTCTATTCCTCCTTGGCTACCTTTTGCAAAAACCTCAGATAGAGTGCATTCTACTCCTAGTGCGGCGACTTTTTCCTGTACATATGCAATTTCTGCTTCGGTGTCCTTAGGGAA
>Ga0131853_10021284_pt1 | contig 11771 bp, 6 predicted proteins | sample TergutLab28metaG_FD_92764 | JGI IMG/M metagenome (GOLD analysis project Ga0131853, IMG submission 92764) | Labiotermes labralis P1 segment gut microbial communities from Petit-Saut dam, French Guiana - Lab288 P1 (version 2) (version 2) | ecosystem: Host-associated > Arthropoda: Insects >...
TACGGTACGTACTGTGTTCAGAGGGCTGAAACATTTGCGGTAAGTACTGTGCTCAGAGAGCTGAAACATTTGTGGTAAGTAGTGTGTTCAGAGTGCTGAAACATTCACGGTAAGTACTGTGTTAAGAGAGCTGAAACATTTACGGTAAGTACTGTGTTCCGAGGGCTGAAACATTTACGGTAAGTACTGTGTTCAGAGGGCTTGAACATTTGCGGCAAGTACTGTGTTCAGAGGGCTGAAACATTTGCGGTAAGTACTGTGTTCAGAGGGCTGACACATTTGTGGTAAATACTGTGTTCAGAGAGCTGAAACATTTATGGTAAGTAGTGTGTTCAGAAGGCTGAAACATTCACGGTAAGTACTGTGTTCCGAGGGCTGAAACATTTAAGGTAAGTACTGTGTTCCGAGGGCTGAATCTCCAATATATAACATAGCGCTGGCGGTACATAAGGTTTCGACTTGCGGCAGCTCGTTTGGTGACCGTCGTCTAGGAACAAGTTTTGTCGTATGTGGCAGACAGTGTCAGAACGTATTGCACCAGACAACCTGTGCAGTTGAGTAGACGTGACCACACACACCAAAATGAGAAGGAAATGTCAAAGCTCAGTCTTGAAATTTGCAGCCTAAAATTGTTTCTCCCTTATCGTTCAGTTTCTTTGACGCAGCAGAAACGTGAAAGTGTCTTCTTTCTGTCGGTAATGGGCTTGAAGGTTCTTGTTGTTGGTTGTTTCGTGAGACTCTGTCGTAAGTTTTCGTGGGAGTTTGACATCAAAGAAACCCTGTTCTTTTGGTAAATTACAGAGGAAGGAGGGAGGCAGGAGTTTGCATATTATCCAGAAGAAGATTCTGGAAATTTCAAAAGAAGCTCCGAGCATATTTGTGTCTTGTACACAAGTGGCAGGCTGCGAGACAACAAACGAAATCACGAGAAGACTAGAAGGCGGGGGTTTAGTTCCCCAAGGATGCAGAGTCCTTCTCGGCGCCAAAACGTAGAACCTTCTGTAGAGTTCACACCGACCCCAGAAGCTCTATTCCTAGGATAAATCGGACAAGGCGTACCAGATAACTTCCACTGGACAGTGTCTATGTTGGTGTTTCGAAATAAGTACAGGACAGCTGCCGGAACTTTTGGTCAATACAACCAAGTGTTAGTTACTAAATATACTGGTGGCAGTTGGTACGTTTTGCCGTTCCCAGTGGCCGCGAGGTCTAAGGCGTGGATCGGCGGGCGCTCGCTTGTTGGTACTGCGGTTTCGAATCCCGCCGGGGGCATCGACGTCGGTCTCTTGTAGGTATTGTGTTTTTTTCCAATAGAGATCTCTGCGTCAGGATTGTCACTCGTCCAGAGAAGTCGTACCGAGGGCGGTGTGTCTGAGTGTGATCGTGAGACCTTGATAATCAGGAGGTCCTGGCCGCACTAGGGGATTTTGTGTAATAAAAAAAAATTCGTATGCTTTAGCATGGTCTACTGAGGTCATGAATTTTAAATGTAAGAAGTTTGTGTATTTTTTGATAAATAAAAAAAACAACAAAATATAAACACAAGGCTGTATGCATCATTAACAACAAACCTTGTGTATTTGTGTCATTGTATTAAAGCAGTCTAACAAGCGAAAGCCGCTCGTGGCCGATACATTTAGCGCATATAATAAACAAGCGATATATATAGTTCAATGTGTGCTTTGTTAGCTTACCGTGATATATCACGGTTTAACTTACACGCCGATCATACTATACATTATGCCTTGCAGGACCAGCGCTGCAGCAAGTGAAAAAAATTTGGGTGATTAAATATTGCCAACTCGAAGGAAACAAATGTGCGGTATCATAATAACGTCAGCAAATCCTGGAAACCACTGCTACACAAACTCAAGAAAAGGAGACATCCGCCGAGTACACTACAGTGATCCCCACCCGCACTCGCACTTATGTATCTGCCCCCTTCCACAAACTATTGTGCACCTACCCGCCCAAATCCGGTCATTCGCCTTCCATTGGCTCCTCCACCAGCCTGCCAGAACCCTGTCAGATATAAATACACCACACATCCCATCCCCTGTCATACTTCATCCACCTGCCTATGAAGATGGAACTTATAGAGGGTTCCGAAACGTCGGCTATTAGAACTCAGACGCCGGGGAATTAGCCAAAAGAAAACATATTACATATAGAACACGGCGAAAGCTTAAAATCAAGAATACACTACTATATTGGCTACGGAATAGGCCACAACAGCTCAGTCGGTATTGTTACTAGGCTGCGATTGGAATTCAATTCCCGGCAAGGGTAGCGTTATTAGCCTCCTGTAACGCGGTTCGGACACAATCTGCACCTTACACAATTTGCTACTCAGACGGTACCAGGGATAAGCTGCTGCGTGGGGCATAACCATCTAGTACAAGGTTAAGAATTTGTGGAGTTACACCTCCGTCCATCAATACTTCTTTATGACGCAGTATAATTTGCTGCTGTCTTGAGGTTCGCAGTTACGCCGCAGGTCAAAGGAAAGTAATTTGCTTCTGTGAACATTTAACGTCTCGTTCAATCAAAGACACTTGTTGTTCAACACCAAGTTTCGGCCCGCGCGATCACGCGCTGCGTTTTGTGTCAGTCAGTCAGTGCGTCACGTCGTCACGGTTTATTAACCCAGTGCACAGTAAGTCCACGTGACAATTACAAACAAGAGGAGTGACCTGACAGCAGACATCGTCATTAGTACGCGCACTTCAGACATTTTGGGCCCACATTACGTTTTTTGCCATCTTCGCGACTCACAGATCGGTTTTTGTTCAATGAAGCATTCCGTTTCAATTACTCAACTGTCTTGTACAAATGAAGTGCATTGTTAATAAAACAGGACAAACCCAATCAGGCCTGTGCCAAGGTGCGACCAGTCAGTGATGGCTACATGGCAGTGTGGCGGGTGCCGGTTGCTGCAAAGTGACGTTACCTGCTGGGGAGTTTTTGATACTTTATATTTTGAACATATGTTTTACGTAATTTAAGGGTACGAGTACTTGTGTTCAGTACTTGTGTTCAGCACTTGTGTTCAGTACTTGTGTTCAGCACTTGTGTTCAGCACTTGTGTTCAGTACTTGTGTTCAGCACTTGTGTTCAGTACTTGTGTTCAGTACTTGTGTTCAGCACTTGTGTTCAGCACTTGTGTTCAGCACTTGTTCACTGACCGATACACACACACAAATGCTCTGAGTTTGAAAGAATAGAACTAAGGAAACGAGACAAAATAATGCAAATTGAGGGAGAGAATTGAGCTGGTGTTATGAGGTTTCCGAAGTTCACTTGTCTGTACGTCTGCTGCGTAACAGTCGTTACATAATGAGCAAGTGCCACATTACAACTCATATTGAGCCAAAATTCACAAATTATTGTGGTCAGGGAAACTGTTGGCAAAAAGACAAATATGTACTTATTTAGCATCAACATTGCATACGTTGGCAACACTGCAGAGTTTACAACGATCGGAATCAGTATCTGGAGGCTGCCACTTGTTGACATAACGTAGATGCGTGCCACATGACAGTGACAAGCTCTCAGTACTGACATCTTCGTACTTCTCTACTAACTTGCCAAAATGTTATACCATATTCTTCATCCATATTCCATTCAGTTAAATTAAGGTATTGCATTAATTATGGAGATTCTGTCGACGTATGATGACAAATGAAGAATCGGGAAAAAATAACTGTGACTTACTGTGTACCACACGTAGGGGGAATAGCGGCCGGGGCGTGAAGCTGACTACTCACTGCATCCAGTCTCAACGTTAAGAATGGGTGGGGCTATGTCTCTACTCTGCCAGTATGGCCTCAGGTAGTGCAGTTGACAAATCTCTCTTCTGCAATTCTCACTTCGGGGCGCGATGTTGACAATAACCTTCGCTAGCAGTTCCAAAACATTTTCGGTTCGCTGGATACCCAGACATCACGGCGCTGTCCGAGTGCCACTGACAGCATAAAAATTGACCTTTATGCAGTCTGTCGAACTGCAGTGCACAATATGACGATCTGAGGCTTGACATTAACTCGTTACAGATTAAAACTTACTTGAATTACAGGTAGATATTCAGTCCGTACTGCGCAGTGAACACTCTTCGTCTCGCTTATAGAAACCAGTCAGTTAATGTTTTATGGGGAAATAATCGCTGTTTTCGTGTTATGGCCTGCGGTCTACTCCTGTTCTTACGAGTTTGTCTAGGTTAGTTGAGTGTTCTTGTGGCACTCAGTGACTGATAATAACTCGATATAAGGGACCCAACAGGTTAGGTGCGTCTTGTCCGAAGACGCCAGCACAGCCGGCTTAAGAAATGTACTGTTGTAGTAGTGTCTAAAAATCTATTCACGATGGACAAGATCCAAGAAAAGAAGAATGTATCAACACAAATACACTGTGTGGGCGGAGCGTAGATTTGGTGAAGGTTAAAGCTGGCTACACAAGGTCACAACTAGCATTTAGAGGATCAATGGACGTATGGACTTTACGGATTATCTTGCGAGAAAAAATATGAAATTTTAGATATTACATTTACTGACTTAACTTTTTTTAATATTTCAGTAAAGACCAACAGTACTGGATTTCGGTGGTGCAGCTAGCGGAGTCCCAGCGTTCGCGGGGGTTACTGTTCATACCACTGGCACAGAAGGACTGAGGAAGACCATACAGTCTGCACAGTTTGGTGTGTTTCTGGCACAAGTAGTCACGTGCAACGACGGCGACGTAGAGGACTCGGTGCCTTGTCTGACAGGATATGCACTGTCTGTCTGTCTGTCTTCCATCCTTCCTCCCTTCTTTCCCTCTTTTAGCGATCTTTTTTTATTGCTTTCCTTGTGTAAGAACTGAGTGCTTTATAGCTTGTTCCCGTGTTCAAAACTACGACAAATGATCATGTTACCCGTTCCTAAATCTTTTCGCACTTCTTTCTTTGTCGCGGGTTTCTAAACTTGTCTTCTTAAATTCTCTCGAGAAGATATATTGAATTTAGGACAGCCTTCCTTCTGGTTTCCATACTTTGCAAGCGATTCGGTTTAATGTTTCCTGAACTTATGTCTCTCATATTCATAAAAATATTGGCCGTACAAATACAGAAATTATGCCTGTTGGTCCCATTGGCTTACTAAGTCCAGAAATTCGGCATAAAATCTGTAGGAATTGGATAAAAGTTCCCATTTCATTGTGAGTGCTCTGAATAGCGATTTCCTAACTACATGCCTGCCCTCAGCACAGTGTTGCTTCAAAAGCTACAAGCTTGTCACATATTCAACATATTCCCCGCACTTTAAGATACCCGAAAGCTCATTACCGTATTCACAACAGACCGCCACCTATCCATGTCCTACGATCAATAAATCTAGCACACCCTCTCCCATCCTATTTCTCACTACACGTTTTAATATTATCTTCCCATCTAAGCCAAGGTCTCTCAATGTGTCCTTTTTCCTTCATCTTTCCGTACCACAACCATACATGCATTTCTCTACTTTCCCATTTGTGCCACATGCTCCACCCATTTAATTTTCGTTGATTTGATCACCCGAACAGTATTTTGTGGACAGTTCAAATTACGCAGCTCATCATAATGCAGTTTTTTTCCCATCGTCCTGTTTCCTCGCCCCTCTCATTTCCAGTATCTCCCTCAGCACCCAATTGTCAAACGTCCTCATCCTGTGTTCTCCACTGACATGATGGACAGGGTACACATATATGCCACAGTGCAGGCAATGTTATATTTCTGTAAAACCGATGGAAACGCCAGCATTTCATTCTAATGTCTCTCCACATTATACCCAGACCGTCACATGTCAACGCAACACATCAGGAGTCGTTTCACAAAGACACTTGCACTCCACGCACAGGCTGCTCCCGCGCTGTTGGCCGTGACATTGAAAGTACGCAGATCGTGCTGTAACCTGCCTACAAGCCCACACGCATTAGCTACATTAGCTACATTTCCCATTCGACAGAAGCTGCTCCCCGCTAGAACTAAGCAAGACGCATGACTGAACGCGCCTGCTTCATTTTCATCCCTATCGGTTTTTCTTGTGGCCGAACATTCGGTCTGCATTTGGATGTTGTCTGTTTTGCGAAAGTTCTGTTGAATGAGAGCCAAATTTACTCTGAGCTTAAAAAAAAGATTTTCCAGACGGAGCTGTTTGAATTTTCTAAGCGTTGGAATGAGGAGCACACTGCAACACCTTGCAGGCAACTCTCTGTGTACTGAACACAGAACACAGAACACGCTACGTTAGAATGTAGTCTACGGAGCAAGAATGTTCAGCATTGCTCGCAGTGAACCGACACTTTGTAACGATGTGAACTGGAGCAGACGAGTGACGAAGGTCGGCGTTCTGAATGGGAGACTGGCGGGGGGTCAGGTAAACAATTCTTGTTGCTGGTGTGTGAGGTCAGTGTTGAAGAGAATGCTGTCCTCTTTAAGACAATAAATTGGCCTAACTACCAAATATCTAACTAACTAACTAATAAAAAAACTAACTAACTAACCAACTAACTGACTAACCAACTAACTAACCAACCAATTAATTAACTAACTAACCAACTAACTAACTCCTCGGAACAGAGTCCCTGTTGAGAAGCTGACAGTTCCTCATTTACTCACGAGACCCTCAGCATTGTACGAAACCCGAAAGGACGTTTCTGACTTCAAACCAGCCCGTCAACTGTTGCTTGCCCAGAGCCAGCTTAATGCGTTGGCCTCCCATTTTAATTATTTAAACCTTTTCTAATATTATACTGGTATCTATGCTTAGGTTTACCAAGTGACCTGTTTATTTCAGGTGTCTCCGCCAAAACCCAGCATGCACCTCTCCCCACCCTCATACGTGTCACATGCCTCGCCCATCCAACACACAATGTAAGGCAAGTATAACAATTAACCCAACGCTCCCTGTGCAAGTGTCTACACGACATACACACGGCCCCACCATTCAGTAACTACTCCAGCACTGTGTACACGCGCCAGGCTAGTTCCTGCAAATTGCGCAATTCTGTAGCGCTATTGGCAGCACAACAATAGCCTTCTGCAATAGGCTGGCTCTGTCTTGTCTGGGAACAGGCTGCAGGAGCTGCCTGGCTGTGTCCGTTTGTCCGACAGCCCTTGTAGCCTCGTATGCCCCAAGATACGGCACAAGAGACTTGGGAACGAGAAATGGTTCTGTAAGTCAGAATTTCCGCAAGATCTTAATTATAGAAAGACAGTTTGGCTTATGTGTTGAGTAAATGGTACATATACATATGTCATTTATCTGTCTGTCCAGAAATCCGTCCAGCCATTCAGGCATTCTCTAGCATGTTCATATGCCGCCGAAAGTCGTACAACGTCAGACTTTTAAGTCAGCAACCGGTAGGATACTGAGCCTTGCAGCAACTGACAGCTTATCGACAAGACACAATGTACAGTACCGCCGTACTGTTAGCGTATTTTAACATGTTTTATAGAGCTAGATGTGTTGTCCTCCCTGAAGAGGGCGTTGACATCGCCGAAACATGTGAATTGTGTGTGCCGTGTGCACGTGTGGGTTTGTGCACATGACTCAAACTGCGCTCGTGTTCAGGGTATTGTTTGCGACTTTGTACTGACCTCAAGGTCACTAAAATACTGTGACTGAAGCAGGTTCTGCACTGTAAGCTGCCATAATTCGACATTATATCACGATGGATGTAGGCTATATGAGGTTACAGAAATAAACTTTCTTATGTGTTTCTCCAATTTTGGCACACATTGTATCATAAAAATGTGTGTACCTACGGATACATGAACTGGCACGGACAATATGTAATGCATGTGTGAGAATGAGTAATGGAGCGAGCAAGAACAAGGGTTGCCTTTCACGGCCTTTACTCTCGTACCAAATACAGAGCGTTCGTCCATAAAAGAGCATAGCATAGCATAGCGTGGGGAATTCTGATGGCTTTAAATACAGGCTTTGTTCACTGCACATTGTAATAAGTGAGAAGGGTTGGAAAAGATGAGAGTTGAGCACAGCGAAAGGCAGGGAAAGTAAGGGAAACAAAAAACATTAATTCCTGTGAGTTTTTCCAAATTAAAGAAGATGGAAAAAGTATGGGATATATTGAAAGGTCAAAGGCGAAAGGAATAGATATTTCGTGGGCCTGCTACTGGAAATATACATAACAGGATTAAATTGTCTAGTTTTTCTGGGCGGGACGACAGTCATTGGCTTACTGGTGAAGGAGCGCTAGCGTGAGTGTACGTAATGACAGACGAACGTGAAGTGATGAAGTGGGCGTGAATGGGGATAAGGAGAAAATGAAAACAGAGCGAAGAAATTAAGTTGAATTAAAATGAAACGTAAAAGAGAAAACAGACAAGAAATACAACAGATATTGTGTAGTTATGATGAACAGTTTAGACACGTGACAGTGCAGCAGACACGGAAGTACCGCTGATTGTGGCAGTGGGTGGTCTGCCACAAACAGGGACAGCTGTACCGCCAGGATACTGTCAGCAGGAAACGTCTGCACAATATCCGGAAAAGAACACAGCAAATATCTCAGGTACAGACTGGGATGTCAAAGCCCAGCATAACCAGAAAGGGATGGGCATAGTTTGATAATGAGGCAAATGTTGACGAAAAGAATGCATAACACTGATGCCTCATGACACGTTAGTTTTGTAATTGTAAGTATTATAATACATTACTGCAGATATAATGGGCGTGGGGAAGGAAATTGGTTACAGCAGAGAGTTGCCAACTTCTGCTGGGCGTATCGGCAGATGTAACGGAATTACAGAAGAGAGGTATAGTTTACTGGGGTGAAGAACAACATCGATAAAGAACTGAGCGAGGAAAAAGGAAAAGTTACAGCGCAAACAAGTTTCGGAAACTCAGTGAAATGAGGAAATGTAAAATCAACATGCTGATGTAAATAAAGTGTTACAGTTGAGTGTGCACGTAGTGACGTACAGCTGGCATGTGGGCTTCTGAAGCTACAGCTACAGCTACAGCCAGCGCAATAGATTTTGTTGCAAAACAAGTAATTCTATTTGTAATAATTATGTATTTCCTGTATGTATCGGCGTACGAATGTCGTGTGGGATCAGTAAGAGACTGTAGCAGTGAACAACAATTTGGAAAAATAACGGCAAAACTCACAAATGTACCGAAGAGCCAAGTTCCCAGAGCAGATCTCCATGTGCGAAGGCAGAAAACACTGCAAAGCCCGGCGAAAAAGCCACGTATGTTTAAAAATAATTTGTTAGTTAGGAAGGACGGAGCAATTAGAAAACCCAAAATGAGTGAGTTATGATAAAAGCAAGGTTGTGAGGAACAGTATAGAAAGCATTACAGATAAAAATGTACTGCAAATACATAATACCTAAGGGATAGGCTAAAAAGTCAATGGTAATGGTAGCGTTTGATTTAGTGCAATTTCCGTGGCAAGAATTCCTTTTAAAGTCCTTCAAATTGTAGTGTTTACTTTACGTATCACTCAGTTTTACGTTCACAAAATCTACCTTCTGCCCACACAGTACCTTTATGGATTTCAGAAAAAACAGTACTTGTTTCACGGACAGTATTAGCGTATTGGCTTTTACAAACGAGGCGGAGTGTGTTTACTAGGCGGTACGGACTGAATGTTTTAAATATAATTCCGACTGGCCTTAGAGTTTTAGGGAATAATAATAATAATATGTAACTGGTCCTGTGCAGGACAGTGAAGTCCTTCGAGAAGAACAACAGTCTGCAGGATGAACTGTCGCTTGTTTCCGTAAAGTAGGAAGAAATTCAGAGACACACAGTGTGACGGCCACAGCCAGTACACAGACGTCAGAACAACTGTTTGTAACAAAGCCGGCGATGTTAGCAATTCCTAAAGATTAGACGGTTTTAGGGGTTCAAGGATTTCACAAATAACTGGATTAGAAATTGATGCTAAAAATGAAAATTCAGAGTATGGATAAATGGTGAGGGAAGAGGCCTGTGCAAGTGTTATAGACTGAGTGAGGCTACTGCAGAGACACGTGCATCTCCACACATTCAGCTGCGTAAGTGCAGGCGACCTCAAGCTGAACTTTTCAAAAAGCGATCGAATTTACGAGATGACCGATTTTCATTAAACTTTGCAACACCGTGCTCTTGGGGGGGGGGGATGGAACGTCACGATTTTCAGTTTCCTAAGTCGGTAATGGCAACATGGTGGGCGCCCGAACGTGTAGGACTGGAAGCTACTCCGGCGCCACTTAGTCACTCTTAAAAAATATGCGTATTTGTCAGGAACTGCTGTTGACAGTCTGACGTACAGGGACGGTGACGGAGCACACATTTAGTGCTGCTTGTTTAACGGAGTAAGCAACAAACACATGAAACTAGATACGTGAAATTATGTACAGACGTATTTCATAGGCATATACATACGCCTTTACATGCTGTATCAAACACATCAGTTTATGTCAATATTCACGGACACGAGAACAATTGAGACTTAGAGGATTCAGACAAATGTAAAGTGTACAGAATTTGTAGTAAACAGTTAACAACAATAAACTACAGTAATATTAATAGTCACACGCAACTATAGATCTCCGCACACTGCGGTCGCACTGCATGCGAGGGCCGCGTTCCTGAAGGCTTCGCATAATTGAGGAATAATTTATTGACAAGAATAAACATAAATTAGGGGAGCGCCTTCTGAGAGAAAGAGAGAGAGAGAGAGAGAGAGCATAATCTTCAATTATTGTAGTGCTTTTTGTTTTAAATACACTTTTTGCAAAAGACTTAAATAAACAATATAAGCTAATTTAAAGACAACTTTATTAATATTTGTGGCACAATGTCTGAAAAAGTTGTAACAAAGAGTCACATTCCGAAAGCAGCGAACGGACAAGAATGCAACAGGCGCCTAAACAGGACGCGCCAACTTCCCACTTTATATCCACAACTGGTCTAACATTTCTTTTGATTTTTTCGATTTGCATGATTTAAAATTCTGATAATAACAAGAGACTTTTGTATCGCACTGTTTGCGGTCCGTGTATATCAAATTCGCATGAAATGCGGTCGCACCGTGACACACTGCATGTTTGACTTGCACTCAAATCTGCTCGTTGAAATACTAAACTATTAATACACATCTGTGACCATTTAGGGCACTTCGCTGTTCGACCAGAACACTCACCTCTGTCTTCGCCGATCTGTCAGAACATAGATCTTATCCCCATACTTACCTGAAACAAATGAGAAAGACCCAACATTAAAACAATTGCAGCAGCGACACCGATATTATGTCGCGGCAAAAGTGGCGCCACCTCCTGCCAGCTGAAATGTGAAGCAATAAAGAACACTGCAATTGCACTGCGAAATGTCGACCCGTGTGTCGCTCGCACCTACGCAGCAGGTCGCCCCGGGCCCTTCAGTCTGGGCAGTACAGTTCGCTTTGCGAATCGCCAAATCCGCTGTTTCCCTATCCCGTTCTCGCAGACGGTGAAGGCGAAGAGCAGTTCAGTGCCAGTATTTGTTGTGGGTGCGACTTTCATTGTCACGTACGGTTGAATGGGAAAGGAACAGAACCAGTGACAAAGACGCTGGTGGATGAGACAGGAATAGGGATGAATACAGAATGGAATGGAATATTTGTAGAATACAAGAGTCTAATCTAGAATAGAATAGAAGAGGAAGAACGGTTTATAATAGATTATTCTTTGGTTCAGTCAGCATTACTTCCTTCCGAAGTACCAAACACAAAATACAGAATAAAAATGGCAGCGCCGGTTTCCA
>Ga0131853_10021286_pt1 | contig 11771 bp, 4 predicted proteins | sample TergutLab28metaG_FD_92764 | JGI IMG/M metagenome (GOLD analysis project Ga0131853, IMG submission 92764) | Labiotermes labralis P1 segment gut microbial communities from Petit-Saut dam, French Guiana - Lab288 P1 (version 2) (version 2) | ecosystem: Host-associated > Arthropoda: Insects >...
CTTTTTTTTTCAAAAAAATTTTTAAAAAAACGGCAATTTTTTTTTTTTTAAAAACCCCAAATTCACCCCCCTTCCCCCCCACCCCCAAATCTTTTTTTTTTCCCCCCCCCCCCCCCCCGAATAAAGGTAAAGTTTTCCTACACGAGATTTACTATGTATCTTGTAACATGAATAGGTAAAACAAAAATTTGCAGTTAACTGAAAGATTATGGGCTTATTTAACGCTTTAAATGTCACTGCTAATTACATTCCCATTTGATGTAACATTAAGGCGGCCCAAACATGTTGCAACAAAATATAATTAATGTATAATATATAGTACTGTGTTAGTCGCACTCTATAATCGATATTAAACTCAGCCTTATGTTCACGCAGAGTGTTACGTTTCGTACGATTATCACAATAAACAGCGATTATTTCCCTGAAGGACATTAACTGTTCGGCCTCTCTAATGTGAAGCAGTTTGTTCTGTATGAGGTGAGGTTCAGTGCGCCATATAATCGCTGTAATCCATTTTCTGTGGACTGGTTTAATCTGGCTCACGATAGAAGCCGATAGTGGTCGTTGTGAAGACAGTAATGGCCGTTCGGTTTTTCGGGAAATGTGAGGTGATTTGTTGGCTAGCTGAGACTTCTTAAGAAGAGTATAATAATATAATGAGACTTGTTGACTATTTGTCTTGTACAGATCCGCTTGTCCACTGCTTGTGGACTGCCTGTTTTAAAGAATCAAACTCAGTTGCCACTACAGCAGTTGTTCCGAGAGGAGACCAGCAACAATTCGTTAAACTTATTTCTAATAAATGTTGTATGTGTCATGAGCTGAAACTCTGCTGGGTGCTGTATTGACTTTCTCTTCCCAGTTCTGACCCAGTTCTGAGTGAATTCCTTCAGAACGAATAACACGTTGGTTGGCATAAAAAACAGGCTGACAGATTATGAATGATCCTTTTCAAAATATGTAATGACAATTTGTCGCTTCCTGTTCGCATTCCTGTTTTGTGTTGAATAATGTCAAATAAAGTCACATTTATGATAAAATTAGTAACAAATGTGCAGTACGTGTTAGTTATTAGTTTCAAATTTGTATCGTATTGCCTTCTTTTTAATTGCCCTAAAAAGAGAGAGGTGGACCGGGTAGCTCAGTCGGTATAGCGACTGACAACGGTCCGGGATCAAATCCCGGTGGGGACGAGATTTTCCGCCCGTCCAGACCGGCCCTGAGGCCCACCCAGCCTCCTGTAAAATGGGTACCGGATCTTTCCCGAGGGTAAAGTGCGGCCGGGGCGTGATGCTGACCACTCACCTCCTTCTAGTGCCGCGGTCATGGAAGAGTAGAGCTATACCTCTACCCACCTTCCGAGCCACACCGGGCCTGTAACGGGAAAACTTTACCTTTACCTGTACCTTTTAAAAAGAGAGGAAGGGAGGGCGGGCAGTTTTTTAATTAATGATCCTCCTCGTTTCTAAAACTAATTATAATCGGTGGTTAATGAATGAAATATGAGTACGGAATATTGGTGGAATGATAGGGACTGGGGAAAATAGGAGTACTGGGAGAGAAACCTTACCCAGTGCCACTTTGTCCACCAAAAACCCCACATCAACTGGCCCGGGATCAATCCCGATCCTCTGCTCTCTTAGGCCCACGGTTAATGATTCAGATACTAGTAAATGAACCAGATTTTTTATGTGGTAAAACGTTGGAACGTCGTTGGATTTTATATAAAGGCTAACATACGTCCACTTTTCCCCGGATGTGACCTTTATCGACCCTCAAATTGCCGTCCTGGCGGTTTTTTATTTGTAGAAATGTCCAGGGTTTTGACTATTGAGCGATTTGCAGTACTCTAATTGCGATAGACGTACAAAAAATATTTCTGTTATTTCTGTTACCTATTACAAAATACATAGCAAAAATATTATATTATAATTTTCCGAGAAAAGAAACATGAGTTTGGCAGTTGACCTTCAGAATATCTCAGAAAATTTTGGCGCGGAAATTCTGAGAACTTGAACTTAGTGAAAAACATACTCAGAGAAGGTCTCATACTCAATTTCATACCCGTGAAATTTAAAGACCTGTTAGCAGAGAGAAATAGAGAGGAACTTTCATGTCATAAAATTGTGACCATGTACATGTCCTGTCTTTTTAACCTCCTTTATCACTGATGTCTCCTCTTTATTAGGTCAGTGTGTGGGAAATGTCATATTTCCTTGTGATGGCTGTATGGAAATCCTAGTATATATTAAAACGTAAATTACGAATAGATGTGACAAATATTTTGAATATTCTACATTTTTCAGGCAAAGAGAAAACACACAACGTTTCTTAGAATGGCTCTACCTCTGCATTTAGGCTGTTTCTGAAGAGTCTACCATATTAAGTTTTTTCTCTTTCTTTTATACCTGAAAACGGAGATGGTTTCAATCTCCGAAGCGTTCTGTGTTCTTTACTCTAATATTATATACAATGTACAAAAGTCCGTCACGCCTATTATTATTTTAAGTCGAAAAAATTGCGAGTTTTAAAGAACTATTTGCCCCGAAAAATATTTACGCCTGAAAATGTTGACAGTAGGTGCTAATTGTGGAGCTTACGTAACAGATTCCTGGTTTTTACCGGTCTACAGGTATTACAGTGTAGTGGCATGTTTGAGTTTCAGATGTGGGCAGAGTGGAACAGACTATAATTGTATGCAGATCAATAAGAAACCGCTTTGAAAATTCCCACTTGGCAGATCGAAAAGGAAGAGGGTTATAATATTAAAGTGGATTATTGGATAGAGATGAAAATGCCACTGTCTTATGATTGTGTCTAGTTACGTTCTCTGATATTAGCAGTGATGAACAATCGGGCTGTACTACCCTGAAGTGAAAAGTGACACACACAGCTCCGCCATAACGTGATTAGCCTTGAATCAGTAAGTTGCTGCAAAGACAGGCCGCCAGTTTCATTCGACCGGACTCATACCATGTGATAGACATAGGCCTATTCAGGAGTTACTTCCAGAACAAATTGCTCTCCGGTTGTAGAATCTCAGTCGATCAGTTCCGATTCGGTTCGACTGTATTCGATTCGGCAGTGTGCCAGCTGCGTTTGTAAGCAAGAATATATCAGGAGTTCTGGTCGTGAAATGGCGACCAACAAATGTCCGCTCATATATATTCTTATTCGACGGATCGTATGTTAAACGTTGTAGTTTTCGGTTGTATTTCGAATGACAGCAGACGTTCATACAGTAACTGTGTATCCAGGTAATAAAACGTTCGGGTTGAGAACTTTACAATTTCTTCTCATCGCCGCCAAAATGTCGTATCTCTAATAAAAAATTAATTAGGTGCCCAATGTAAAAGACGTGGAAAAGAAATGTTCTCTCCATTCACCTTTCTTAACCATTTTGTCCCTATTTCCTAAAATCTCTTTAATATTCCGAACAGGGAAGGCGGAATTTACATTGTATACCGTGTTCCAGAAATAGAGAAGCTGGGTTGAGTACGTGCAATGCTTACAGTTTACAGATGTGAAATTATTTAATTGTTGGGAAAAATAGAAATACTGCAGTGTACTTTATTTAAACTGGCGTCTTCTGAAGCAGACATGAGTTTCAGGTATATTCAGACAGCACTTAGTATACAGAGTTGCTTCCTCGATCAGCTCACAAAGTTGGTCACGAGATTTATCATAAACGTATAACATAACTGCAATTTATGTTACACTTCTTCGAAGTATCGTGTTCTCCTTCTTCTTCTTGTACGGCTCTACAACTCTTAGTGCAGAGTTTTGGCCTTCTTAACCACTTCCTTCCATCTTATCCTATCCTGGACAAAGGTCTTCCAATTTGGCACTTCTAACATCTGTATATCTTTTCTAACATCATCCTCCCAGCGTATCTTTGGTCTTAACGTTGGCCTCTTTGAAATGAGTTTCCAGGCATGTATTGCTTTGACCATTCTTGTTTCTTGCATTCTTTCGATATGACCATACCATCCTAACCTTTGCGCTCTGGCGAAGTTAATTATGTTCATATGTTTTATTAGTTTATCCATTTCCTGATTAGTTTTTATTCGCCAGGATATATTTTCATAGGTTGGGCCGAATACTTTCCTCAAAAGAAGTCTCGCGTTAGCAAAGGGAAACTTCATTGTGACTCGTTAATATCCCTCAGTGTACAATAGTGGTGTCGTCTTATGATACAAAAAGTACATCCATTCCAAACCCATTTGCAGCACTAATGACGAAACATAGAGGGTTGACCATGATATCAAAAATGTGTTCTGCATAATGGCCAATAACCGAAGGTTGTCGTTTTGTTTAAAGTACACAGTGTGCCTAGATTGATCTGTAAGTATCCGTCTTTGCGCTGCTTGATTCTCTAAGAAATATCTTATTTATATTGCAAGTAATGACAGTGTCAGTGATTCAAATTGTGTAGCGTCGAATGGTAGGATGATTAGTGAGTTGGTCAGGTGAATTTGAAACGGCGTGTAAAATGTAGGTCGTGGCTTATTTTGAGACTACTCGCCCGACGTTTGCGCGAAAGAGCTATCGAAAATGAAGAAAATTTTAGTGAGAATAAGCCGGCTGAACTAATCCAAGACATATCATATATTAGGGTGCTTTAGCGTTTGGGATCCCAAAATGCACCCTAATATATGATATGGATTAGTTCATTTGGATGGCTTGATGATGACTCACTAGAGTCGAAACATGTTGCCGTGTGCATAATTTTATGTAATAAATTTTTGTGTTTGACTGAAACACATATCTTGTATGACGCAACTATTAATTGTAAACCATACAAGCTTCTGCTTTCCAACCAATTCTGACGTCGAAAGCAAAGGCCAGTTTCTGGACCATTTTTTCTCCACCAAGACAGGTCCGGGACTTCGGTAGTTATTTAATAGAGATTTAGAAAGCAGTTCCTGTCCCCTTCTTTAAATACTATTGACTCTGAGATTCAATTGAAAGTAGAAAAACAGATTTCTGTATTTAAATATCAACGTAGGTTCCCCCCTTGTTATCTTCTCTCTGTGTCTGCCTACAACGAAGCTTACACGAAAGCGATTGTTCTTCTCAGGTTTTCGTCATATATGCGAGTCAACGGTCTTTTCGAATTCAGTTCCGTCGTCGAAGGCCTGTTAATTAACTGTCTATTTCAGCCAGTCTGCCACTTTGTTCCCTGCTTTAATAATTAACATCACTACTGTAGACACTCCTTGAACGACTTTCTGGAAACTCCGTAAGCATTTGGAGACATAATGGTAGTATTTTTAAATATCCGCAAAGAAGTCCAACATTACTACAGAGCTAGCATTTCTAGTGTGAGCGAAAATAGCGCCAGTTACTCCTATTCTGTGTCATTAGATGTTCTGTGTAATAGATATATGAAAAGAAGGCCTGTGCAGTTCTGCTGTGCTGTTTGTTTCAAAGGCACGAAACGTTAATTCGGGCAAGCATTATGAAATGACGCGTAGCAATCATTTTCATTACAGCGGTGAAACAGGGCACGTAAAGTATCTGTGGCGGCGTGAACACGTCTGCGATTGTTAACACGATTCATTCCACGGAACACTAACGTTCCCCTTGACAACGGCGACCCCCTGAACAGATTCCTTGAAAATTAGTACTTCTTGGTAATCGAATAGTATCTCAGCTACTCAAAAAATCCGCGTTTTTAAGGAACACGGTGAGTTCAGTACAATATTTACAATAATCATTCGTCCGTATCCTAACACACTTTAATAATATACTCCTATCTATCCCTATGTTTTTAAGTACTCTCATTCAGAGTTCCTGAACAAGACTGTGTAATCATTACAGCGCTTACATGCTACCTGCCTCGTCTCCAACACCCTCTGTAATTTGTTCATTTTAATAATATTTTGGGATAAGTAAATATTCTTATCATTTCCTTGTTCTAAAACACATTAAATCCGTGTTTAACCCTTCATGTGAGAGATAAAATTTCACGCACTCACCCCCACAAAATAAAGGGTACATTCCAACGGAGAGTGCTTTTGGTCAATTTTAATGTGGGCAAGCGTATGCATTATTTTTACGAGGTACCTTCCTGTACCAGACTTCACGATATTGTGGCGAACAAAGCTAAGTGCATTATCGGAATGTCCCATTGCAGTACGTGAATTCTCTGCGGACACAAATTCAGAAAGGCTGTCCTTTAAATGTCTGTTTCGTCACAAGCCTGCAATGTCTCTGTTACCGCAGTGCGGAGGGCGGGCGGGCGGGCGGGCGGGCGGGCAAGTAGAAGCTTCCGACACGCTGCGTGATACAGGCGGCGGCTGTAACCCTGGAATTGTAGCGGTGGCTCGCTGTATTTAAGCTCTTGACAGCCGAAACGAAAACGTATAAATACATCTTCAGTTAATTCTGAATAAAGGCCCGGAGCTAGCCCGTCGGACCGTCTCACAATACTATATACAATTAACTTACATGTTTTGTAGGAATTTGCTACGTTCAGCTTCAACGCTGCCACATTTTATATAATACAGACTCTACTTCAGATGAAAAAAACTTCCACAGAGCTTTCCATTAACTTTCTTGTTCCTGTTAACGACATAAACATTTCGGAATATAATCCACTTTCTTCTTTAAACTGAATAGAAATAGCACTTGTAGGACCTGAAGATCTTCAGCGATTTCTGTCACATACGACTGTTCATCCTCTGTTTTGGGTAGAAAGAAACTTTTTCTCAGCAATTCTGGTCTTATTTTACGAATTATGTGGCATTTACTGCTAGAATTACAGGCATACGCAGTGGCGTAGCTAGGTTTTTGTCACCCGGCACGAGTAATCAAAATGGTCACGCCTAACATGAAATTATACAATTAAAAAAATCAAATTAGTGATTGAATTTCCTTTAATATAGCTCATACAGCAGGCCCTCGGTCATTCGGTCTATATGGGGGGGGGGGAGGTTTGTTCAAATTACTCGGGAATCCGGATCACCGAGTTGAAACTTCGTGGTATAGGTAACACAGAAATCATCACTCAATGATAACTCCTTAATGCCTAAATACTGCACCGACAATAAAATAATAATAATAATAATAATAGCCGAAAAGATTCTAAAAAATAAAGACCTTGCAATAGAAATACAGTTCATGTGGAATGTAAAAACAAAGGTGATACCAGTAATAATAGGGACGACTGGAACTATTTCAAAGTCATTCAGAAAATACGTGAACAACATACCAGGAAATCATGAAGTCAAGGAACTCCAGAAAACAGCCATATTGGGCACTGCACACATATTTCGGAAAGTACTTATGTAAAAGTACAATAGATTCAACACTGAAACTAACGATATAAGCACCATGAATAGTAACAACAGAATAACTGCAACACTGTATTCCCTAGGGACATAGTTTGTCTCAGGAATATAAGTAGAAATACCTTGAATAAAGGAGATGATGATGATGATGATAATAGTAATAATAATATAAAAACCTCATACTAGAAATTCAGCACATGTGGAATGTGAAAGCAAAAGTGATACCGGTAATAATAGGGGCGACTTGAACTATTTCAAAATCACTTAAACATTACCTTCGCAACATACCAGGACAGCACGAAATTAAGGAACTACAAAAAACAGCCATATTGGGCACTGAACACACATACTGCGGAGAGTGCTAATGTAAAAGTACAAAACACATTTCACGGGCGAAATAACATTACATGTTGCGCCTACTGTAAATACAGAACAGCTGCAACTCTATATATACCAGAAACATGGTTTGTTTCAGGTATATAATTGTAAATACCCTGCATAAAGGTGATAACAAGGATAATAATAATAATAATAATAATAATCTGGCATTTGATCGATGTTAATTTACTATAATGGCGAAATAAGAGATCAAAAAGGCCACGACAGGAAGCACGACCTTACGGCCGAGGAGCTAAGGACTGGCCGTCACTTCCCACTTCACTTACGCCATCAGTCGCAGAGTACGGATTGTCTCAGGTTTCCTGGTGCCATTACCGGGGGGAAAGAGAGGGCTATAGTCGTTTAAAAACTGTCCGAATTACCCGGAAATCCGGATGACCGAGCGACTGCTGTAATTTAACAATTGTTGAGTGCAGTAAATCGATTTTTTTTACTTAAAAAATTAATTTTCCGTCCTTTGGACTCTGACGCAAGGGGCGGTCGCACCACTTGCTTTCCCACCCCCACCCCCATCCCTGCAGCTGCGCCTATGCCAGCATATCGGCTGAACCGGTGGTGTCTCTTGCTTGTAATTGACAGGTGCTCATTTCGAATTTCCATTCGAACACCGACTGTCATTGCCATTTGTTTCTTTTTTTTTCCCTGAGTCTATGGAGGCAATTTCCGCTGCCGTACCTGAGCTGAGACCACGATTTATCCCTTCCACATCCTTTTCAAACCATTATTCATTTCCATACAGTAATTCTACGCTGCCGGTCCTAGTGGCCGCGCCGTCTAAGGCGTAGGTCTGCAGCCGCTCGCCTGCTGAGATTGTGGGTTCGAATCCTACGGGGACATTGATGTCTGTCTTGTTTGAGTGTTGTGTGTTGTCATATACAGATCTTTGCGTCGGACTGATCACCCGTCCAGAGGAGTACTACCGACTGTGATGCGTCGTTGTGTGTGATCCACAAACCTCGTGGATGAGGAGGCTCTGGCCCACTGGGGGCTGTCACGTCAATAAAAAAAATCTACGCTATAGAATCTCAGTTACGAACTGCACAGTCAAATAGGCCACAAAGGAAATACGACTAAATAGGATGATATGAAACCACGAATTACAATTGCTGTACATGGAAATGGTCGCGGCATATGTTAAGGCACTGGGCCAACATTTATTGCAGGACCACGAAAAATAAATGACTGCCGATTAGAGTCCGGAAGTGACCACCTAGTGGTGATCTTCGCTGTTACAGGGTTCTTATCTTAAACTTAGAGAGAAATCTGACACTGCCTGATCTGAAAATAATTATTTATAAGAATGTGTGTGTGTGTGTGATGGTGTGTTTGTGTGTGTGTTGGTGTGTGTGTGTGTGTGTGTGTGTGTGACGGATAAATTAATAGGCAGTAGAGTACGCTGTATAGCAAGGGTCTGCACGTAAAAGGATGAGGAAGGAGATCAAAGAATATAACCTACGCGTAGCACGTATGGCAACAGTAATACATCATGACCAATGCTGACAAAACTCGCTCATGGGAAAGGTTATATCGGATCAAACAAAAGCAAGAATAAACCATGTAGAGCAGGGGTCACCCATCGTTTTTGGGCGACACGGGGCTGGTGGAACTTTATAACCTATAGTCGACATCTTGTTAGAATACTGCAAGACGTGTGCGAACTGATATAATTAGATTACCTTTAACACTCAATCCGATATTTTCTGCGGAACATTGTTGTGACCCACTGTCCTACGGTACATTTTCCATTAAAAGTCTCCGTAACTCGCACACGAAGTCCTGCACTAATGCGACATCCGAACGCCATAAAAACTCGCTTGTTATTCTCAAAAATTCGGTTTCAGAGCAGAAATTCCAGTAGCAACGTGCTTCGCGATAATGAACAAAACAGTTGTCTGAATATTTTAATCTGAATTACATATAAAACCAGTTCCTGCCTTATAGAGAGCAGAGTGCGTCTGCGCTTAAAGACCAATGTTACTTACAAAAATAATTGTTACTTGGGGTGAGAATATTAGTAAACACCCAAATACGCTTTTCGGGCTGTCGTGTAGCGGGTTGGAAAAATTCAGTGTTCTGTAATACAGTATTGCATCAGGTGTTGTATATATTTAACACTGAAATTTAAGTGCTTAAGTAATTGTCCTGAATAATTTAGAATTCTGACGGGCCCTCAGAAATCCTTGCCGAAGGCTTGGTGATGCTCGAGGTCAGACGGTTGGCTGGTCAATCTATGCTGCTTGAAGCATATCTCGAAGTTGTATTTTTCTGAACATAACAAATTTAATCCAGTTATTTAAAACAAGGGGATAGCGACACCGAAGTAAACAAAGGGAGCATCTGGGAGATCAGAGGGGGACGTAGAGCAACGACTGGATTGGTTGGTACAGCCCAGATCGCTTTACACACATTCAGTGTGCACATTCTTCACGGTTTTCCCATGTATTACTGTCCTTGACATTCGTATCATGTTTCTTCGTTGTCACTTTAACATCTAAAATTGTGTGCTTATACACCAAATCGTTCGTGTCTCATCTCCTTGATTATGGTATTTATTTTTTCCGCCCTAAAAATCAACAGACTCAGTAATTACTTCTTAAAATAGTTATTAATGATTTGTCGTCTGATTTTGTAACGTACCTGAAATATTTAATCGGATTTTTATTTGGTAGTTGAATGAAGTACAAATATAACGGAACCAGTTTTCTTTTAAATGAAGGAATTTAACCTGAATTACATTTAATAAGGTTGATGGTGTTCGAGAATAGAGTGCTGAGGAAGATATTTGGACCTAAGTGGGACCTCGTGAAAGGGCAGTGGATAATACCACATAACGAGAACCTTAATGATCTGTACTTGTCACCAAATATTATACGGATGAGCAAATCAAGAAGAATGAGATGGGCGGGCCATGTGGTAGGTATGGGAGACAGTAGAGATGCATACGGGGTTTTGGTGGAGAGAACTGAGGGAAAGAAACAACTTGGAAGACCTAGGCGTAGATGGGAGGATAGTTTGTTTTAATATTATCCTCTTCAAGAAGTAGTATGGGGAGGCATGAACTGGACTGATCAGGTTCAGGGTAGGGACAGGTGAAGGATGCTGATGAATACGGTAATGAACTTTCGGGTAGCATAAAATTCGGGGATATTTGTTTACTGTTTACTTGATAGCTTCTTACGAAGGACTCAGCTCCATGGAGTCAATTAATGATTCATTTACATTTTACATTTCAGTTGATATTCTTTGTCCGTCACAAAATCCAGTCAGTGAATTATGTGCAGGGAAATAAGGAAATCACATGAAACAAATGTGAGGGGATTGTAGGGTATATGAATATGAAACACGGTGGTACATATAGTAACCACTGCTCTTTAAATTGTCGATTTAGAATTGTATCTTTCCAGTGTAACACTATTACATAAATCTCAAACAGAATTTCACTCGTTTCATTAGAAAGCACTCTTTTTTCATAAACTGTGGAGCACTGTAATTACCTTCCGTGGATTGCTGACTGCATTAAAAAATCGTCAAGGTCAGTGAAGTGGGCAAAATATTACGTATGTAATGAACGTCAATTTGTGTAGCATTTTAGTGTGCAGAAAGTAAACAGTCACTTAGCCACTGTGGGAGGCACTACACATACTTGTTTTGAGAAAGTCTAGTCAGTCAGAGCACACCTGCCATTCTTTCTAAGACAACTTGACGGAACCAAGGATGAACATGACGCGATATCCTTTAGAATTACTTTATTTCTGTATCATTTGTCAGTTTTACATAACATTCCCATGTATATTATCACCACCCTGAGCACAACAGCATTATCACACAGAAATCATGCATACGTCGGGGCATCCTGTGACAGTTACAGCGTTTCAAGACAACATCAAAAGGAACACGCTGTATATAGATTCAGTTATAAAGATTTTCTGTTACTAGATATTTAGCAAGGGGACGGCGGTAGCACAGTGGTTAAGGTGGTGCTACAAATCGGAAGGTTGCTGATTCGATTCCAGATGGTGTCATTGGAATTTTTCATTGACATAATCCTTCCGATCGCACTATGGCCCCGGGGTCGAC
>Ga0131853_10021287_pt1 | contig 11771 bp, 4 predicted proteins | sample TergutLab28metaG_FD_92764 | JGI IMG/M metagenome (GOLD analysis project Ga0131853, IMG submission 92764) | Labiotermes labralis P1 segment gut microbial communities from Petit-Saut dam, French Guiana - Lab288 P1 (version 2) (version 2) | ecosystem: Host-associated > Arthropoda: Insects >...
AATTCCATATGAAGAGAAAATTACTGGGGATCATCAATGTGGATTTCAATGCAACAGGTCGACTACTGATCATATATTCTGCATTTGTCAAATGCTTCAGAAAAATGGGAATACAATGAAGCAATGCACAAGCTATTTATAGACTTCAAGAAAGCCCATGATTCATTTAGGAGGGAGGTCTTGTATAACATTATCATTGAGTTTGGTATACCCATGAAACTTGTAAGGTTAAGAAAAATGTGTCTGTATAAGACCCGTAACAGAGTCCGTGTAGGCAAACATTTGTTGGCCATATTTCCCATTAAGAATGATTTCAAACAAGGATATACTTTACCACCATTGCTTTTCAACTTTGCTTCAGAGCACGCCATTGGGAGGGTTCAGGTAAATGAAGATGACATTGAAATTAAATGGTACAGATCAGTTTCTGGTTTATGCTGATGTTAATATGTTGGGTGGAACTGTACATACTATAAAGAAAAACACAGATGCTTTAGTAGTTCCTAGTAAGAAGTAAATGCTGTTAAACTAAGTACATGGCCACGTCTCGAGATCAAAGTGCAGAAAGAAGTCATAATACAAAGACTGATAATAGTTCCTTTGAAAGGGTGGAGGATTTCAACATTTGGGAACAACCTTAACAAATCAAAATTCTATTCAGGAAGAAATTAAGAGCAGACTTAAGTCAGGGAATGCCTTCTATCATTTGCTGCAGAATCTTTTTTTTTTTTGTCTTCCAGTTTGCTATCCAAAAATATAAAGATTTAGATACAAAAAACTATAATTTTGCCTGTTGTTTTGTATGTGTGTGAAACTTGGTCACTCACAATTAAAAGAGGAATGTATGCTGAGGGTGTTTGAGAATAGGGTGCTGAGGAGAATACTTGGGCCTAAGACAGATGAGGGAACAGGGGAGTGAAGAAAACTACATAATGAGGAGCTTAATGATCTGTAATCCTTACCAAATATTATTTGGGTTACCAATTTGAGATGAATGAGATGGGTGGGGCATCTAGCAAGTATGGGAGAGAGGAGAAGTGCATACAGGGTTTTGGTGGGGAAACCTGAGGGAATGAGACCACCTGGAAGACCTAGGAATAAATGGGAAGACAAATATCAATATGGATCTTCAATAAGTGGGATTGTGGGCAGCATGGATTGGACAGGGCAATTAAATCAAGAAAAATGAAATGGGCATGACACGTAGCACGTATGGGGGAGAGAAGAGTTGCAAACATGGTTTTGGCGGGGGTAAACCTGAGGGAAAGAGACCATTTGGAAGACCCTGGCATAGATGGGAAGATAATACTAAGCTGGATCTTCAGGAAGTGGGATGGGGGGCATGGACTGAATTGATCTGGCTCAGGATACAGACAGGTGGTGTGCTCTTGTAAATGCAGTAATGAAACTTCGGGTTCCATAAAATGTGGGGAATTTCTTGACTAGCTGAGAACCTGTCAGCTTCTCAAGAAGGACTCTGCTCCATGGAATAAAGCACAATGCCTCAACCAACTGTGCCACCACTTACATCCCCCCCCCCCAGTCTAATAAAGAAATTTAAAACATTTAGGTTTTGTGAACTTCCCAAACAAGAGGCTCTGACACTTCAGAACTATTCTTGTTTCACCACAGCAGTACTCATACTCATTCTCTCAATTTCTTCTTGCATGTACAGGCTTCTACTTGAACAATCACTTCTGTGTGGCAGTACTGAGTAGATCTATGTAGTCTTGATCAACACTAAAAATGTGTCTTGTTTCAGAACCATGCATGAGTAGGCAGAAATGTATTAATACTGTTGATCATCATGATGCTACCACTTTTACAAGACAAGGTTTTCTATTGTAAGGTATGCCTAAGTTTACGTCTATGCAGCCAGCTATCTAAGGCTCTTAAGTCTACCTGCTTTAAGTCCCAATGCACTTTTATTGTCTTCCTCATGCATGACACACACACACATACATGTTTATGTGCCAGCACGTAAACACACATGCCCCTTTCCTTGTAATTATCTTTGCATATACACAGAATTGTGCATACAGAGCAGTGGGAATCATCTTGGAGAAAAGTCAGTGTAATACAAATGAACATTGATGTTCTTTGATATTACTTATTCCAGGGGTCCACAAATCCCAGGTGACTGTATCTTGTACAGTGATACCTAATAATAGCGTGTCCACAGGATGGAACTTGGTTCAGCCCACCCATGTGACACCTAGAATTTTAAGGCAATCTCCACATCTCTAGAACATTTGTTAACTTCTTATCTAATAAAAATAATTTCTGTTTTCCTTGTTGTAACATAACTATGCAAACTAGCTTAACTCATATTTATCTCAGTATTTAACCAACATTGCACGGCCTCTGGTATCATCACACCTATAGGTGTGATGATACCAGAGGCCGTGCAATGCAATTTTGACCTCCTGATGATGAGCACATGTGCTCGAAACATGTAGAGGCATGAAATAAAACTTATTGTGAAACAAATTTTGTGTATCATGTTGGTTAAATACCGAGATAAATGTACTGAGATGCACGGTCAACAAAACGTCAAAATAGCTTAACTCAGTAACAAAACTAACATCTGATGCCTTTCTTGAATCGTATTAAATGACAAAATTGTATTTTGATGTTGTACATATAGTAGGATAATATTTAATTGCTACCTTTGTTTTGTGGTGTTATGGGACACACACTGTACAGGAAGTTAAGACTTACATGATATCTCCTTTTGTGGTGTTATTAGACACATAACTTTCTTTCTATGTGTATGGTGTGATAAAATATTAGTGTAGTAAACTTCCCAGTTACATCCATGTATGGTCATTACAATGTTGACAGTGACTCAATTATTACACCAACCACTGCACATATATAAAATTTATAAAATTTACACATTAAAACATTAAAAACGCTCCGACATGTTTTGGTCCTAAGACCATCATCAGGGAGCTATATATTCCTTGCTAAAGTCACACTAGAAATAGACACAGATTAATCTCGTTGTACAAGTTGGGTGTTGTGGCAGCATGCCGTGTTGTGTAATGTTATGTTGTGAATTTAGCAAGGAATATATGGCTCCCTGATGATGGTCTTAGGACCAAAACATATCGGACCATTTATAATGTTTTAATGTGTAAAGTTTATAAATTTTATATATGTGCAGTGGTTGGTGTAATAATTGAGTAACTCAACAACATGCACGTTGTAACAATAAAAATAGCCGACAGTGACATTACAGGTTGATAATCTGGGATACAGTGATACAGAACTTTGTACTCAAAGTGACTCACAAAATAACATCCTCAAGTCTGGTACACCTTAATGTGGAACATGTTGCATTAACCAAGGTTATAAAGCGAATAAAAGCTGCTGGAAGTCTCATGATAGCTACATTATTCAAAGCCACATGATATGCAGAAATTAAGTACTGATTCAGCTCTAACCTGGTGCACACAGTTCCCTGAGCTTGGTATAGCTAAACTGTACATCTCTAGGGTTTGGGAAGTCTTTGCTTAAATCAAGCAACAGCGGCTGTCTTCGCCGAGGATGGGACTTCCTCACGTTCTCCAACATAACATTTTCTTTCACTCTGCAATGTTAAATCCAATATATGAACATACAAAACAAAATCTTAGAGATGTCAGGCTTTCACTGTGGTTGAAAAGCTATATGGGTTCTTTTTCTGAATGCAGTACAATGCTTTGACAATGTTTCAAAATTTATTACAGCCTCCATCTTCAAGGAAAAATAACTATTCAATGGCTGCTAGCAATACTTAAACTCTGGGTCCACAAATAGATACAAAATTGTCCCATTTCGTATCAGTGGTAGGCAAAGTAAAATTAGATGGAAAAATGAATCTTGAAAGCAAAGGAGCCAATCTTCAACCATTCCAGGCACACTGTTCATGCAGTCCTGCCTCAGATCTTTTAAGATCAATTGATATGTCAACTTTATGAATCAAATTCAGCAGTTATCATCAACATTAAACTTGTACTGTAACTAGTGTCAGAGAATCCTTTAAGACTGAACAGGTAATAATCCCTGAAATATCACGAAGAAACCTATTCCCATACAGTGCCTTCACTTGAAACAGAACCCATTATCAATGGAATACCTTAAAAGGAACTCTAGTGAGATATGAGGATTTCATGGCAAACTACAGGGTATTGCAACCCACCAGAACATAAATCCTAAAAAGAACTCAAGCTTAAGAGCACTGTATCTTGCATCATTACATTGCAGCTGTCTGCGTATCACTTCAACATTAAAGAACTATCACAACCTACCTCTCAGTAATAGTAGGATGGATATCTGCCATACGCACAAGAGCTGCTCCCTGTGACGAACCCCAACACCAAATTGGAGGTCTACTTCCTCGAAAATGCCTTGCTGCATCTCCTAGCTGCCAGTCCAATATTGCTTGTGGCACAACCAACCATTGAGGTAAACTGCAAACACAATGATCATTTTTAGATATTCTACACACTTCGTGTAATATCAAGACAGGGTGTATCTTACCAAACATATGAATACCATTACCACTTGACACACACACATATATATATATATATATATATATATATATGTCATCTGGGATGGAAAGGCTACATTAAAAGTTTCAAGTTCCTTGTCTTTTCTTTTTTTGAAATTGGTACATCTCACTCTACTGTTAGAACTGACATAACTAAATTAATAACTTTTTTATCCTGTTATGCAGTTACATTGGTTATTAAATCTGATTTTGTTTCATATGGTGCCTTTTCTATTCTTGACACTATGGCATAAATGAGGTACTTTGAAGTATAACATAATGTTGTTCCTGTGCACAACTAACAGTCATGCCATGAAAATATGAGAAGAAAAGGAGGGATTCTATATGCAGCCCTGTCCACTTTACCCCTTGGGAATAAGACCAAGCTACCCACAGGATAGGAGGCTGGGTTGGCCCCATGGACATGTGAAGAGGGGATAAAACTGTTGCTCCTGCCAGGAATCAAACCCCATTTCCAAAGATATTCAGCCCATGGCCTAATTACTACAGACCAGAGCTATTTCAGTTGTATTTTGTGACATACAATACCACAAATTACATGAGATACTTGTTCCATAATGTACACATTTAAGGATTCAAACAAAATTAAATTCAAGCAATATTTCTTGCACTCTCATATAGCGTGCCATTCATCAAACAGTATATGGCTGCTTTATGTGTTAATATAACAATGTATAGTAACTGAAATATCTAAGGAATGACTCTCACATTAAGGAGGGGAGGGGGGATGGACCTTGTATAATAAAAAAACTGAATAGGGACTCAAAAATCACATCGACAAGCTCTACCATAATACCTGCACATCACAACTGTAGAGGCTACATACATATTAGCAAGGGTATGGAGCAGATTTTGTAACTTCAAGTATTCTCTGATAGTTGCATGCAAGGAAACTCACAGAAACAGACACCACTATTTTTATTTATTGTATTGACTTATTCTACATCCAATAGGTTTTTTTAACCCCATGGATTTATGGAATGTATGATAAATAAATAAATAAACCAATACACATGTGCGTGCACACACACATCTATGAATATTAACCCTTCTTGATAAGCTGACAGTCTCTATCTATTCTGGAAACTGAATGTTTGTGTTCATGGAGACCGAGTTATATGTATCCAGTTCTACCCCATCTGTTTAACTTCCAAGATTCTGTATTAACTCCAGTACAAAACAAGAATTTGTCCAAACACATCTGAAAAATGGGTGGTGGTCATAACAATCACATACAAAAATTAAAACCATTCTGTACAGACATTTCCCTGAACAATGAATACTGTGAAGGGGGGTCAAATTACATGCAGTGTCATGTTACATGTGGATAAACAGAATAATATTATCTCCAAAGTAGTCTCTCCATTCAAACTTAATGACAAAACTGTGTATGAACTTCTCATGGTCATAACATGTGTAGACCTACCCACTATCCTGAACATTTTTTGTTACAGAAAAATTCAGAAAGTTCCATTTAAGATGGGGATAGGCCGTACATATGAAGATATGCTCTACATAAGGTGTTTGATTTCAATCAACTGGAATGTATCAACACATTTAGTAAAAATCTAAATGCTAAATTTCATGAACACCCTCTGCATAACTTCTGAAGTGCTACATGTACATCAGGGGTGTTTCTCCAAGTACAAGTATGCAACTACAGATGACAACATAAAACAAAAAAGAAAACACAGTTTCAGGAGCTCCTGAACTGAATCCCAAGCAACTACCACCTGAATTGGAATCTATTTCCTAGCAGAGGTAATTGTATCTCATGCCTTACAATAAATAGGAATGAAGAAAGAAAGAAAAAAAACCAACAACAAAATAAAATAGCCTAGTTTTAAGTTGTCTTGTGTGTAATTATTGTTGGTTGGCCGTGTATATTGTTGTAGTTATCTTACGTGTATTTGTTGTACTGTGTGTGTGTGTTTGTGTGTGTGCATTGCTTTTTTTTTTTTTCTTTAGATGCCGGACTGCTGACTAGAAGTCAGTACTCGGAAGGTCCTGCGACCGGCCACCTCGACACACGTTTTTCTTGGTTTCGCTGTGTCTATAAGCAAATGCTGAGACGGTTCCCAACATTCCAAGTTGCCACTATATGCTTCACATGTAGCCCTCCCAACTTAAATCTAGTAGTAACCAATTTCATGTTTTGTTTACATGTAAAATAACCGCTGTCACCGGGTAACAACCCAATTGTAGGAAATAAATATATTATATATCAATTGTGAAGAAGGCTTCACCTAGTTGAAAGCTGAAAACTCTGATTAACTACTGAAAGTCTCCAACCCTGGCAACCAGTCCTTGACAGTTCTTGTTTCCAGTCATCCAGCTCCCAGAAGGAACACACATCTCGCTGACAATTATAGTACGGCTCTCTAAAAAGAGTAGGAAAATTATTACACATACTGTACACTCATCCAATACACCACAATAACAAATCGCAATATTCACATAATCAATATTTATTTTTCCATTCTTTTTTCCCCCACAGTACTGAAGATATGTGTATAACCATCACTGTCCAGGAAAAGAAAGTTTTAAGGTTTGGGGGGGGGGGATAAAGGTATCTGCACCAAATACATGACTCTAGTCCTGCTACAACATGTGCATGTGCTGTTACAGCAATGTAACACATAGTAAATAAAGGTTTATAAAAGAACACAGAAACCATGTTTACATTCATTACTAAAAGTGCTATCATCAAAATAAGACACCTCCATCACCTCATCTTCATTAAAATGTTTATGTCTCATCTCTTCAAAACCAACATATGGTAAACACAAAAAATGGTTGTCCTGAAAGTTAGTGTTTAATAAAAAGTCAAAGTAACAACTTTCAACTTGCGCATAAAACAATTTTGGATCATTTTCTTACTTTTATTTAGTCACAAAACCATATGACTGACAACACCTGTATACTGAATACAAAATTTGTTTCATTTTTCCTTACAAATTCTGGGCAAAACATTTTTTGCTTCAAGTTACATTCCAGGTATGCACAAAATTCACGTAGGTCCTGTGTTAAGTGCCTGTCATTGCCACATTTTAACTTACACAGTAATGTCCCCATAAATTTTCCTCACTTACCAAATGTTATACAAATTCATTACATGATTTGACATTGTTACATAAGAACAGATGGTCAGGTAGATATGGAGAATTTAATGCATGCATTTTTGCAACATTTCATTGCACAATTGAAACAATGGATCTCTAGAGTGTGGAAAGATATCTGTATTTATGTCAGTGCATGTCAGGCACATGGCTGCCCTCCAGCAACATACTCTTTTTATATGGATACAAAGAATGTCAGTATTCTGGACCAATGCAATCAGATGTGTCTGCTTTGTTTCTCCAGAATTCTGAGTCAAGAAGTGAGAACAATTCCAGTTCCATAAGACAACTTACATTGGAAGGTACAATCTTATTTATTTAAAGTTATGTATCCTGCTGTGTTACATAAGACTACATACAAACACTTGTTTACCGTCAACACAACTTTACTGACATGATTGTTAATTAGTCATATTACATAAGGCAAGATGTTTCAACCAATCACAGTCATCTTCAGGCCATCCAGTATCATAAAAAGTGGAAATATTACAACTGCACTAAAATATGTGTCAAACACTTTAATGCAAATGTAATATTTCCACTTTTGTAATAATGGATGGCCTGAAGATGACAACAATTGGTTGAAACAAGTTTCCTTATTAATATGACAAATTACCATTGATAACAGTCCCAGTGGCTGTGTGGTCTAAGGCATAGGTCTGTTACCGCTTGCCTGCTGAGATTCTGGGTTCGAATCTTGCTGGGAACATGGACGTCTGTGTCTTGTGAGTGTTGTGTGTTGCCAGGTAGAGGTCTATGTGACAAGCTGATCACTCAACCAGAGGAATCCTACCAACTGTGGTGCATCATTTTGTGCAATCTAGAAACCTCGTGAATGAGGATGCCATAGCCCAAGTTGGGCTGCAGCACCACAAGAAAAAAAAAATTAATATCAATACCAATATTGTGTTAATGGTAAACAAGTGCCTCTATTTAGTCTTATTTATTTGTTTATCCACTTGTGGTTTACCAACCAGTACTGTCAGTAGGTCATACTAGACAGAATCAGTCTTGCATACTATTTTACCTTCTCGTATTTACTTTTCATTTCTTTTCAGCTGTTTCCTCTCTTTTTTATGTATTCTAGTATCTGACTAAACCACCTTACCACAGGTTCCTTTCTTTCAAACTTTCAATTCCAATTCCTTTCTAATCATCAGTTTATTATCCATGCTCCTTACATGGCCAAACCACTACAACAATTTCTCCTCTAAATCTATCAAAGAAAAGCCTCAGAAAGCAGGTGAGATTTCAGGCCACATATATAAGTTAAATAAAGAACTTAAAAGTACCTCATAAAAAAGACTATGCCTGTCCAAAATTTTTATGCAACATTCTACATCAGGTACATGTGTTCACGGGAATGATTTCTGTTGCTTCTGAACCAAATAAAATCTGAAAATATGCTCCCATAGGAAGCATCAACCACTAAAGGGTTAACAGAATGCTTTTCATCCTGCAAACAACAATTTCATACCTGTAATCATATGCAAATAGCAGCTGGTGTCTCTTTGGATAAGCATGGTGTAGCAGTGCATTTGTTACGATTTTTCCATGTCCAACAGGTGAAAACTTGAAGCTAAATGAGAGCACCCTCATGTTCTGAAATGATTCATTTTAAAAATATACCTAAAAATAGACATATAGGATTTTACACAGAATATTAACATCAAAACGGTAATCTGTGAAATTTAAAGTTCTTTTGACAATGACTAAAATGAGCACTCTCTTCTGGGATCTGTCTACATGTTACAGGGTACATACACCATTATTTTAGAGAAGAACGGCAGCCTCCATTTCAGGATAGAACATTCACATACCAGGACTACGAAGCACATCAGAAGCTGGCTCTATGTATAAAGGACCCTGTGAGTCATTATATTAACCACTGAAAGAAAACATTATTCCATGCTTTTCAAATTTCCTTCTGACATACTACCTTGTTAAGTTCCAAAATTCTGGAAGGAAAATAAAAAGCACTTCAGGAAGTATCTGTATGCTTCTATCAAACAATTAACATGGAAAAGGTTAAATTACAAAGCTATCATGTAATCTTGTAATTTACACTGTACATCTCTAACAATGGAAGGTCCAAAGAGAATAATAGGATTTCATGTATTTACAATGTTAAGTGTTCAAACTGTGATCTTCTGCGCTGTGATAATGTGCAGTCTTGTAACTAATGTTGCACAGCAACAAAGGATAAGGTAAAACCTGAGATGGTGGCATCAAGTTCTTCCAAAACACTGACTTTTATAAAGACTAGGTTATGTCACAATCCACAACAACGGCAACTTGGAAAAGCAGTAAGGTTTTAATGTAGCTGTCATAATAGCAAGATTAATGTTTTGTTCCTCTTCATATGCTCACACTATGTCCCATTTATATACATGCATCTTAAAAAACCTCAAACCACTACAATATTTCCTGTTCTAAGAGTAAAAAGTACAGATGGAAAATGGCATAAATTTCAGGAAAACAGGAATTACAGTGCCTTTAACTGAACATCTCAGAAACATGCAGAAGGTTAAACAAACACACAAAACCTGTCTGTGAGCTAATGATTCACTCTGCACATCAACAATGATGAAACATCAAAAAGAACTGCCTTAGTAGTCTACACAGAACAGTCCTTGAGAAGCTGGCAGTCAATCTGCTAGGCAATAAACTGTCTTACAAAACCTGAGGGTTTATTACTGTTCCCAGAACAGACAGCCATTAGATCCTGTCTTGTGCAAGATCAATTCAATCCTCAGCCTCACATCCAGCTTCTTTCAAAACACTTTCAATTTAAAATTAATGCTGATGATGATAACAGTGACTGTAATAGCTGCATCACCATTAGTTGTAGAGGCAGTGCTTACGGTAAGGTAATATAACATTCCATCCCCCATGCTGTTCTTTCCCTCATGATTTCTTGCCTAAAATAATATATACATTGACATATCTCTCAAGCGTGCTACACAGTAGTAAAAAAATTCTTGGTCCCAAGTGAGAAGAAGCATCACAATGGTGGATAAAAAAGGCATAATGAGGAGCTTCATTGTATGCAATCCCCACCAAATATTACAAGAATGACAAGACCAAGGAGAATAGATGAACAGGACATCAAGCACATGTAGGAGGGTTCAGAAGTGCAAAAGGTTCTGGTGAGAAAACATGAATGGAACAGAGAAATTTGAGGACCTAGTTAGATGGAAAGATAGCGGTAATATTAAAATGGATCTCATAAAACATACAGGATTTAAGGATGAGGTAAGAGTGGTAAAAGAATAAATATGTCCCTCTGCTTAATTAAGTAGCACACCATAAACATGTATGTGGAAGTCTAGCTCCACACATTTTTAAACTCAGTAATACACACAGGTGGTCAGCTCTATGACCTGGCTACTTTATCCCTGGTACCCACTGGAGAGGAAAATGGGTGGGCCCTGGGGCCAGTCTAGATGCTGTAAAGAAGAGGATAAGCTCAGTCCCTACAGGGAACTTAACACTGATCCCTTGTTCTATGGCCCACAGTCGTCAATACACTGATCATGAGCTCCACTCATTTGACTCAAGACATGGGCCAGTGATGGGCTCCTGTGGACACAGCAACAAAACTCTGGGTTTCATAAACATGGAGAATTTGCATAGCTGAGCAACTTTTAGCTTCTGAAGGATAGCTATGCACCATGGAGTTAAGAAAAAATAATTACTTTGCATAAAATATGGAGGCCGTTGACTCTCCCAGATACGTTACTGCCTGGTACAAGTCGACGTTTCTTGTCTCCCACCAGCTGGTAAACTACATCAACATTCGAAAGGCACACATCATATTCTCCCAACAGTAAATTTTGTTGCTGTCCAGTTTCCTGAAAATACAAAAAAACTTGTTATTACATATTTCAATTGATGGCAGTAACCACTGGGTGGGCCGGGTAGCGTAGTCAGTATATCGACTGGCTACAGGCTGGATGGCCCAGCGATCGAATCCCGGTGGGGGGGGGGGGGGGGGGGGGGGATTTCCCCCCCCTTCCCACAGGGGCCGGGGGGCCCCCCCCCCCCCCCTAAAAGGGGAAATGGGGGCTTTCCGGGGGGAAAAGAGGGGG
>Ga0131853_10021289_pt1 | contig 11770 bp, 6 predicted proteins | sample TergutLab28metaG_FD_92764 | JGI IMG/M metagenome (GOLD analysis project Ga0131853, IMG submission 92764) | Labiotermes labralis P1 segment gut microbial communities from Petit-Saut dam, French Guiana - Lab288 P1 (version 2) (version 2) | ecosystem: Host-associated > Arthropoda: Insects >...
TGAGCTGTATCTAGCGATAGCGCAGGAATGCAGCCAAAGGAGAGGGGGTCCATCCCGTTGTGTGTATGATGCTACTGCAGGATTAGCGCGTAGAAGGTCAAGTGCATATGACTAGTATGACGTTACGGACAGAGTACAGTACGCGGACACAAAAGACATCCACACTTTTCTCTGTCCAATATCTCCGTAACCATTGAACTTTGGATATATGTGTTTTGGGTTATATCGGTATAGTTTGACCTAAGGAACACTCTCCCGAAGTTAGGTCCTTTCCTCCTGGGACACCCTGTATAATGTCGGTTTGCGAGTTACACGTGGGTTATTCATACAGTGGCAGCAGTTCCCGAAAACAATCTGTCGTTACGAAGCAGTCAACGGGTAGGCCTACCTTACGCGTCGGTCGACATTGCAGAGTCGCACATCTACGAAAAAAAAAAACTTTTACGAACTTCTCAAATTCGTTGTTTAAATATTCAGCAAAACTGCGATTTCACAGTATCCTTCTATGGCTACAAGTATCACCACCTAGTTGTCTGTCTTGCGACTGGTTCATATCCTCTTCCAATGCGACTTTTCCCAGACAGCTGTTCCTTTCCAACTTCCAGTATCTCGTCGCTACCTTAAAATCATCCAGTAGCTGCTTAAGTCTCTTTCCTCGTCGTCTCTCTCCTTCTACTTTCCATCGTTCCTTCAATAACGTGTTTTAGAAGGTAGTTCGTACGAAAGATGTGACCGATGTGACGTGTACGAACGGATTAAATGAAACGTTATCTACGGAAATAGCCACTAGAGGCGACGTGGATTAGATTAACTCCCGTCATATGAAGGTGGCATTTCTGTTTTAAAATAAATGGAAATACTGCACACGTGATGTAAGCAAAAACTGAAGCGTTTTGAAGCTCTCCATTTTCTCGATTGGTTTTTAGCACTTCTTTATTTTGTCTGCGATAAGTAGGAAGCTGGCACACTGAGTTTACAGACGTCTATTTTGGATGACGTACAAACAAAAGAAAATGGTACGGCTACGTCCAAACAATGGTTGACAACAGCTGACCCAAAAAACGCGCTAAGGGGATGCCGCTTTGAATGAGGAAGAAGATACAGCGTTAGATGAAGGGGATCAGTGACGAAATGGCAGAGAAACGGCCGGTGTAAACACAGTGGATGAACAGGGAATAATAACGATTGGGAATCGGAAGAAATAACCGACGTTACTGCAATGAACATCCGCCCCTTCCACATACACAGGGGATGGAACACTTTTATTTCTGTTTTCATACAAATCACAGGTTAAAGTAAAAATATTCTATCTTACACGAATGGACGTCCCCGGGTCTCAAACTTGCCAAGACTGTGAACAGCGCCTACACATTACTTCATTCACACCCCCAAATCTTGGTATCCCAATACCACCTACTGTAGGCAGGATGTCAGAAACCTGGACGATGCAGACGGAGTTTGTATATAAAATGCTGATTTACTTGAACCACATGACACGGATCTCAGCCCAAGAACGTATTACTGAGAAGATGAAATGCCTAACAAAGGACTGCTGTTTCTTTAAACTGGTGTCAACCGCTTGTCACCTAACAATCAACTGACATGCCGGTGGTTTGTAATTTATTTCACGACACTGTCAGCAACCCTAGACTACACATATAAGCGTCTACTAACTGGATGACAGTGAATAATGAAATGAAAAGGGAGTGAAACAAAATTGTCGTAGTCTTTGGAGGTACTAGGAAAAACAATGAAAACTTGGCCAAGATGGTCAATATCCTGGCCAAGATTCGAACTGGTCACCTCCCGAAAACAAGTCAGAAGAATGTACCGATGTAGCCACATTACTACGCGACATGGTGATGGGCTGCTTGTTTAAGGGCAATCACCATCACATCAAGCTACACTTCTTTGTGTCTAAATACGATTTCTGAAAGTGTTCACCTACGGCTAACAAGCTACGTGCCACTCTTACTCAAATATTTGAACGAAGTGATATTTGAACGAAGTGAAAGCATTTGGTGGGTGTTACGTCTGTACGTCTGTTCGAACGTTCTTATCTTGCATATAATGAACACATTTCAATCAATATTCAAACTAAGCACCCAAGAATATATATACCTTGACTTGTACATGACAGATAAAGGACTTAACTAATATTTGAAAAGCCTGTCATATTTAACGAAACACTACGGTCAACCAGGCTGACTACATCCTCGAAAACAACCCTGTTCAACTTTAAGAAGTTCTGACGACTGTTATATACGTGACTGATAATTTTGTGCATTGTCCATTGTCTCAGGCTAAAGATACATCGTTTCGGAGAAATGATGTGGTTTTCTTTTCCCAAGACAATGGACAATGTCCAAAGTATCAGTAACGTCTATAAAATAAACACGCTGCTCTGATACCAACGTCTAGCACATGAGCACAAACCGGAGACAAAAACAGATAAGAAAGGGGTTCCCATTTCACATTAGAAAACCATCCTTCCCCCAAAATGTACCCATTACGTTGTCTTCGGCTTATAACATTAGTGGCACACATAAAACGGCTATACATCCATTCCTTCTCGCCTCATTTTGTCAAGAAAATACTGTAAAGTAAAAAAAATATATATATATACTACCGACCTAATTTACGTATGAGAATATCTGAGGTATTGTGAAGAGGGAAAGATTCAATAAAAGACAGTTTAAATCACGGTTCAATATAACTGCGAGGTTTAAAGCACACACAACACCTGTGGTTCATTCCTTACAACTAAACGCAGAAATTCTGTCAGTACTGAAGAACAAAGACATTTTTAATTTCATGACGTTAATGATTACTGGATGACCTTAAGGAAACAAGAGGGTACTGGAAATTGAAAGAGGAAGCACCAGAACGCACTCTGCGGAGCACTCGCTTTGGAAAAAGCCATGGACCTGTCGTTACGACAGAGTAGTGATGATGATGATGATGATGACGACGACGGGGGCGGGGGGCGGCGGCGGCGACGACGACGACGACGTTAATGGTGCAATGTTCTAAAGATTTCTCAACTAATTTTGACTAACCCTTTGGAGCAGACTCCCCTTGAGAGGTTAGGAATCGCTCAGCTGACCAAGAGCCTCAGAACCCGGCGTTTTATCGCGGTACTCACAACAGACCGCCAACAGGCCCGGTCCTTAAACCGTGCCAAACAAAAACAGAGTTCACACCATTCTATATATATTTAAGATCCATTTCAATATTATCCTCCCACCTTACCCCTATGACCCGTTAGTGGTCCCTTATCTTCAGGATATTATACTATGGAATGCATACCTTAACTAACCCATGCGTACTACATGTCCAGCCCGCTTCGTACTTGACTTTGTCGCCATAATAATGTCCGGTGAAGACAAACTACGCATCTCTTCGTTATACAAATTTTACAACGTCATATTACTTCTCCTTAGGTCTAGATGTTCTCAGTACCACGTTACACACAATTCACGTTCTGCTCCTAAGTGGCACATCAAGTTTCATGCCCAACTGTACTAACACGTACTATGAGCAAAAGAAGGAAAATCTGGAGTCCAGACCTGGAACATTCAATGGGAAACGAGTCACACAATACAGCTATTCAGAGCGATACTGGCATTCTGCTCTTACAGAACCACAGTACCCTTTCAAAAACACCGTGAGATCGTTTTAGCAACTCACACATGCTTCCGATTTCAAAAAGAAACTAAAAGAAAGTATAAGAAAAACATCAGAGCGGTAAGTAGCGATGACAGTCCGCCAGAAATGACAAAACGCAGATCCCAAGAACGTAGCAGTGTTCCCAAGCCATTTCCGTTACCGCAGAGTAATCAGCCAATAAAGCTAAGGATTTTTTTTTTCACCGTGCATTGTAACATAAACATAAACAAATAAATGCACCTTTTCCAAATTAATTTTTTTTATGTATTGATGTGTTCGAACACACTCTTCTACCTACAACACTGCTTATACTGATGCATGTACAACACACTATACCGTACCTGTATATACAACCGTCTTCCTGAAGATGAACTCTCGGGTTCCAAACATACAGAAGGCATCAAAAAAATTGAAATTAAAGTATTGATTTAGGAAATGTGCATTTTGTGGTTTATACTATGTAATAGCTACAGAACTTAAAATTACCAAACTCAAAACATAATTATCATTTATCCTATATATATCCTATGCTGTATGGCATACATGCTATGCTTTTCACTGATAAACAGACGAGGAAATTATACGCTATAAAAGATTCCCAGTAGGGGCACTTCCATTCCGTATCTTCTCTGCCTTCCTGTGACCGACACATTTCACCGAGACTTTTGGTAACAACTTCCCCGTGATGTGGAAAACACACACACACTCTCTCTCTCTCTCTCTCTCACACACACATTCTTTCAAGACGGATCCGCTCAGTCACTACAGCAAATAGGTTATGGACTGATGCCCATGGTTCAATTCCCGGAAGGGGCACGAATCTGACCACTCACCCCCCACTCCCCGATATACCCTTACGGAGCGTTATTATGTTGTTACCTTCAAACCGAAATTCAGTTACGGGCAGACTAGCAAACAAACTAATATAACGTAGAAATGGAAAGAATCCAACATACGACCACGAGAGGAAACCACATTCGGCAAGACAGTAATTGCGTACCTACATTTACAACTCGTCTGATAAGATTTAGAAACTAAAGTACCGGAAAATAAAACCAATTATATTTCTGGGTTCAATGTACCGACTCCACTATTACACAACGAAAGGTTTAATTACTATCTAAAGGAAACACATGTATTAATCTTTACCAGAGACACAATACGTTGGATTCTGACCTCGAATCACCTCCAGGATTGCTATATATAACTGGCTTTTCACATGCGTTAAAGATCAATTACATATTCATTAAAATCACACTGGAATGCCGTAATTCATGATTAAGAAACCGATCATTAGTTAAGTCTGCAAAACCAAATGTACACAGCATACCTTGAGATTTCTCAAGGTCAGAATCGAAAAAACGCTGGAACTTTGATAAAAGCCAACAATTATGTTCTTCGGACGATAAAAAAAATATTCATCATATTATCTGGAAATAGTTGCATTCAACCCGCATATTTTAATAACATTTGGAATCAAAACATAACAAACCTACCAGCCGTTTTTCATGGGTGTGAAAGGTGGTCTCTCATCTCAAATGAGGAATACTGATTAAAAATATCTGAAACAAAGTTCTTCAAAAAAATCCTCAGACAAGGAACAATGAAGTGGGTGAAAATAAATTTAGGATACGCATAACGCACTACTTCGTGAACTACAGAGGTCTCTTGGTATTTTCCAGGATTGTAAAATACAGGAGAATAAGACGGGCCGGGTATCTGGCTAAGACGCAAGGAATGCAAACGGAACTTCGGCATGAAAACCTCTAGGAAAACACCACTCTGAGAGACTGAATAACATAACAATGGATTTTAAGGAAAACTGCCACGACATGGATGCAGTGGCTCAAGATCGTACCTAATGTCGGGCTTTAGTATTAGCAGTGCTAAACATTCTTGTTTTGCTGTCATTGTGTTAGTTCCACAATATGCGTGCCTTAATTAAAAGAACGCTCTATAGAAAGCATAGAACAAAGACGCCTGTAAAAGGAACGGCTCTGTGCACACAATGTTTATTATATGGATCAAAATGTTCGGCTTTATTCAAGACAGGTACATGGTAGAAGCAATCGAAATGTGATTCCCAAGGGACATCAATGGTTGCTGGAGTAACTAGCCCGGGACCTATTACTGTCTCAAGAAGGACTCTGTTGCAGATAGGTAGGTAGTGGGTGGGTGAGTGGGTTGATAGGTAGGTAACACATACAGTATTCACACGTTACATCCCAAGGAATTCAGGAAAAGTTCTAATGCAACAGCAAAAAGCCGACCTGTACCGTGCGGGCAATCGAAAATATTAGTCATCGACGTGTCATGTAGCTGACACCACATCAATTTACACCACACTGTCTATACCTAAAACAGCATACAGATGCCAACTGTAAACGAAATGCGTCTTTTTAATGCCATGCACATTCGGCCGTCCTTGTTTCCAAAATGTATAAATGGCAAAAGGAAAATGCGTTTACAATTAGCATGAGCCTGGACGGTTGTACAGTGTATTTCAGCGGTTCGTATTTAGCACAGTGTTGATTACTGAACTAAAATACTTTAGTGTCGATTGTCACCGGTTAATCGATAATTCACGAATGCACACGAAAGAGGGTTATGTCCCTCCTGAAATCAGCAACCGCGTATACTCAAAACTTGCATTTTATCAATCTAGCCCAGCTCCAGATGTTTCTATTCGAGAAGTTTCTGACGATAATGTATGATACTCGAACTCATAGACACCTTTTCGGCTTTCTCTCTCCCCTCCCCCATCATATGTACACTACGTTTCGGGGACAGAATCGGTCCCGTCTTCAGGCTTGCTTCTTCCACAACAGCTGTCACTAATTTGACGTTAATCCAGGTGACGGTTTTCTTGGAATACGAAGTCTCAAGACGGGGACCGATGTCAGTAGCGTATGGTATTTCAACGCTTAGGACTGAAAAAGTGAAGAAGTATATGAGGTGAAATCCACATGCTTCTATTTAGGACATACATGTAACACTCTTCGGTTTACAGAAGCTTCTTGAAGGCAGAGGACACAAGAGCCGCACATCTGCTATACCCTAGAAAGGAACAGCTACGGGAGTCGAGACTACTGTTACAATAGGTCCTCTACACTAGTTACGTAATGTGGGAACTACCTGCTGAAGTGTGGTCCTTGTAGGACAGGCCGGAAGGTAACCACATTCCTTTCTCTGGGCCCTTAGGGTATAGGCCAGGCACAGCAACAACAAATGATCGTACGAAAAGACCGTCACCCATTACCTCCTTCCAAGTTTCGCGGATTAAACAACGGTTACAGCCATTCTGACATTCTTTAGTAGCGAGGCGCACTGAACTATTGCTTTAATTTATATAACAAAACCAACAAACGCACATCTATAAAATACGTTCTATCACATATTATTGACTACCAACACGGTCGATGTCTGTAATTAATAATATGTGATAAAACACATTCTATACATGCGCATTTGTTGGTTTTATTGTATGTTTAAATATTTCTTTAATGCACGGAGAGGGAAAAATATTTGTTTCTTTAACATACGACAATGTCTTCCGAGTGTCTGTATTCCACTTACCAGCTCCATGAAGCTAACACCGCCCCACCTCATCAAGAAATATTATGAACTGTCAACGACAAAAAAAGGGAGTCGAGATGACTAGCTCCGGGCTGGATTGAGACCGGCGTCAGCGTTGAGCTAATCCACTAAAGAAACAAGCTCGCTTTTGCAAGAACAATAGTACCTTCGTAACTTGAAAATCCCGCAGACACGATACGTTTGTCTACTCAAATATTGGTTGACGCATATTTTGCACTGAAAATTTTGGGGGTTGGCTTAAAAACCAGAAGACCAGAAACGGAAACTGGACGAAACAGGATAAGAAACCGGACTGCGTCTCTGATGTGGGAGAGTAAATTTACTGATTATTCCTCTTAACAGAATTATAATCCGAAGGCCTCCAGTTCGAATGTCAGACCAGAGACCAGTCCTGGGGACGGAATAGGGGGCGTTCGTTGTGTTTCTCCACAGATCCTAGCAAGAAACCTTAAAACAATGTGCCCTATTGCCCCCCAATTTATAATTCACAATAATAATTGTCAAATGTATGATTTCCGCCATGGAAGACGAAGATACCAAGTTTCTCTGAAGCTTCGGTTAACATATACCAGTTACTAGGCGTTGCATGGCATAAGACGGCATTAATTTCACAATAACCTCCAGTTCGTCGCTATACAGCCTGCGCACTTTAACACCTTCGTTAGATGAACCAAGGAGCAGTGAGTTACGTAATGAACTGACGTCTCGCTGCAAACATCCACACGCTCGTAGTGTATGCGCACCGCGTATGTCTAAACGAGCAAAGCCAAGCGTACTTACTTACTGCATAGTAATCTCACACACAACGCAATGTGTGACGCAAATGATCTTAAAGTGAGACCTTGTCTTTTTCGTACACAAACAGACTGTAAGGAATGTCAAAAACACGATTAGTTATTGCACAGGTTATTTTACTGTCACAGACATGGTCGCTACATGTTTCGGCTTGATATTCACTACGTCATCTTCAGGATGCAGCCTGGAGGTGGCCTATTATTGTACCGAATGAACGACGTTCAATCTCGGCAGCCACAAGTTTTATCCGAAATGTAGTTTTGTCCTGGCATCATACATGCAACTGCCTCTTTCACTTTTCGTGTAAATTATCAATCAGGTTACTACATACGGTAATAGGACCCAACTGCATCCGAATGGGACTTAATTTGGACTAACCTGCCGATAATTTTTGTTCTTTTCTCCAGTCTCTCGAGGAATTCAACAGTCACTTGACAATTTTATCATCCTTTTCGATCCGCCTTGCTTTCTTCCTAGGCTAAATAACATTGTGGTACACACAACAAGGTTACAAAGCGCACTGTATGGTGCCCAGTGCTTACCAACTCAGAGCGACTGAATATTGTGCTAAGGTCAAATTCGCAAACGCCAATTTGAAATGATGAAGGTGGAATTCCAGTTACCGCCACGTGGACCGCCCCACCAGGCTTAAATGGCATAGTACAGCATGGTGTTAAGGTAAGTAATGCATTTTGCGGGGGTCAAATATGATCTAAGTGCGATGGCGTGGCGTAGGTAAGTATTCCATCTCAAACAGCATGTTTTCTATGACAAGCAACTTCACTTGCGTCTGCGCACAGCGACAGATCACAAATACCCGCGCGACGCAGTTAATTAACGCATAAAGAGCACGTGCATAATCAGCTTAACTATCTTGCGACAGCGCAACAGGGGTGTAGTGACTTACAAACCAACAAGCACACAACGGATGGCCCATTACGTGCCCTCGGTACTTTGGTGTTCTGGCAGCCTACGGGCAAGCGACAATCTGAAAATACTCTTAGTTCCTAAACATCAGTCATCGCAAACTGCACTGTGATCTCCATTAACCATACACCTGTTATGTGCTGAGTTGTAAATATTTATGGGCTGTATTAGGGGCCACTTTAATTTAAGAACTTTGCTGTAAACACTGGAATGTGATACTGTCGACAAATAAATAGCTTCTTTACGTAACAGGCAGGCCTATGTTTGTGAGCTAGTATTCTCCAAAATGTCTTCATGGGAGAACACATGGACAGAAGCTATTAGTAATTTAATTACTGGAGAGGCATGCATGGTATCGGTTGCAACTGTAAGTAACGTTTGGTCCGAAACCGTCGAGGGAAGATACTGGAAACCAAACGTCAAGTATGTGGGCTTGCTGAATTGAACTCAGGATATGGGCCAGGCAACTCGCCACATTAACACAAAATCCACTTAACGACAGTGTCCGGTCCTGTAATTGGATAAAAACAATACGATACACACACGTAATGACCACTTCTATGTTGCAACATACAGTTTCAACGACAGTGACCTGGGTAACAAGACCACTTGTTCATCAAATTCAAACGTAAATTTAACACAGAAATGCAATTTCAAGGAAAGTTCTTTTAAGACAATAATTCGGCTCTTATCTATCCATTCGCACCAAGTGACTTTTTTGGAATGTTATCAGTCGGTGCAGCTAGGGCTTCAAGCATCCCTAAGCAACGACACAAAATACACGTCCGTGTTGTTTTAACGTTATTTAACGATGCTATCACCTGCTTAGAACACGCATCGTTTGATGGTAGACGAATGTAAAAGTACGCAGCATTCATGTGAGGATAATGACAGAGGAAAAGGCGAAGATATCCGAACGAATCCCATCCCTGTGACGACCTGACCACCACAAGTCCAGCACGGACCGGCCTGAGATCGAACTCGAGGCTCCGCATGTCGCGGTTGTTCCACTTGTGTGTGTGTGTGTGTGTGTGTGTCGGGGGGGGGGGGAGGCAGCACATATAATTACCACTCACACATACAATTTCCAATGTAATAGTACAGAAGCAGCACGAAACAAGTAAATCCGAAATGGTTAGAAGCACAACTACAAAACACAAAATTCAACAGAATGAAAACAGACGGCAGTCTGTGTACGCTCATACATACACTTATCACCCCTCGCTTGAGTACGAAGACTAAACGTAATTACGAAGTATCGTGTACTCCACGCCAAACACCATTAGGATGATGAAAGGAAGGAAACAAGAGATGGGTGGTGCAAGTGGGATGCATGGAATAGAAGAGAAATGCAAACCTGATTAGAACACCTGTACGATCTTGGCGTGAATTGCTGGGTACAATAAAAATAAATATTAGAGAAAACAGAACGGTGTGGATTCGATTGATCTAGTTAAAGGTAAGGGCCAGTGGTTGGCTCTCGCAAAAACGGTGTTGGGTTTCACGTTTCCATATAACTGCAGCAATATCTTGACTACCTGCGCAACCATAAGCTTCTTACAAAACTATGCACAAAGGAAACTGATGCACACAGGAAGCAAGAGAGTAATGTGTTACTCAACCAGTTAAAGAACATATCAATGGACTGTCTGCTCGAACCTGCTCCTTCGCGAGGTTAAAGCTCACGGTGAAGATTTTTTATGCAGATTACGGAAGCCACGCTGTTCTTTCACAAATAATGCCATAACTGTTACGCAGGATGGCTTTGCCTTACAAAATGTGACAGTAATTGGCAGGTCCGAAATTCTGTGGCGCACTGCACAACTTATTTCTCACTCGTCAATTTGGGCCAACATCAAACGTACAGGACAAATTAAATATTAACTGTCTCTTGAAAACAAATTCCCCAAGCTGAACGCATTCTACAATCAGCGAAGCGCGCAACAGCCCGCAAACAGTCCCGATCCTCAGCCATATGAATCCAATCAAGAACCTATGACCCTGTGTTTTTTAACACCCGATCTTCTCACCTAAGCTGAGGTTTACAACGTTTCTTCGTTTCACGTCCTCAGACCAAATTTTGCTGCATTTATAATCTCCGTACGTGCTAAATTCGTAGCCCATCACGACTTCCTTTATTTTTATCATATTATTGGGTAAAGAATACACATTACGAAGTTCCACATTATGCAGTTTTCTCCAACCTTAAAAGACGTTTCACTAAATAAGTTCTAATCGCAGCCGATCAACGCCATACTAACAGTGGCCACAGCATCGTATGTATACCACGATACACCCCTGCTCAGCACATGCTATATGGGTAATGTGCAGTTCAAGAACTGTGTGCAACTTGTCTTGACACAGGAATGTGTTTACGTCAAATTCAACAACAAAAAGCAGAGAATACAGATTTCAAGGAATGAATACCGCCATGAAAAACACTGCATGACCTCTGTCAACTATAAAACCAACAGCAGTGTTTAACAGGAGAGGCGATTCACATACAACGTAACATTAAGGAGTGATCGTGTAAGCACTGCTGCCGTGGAAAAGCAATATGTATTGAAACAGTATTTGTGTCTGTAGCCTAAGTTATCCAGCATGCAATGCGCATGCGCCGTATTATATTGCCATCTGTGGCCTGTCAGGCTCTACCGTATTATTCATCATTATCTCATACACGGCACGATTTTCGGGGGGGGGGGGGGGGGGGGGGTTAAAATAAAAAACGTGTTTTTGAAACAACCCTTTTTAAAAAAAATTCACCGAGATAAAAACCAAA
>Ga0131853_10021292_pt1 | contig 11769 bp, 15 predicted proteins | sample TergutLab28metaG_FD_92764 | JGI IMG/M metagenome (GOLD analysis project Ga0131853, IMG submission 92764) | Labiotermes labralis P1 segment gut microbial communities from Petit-Saut dam, French Guiana - Lab288 P1 (version 2) (version 2) | ecosystem: Host-associated > Arthropoda: Insects >...
AACGCGCAGTTTTCTGTAAGTACGGCCTGGGGGTTGGGATGTTACCTCGTCCCTACCGCGGCACCCAAGACCGCGCTTCGGAAATCTGAACGATATTTATTCAAGGGGTGATCCCAAGGGATTGTCTCTATCAGACGCGGACTGCCGCCAGCGGGGCAGTTTTGCAGAGAACTTATTTCAATAGAAACACTGTTTTATCTGCTGGAGAATGGAGTTACACATGAAAGTCAGACCAAGTGTAAAGCCCATGTGCGAAAAGTGCAAGATCATTAAACGCAAAGGCCGTGTTATGGTCATTTGCGAAAACCCACGTCACAAACAGCGGCAGGGCTAAACGAGAAGTAATTCGTTAGAGAAAGGGGAACAGTTTATGGCACGTATAGCTGGTGTTGACTTACCTCGCGATAAGCGGGTTGAGATTGCCCTCACCTATATCTACGGAATCGGCAGAACCAGTGCGAAGAACATTCTAACAAGCACCGGGATCGATCCGACCATCCGTGTGAAAGACCTGACAGAGGAACAAGAGAACAAGCTTCGTGAGTGTATTGATAAAGAATACACCGTCGAAGGTGATCGCCGTCGTACGGTTGCGCTTGACATCAAGCGTTTAACAGAGATCGGCAGCTACAGAGGACTTCGCCACAGAAGAAGTCTGCCTGTGCGCGGTCAAAGATCGAAAACAAACGCACGGACCCGGAAAGGTCCAAAGCGGACAATTGCGAATAAGAAGAAGTAGGGAGGGATACTGATGGCACCACCAAAAGGTAAAAAGACCAGAACCAGACGTCGCGAACGGAAGAATATTGAAAAAGGTGCGGTTCATATCCGCTCTTCATTCAACAACACCATGGTCACCGTGACTGATACACACGGAAACGCAATCAGCTGGGCATCGTCCGGCGGTCAAGGTTTCCGTGGCAGCAAGAAGAGCACACCATTTGCAGCGCAAACCGCTGCGGAAGTTGCTGCAAAAGCTGCCATGGAGCACGGCTTAAAGACTGTTCAAGTCTTTGTAAAAGGCCCGGGCTCAGGCCGTGAGGCTGCGATCCGTGCGCTACAGTCAGCAGGACTAGAAGTTACGATGATTAAAGACGTAACCCCGATACCACACAATGGCTGCCGTCCTCCAAAACGGCGCCGCGTGTAAGGAAAGGAGGATATACCCTATATGGCAAGATATACAGGAGCCGTCTGCCGTCTTTGCCGCCGTGAAGGCGAGAAGCTATTTCTAAAAGGCGACAGATGTTATACACAAAAATGTGCCGTTGGTAAGCGTGCTTATCCGCCGGGACAACATGGGCAAGGCAGAAGCAAGACCTCTGACTACGGCCTGCATCTTCGCGAAAAGCAAAAGGCGAAGCGTTATTATGGTCTACTTGAGAGCCAATTCCGCGGCTATTACGAAATGGCTGTTAAGAAAACAGGCAAAACAGGTGAAAACCTACTCTCCATCCTAGAGAGCCGTTTGGACAATGTGGTGTATCGCCTTGGCATCGGCGCTTCTCGTGCAGAAGCACGTCAGCTTGTGCGCCACGGTCACTTCACAGTGGATGGCAAGAAAGTGGATATTCCATCATTCTTGGTCAAGCCCGGTATGATTCTCTCCATTAGAGAGAAAAGCCGTCAACTTGACAAGATCAAAGGGAATCTGGAAGCATCGGCTGCACGTCGTGCGCCAAAGTGGTTGGAACTAGACGCGTCTAACCATTTAGCGAAAATTGTTGCTGTCCCAAGCAAAGAGGACATTGACATGCCGATTGCCGAGCATTTGATCGTTGAGTTTTATTCCAAATAACGAACTAGGCACGCCGGATTGCTACACGCCACCGTGCGATGGCATCTGCTTTGTGCCTACTGTCCGCCATTTGACACACCAGATGGGGATAGACCCTCAAGCGAAGCAAAATGAACTTGATTATGACACGAGAATTATAATTAGGAGGGTATTCATCACATGATTGAAATAGAGCGTCCGCGAATTGAATGTATCGAGCCGCCGGGGGAACTTTCTTACGGTAAGTTTGAAGTAGAACCCCTAGAGCGCGGTTATGGCACGACACTTGGAAACTCCTTGCGCCGCATCCTGCTCTCCTCCCTACCGGGGACAGCGGTGACCACAGTGAAAATTGCTGGTATCCAGCATGAGTTTTCTACCATCCCAGGCGTAAAAGAGGATGTGACAGAGATCATCCTAAACGTCAAGGGTATCATTGCAAAACTCCACTGCGAAGGCGTAAAAACTGTCTACATTGAAGCAAGCGGCGAGGGCGTTGTCACCGCCGGCGACATCAAAGAAGATGGTGAAGTTGACATTTTAAACCCGGAGCATCACATTGCAACCCTAGGGCCGGATGCGTACTTTAGCATGGAACTCACCTTGAGCCACGGCCGCGGGTATGTACCTGCTGAGCGCAACAAACCACAGCAAACAGTGATCGGTGTGATCCCGGTAGACTCCATCTACACCCCTGTTTCCCGCGTCAACTACTCGGTTGAAAATACCCGTGTTGGTAAGACCACCGACTTTGACAAGTTGACATTGGAAGTGTGGACAGACAAAACCATCTCCGCTCGTGATGCGGTGAGCCTGGGCGCGAAAATCTTGGTTGACCACTTTGAGCTCTTTATCGGGCTTTCTGAAGCAGTGGGTGCGAAGAGCACCGTGGTTGAGCGCTCAGAGACACAGCGTGACAAGGTGCTGGAGATGACAATTGAGGAATTAGACCTCTCCGTACGGAGCTTCAACTGCCTCAAACGTGCAAATATCAATACGGTGGAAGACTTGATTTCAAAGACGGAAGAAGAGATGATCAAGGTGCGTAACCTCGGTCGGAAGTCTTTGGAAGAAGTGATCCACAAGCTGTCTATGATGGGTCTTGGGCTCGCAAATGATGACAGCCACAACATCTAAAATTAGTGGTGGCGGGACGATGTGGCATCGTCCCCTATCGAGCAAAGGAGGGAGATCCTAAATGACTGGAAGACGTAAACTCGGCAAACCAACGGATCAACGGCGCGCAATGTTCCGCCAACAAGTGACAGACTTTTTAGACACAGGTCGGATGGAGACCACCATCACCCGTGCCAAAGAGATTCGTCCGCTTGCAGAGAAGATGATCACACTGGGGAAGAAAAACACCCTGGCTTCCCGCCGTGCCGCTCTGGCGTTTATCACACGTGAAGATGTGGTCACCAAGATTTTTGGTGAACTAGCTCCACGTTATGAAACACGTCAAGGCGGATACTGCCGGATCACGCGCATCGGGCCACGCCGTGGCGATGCTGCTGAAATGGCGGTTATCGAGCTTGTTGAGCAGAGCACATCTGTTTAAGGAAAGTTTTCAATGCATAAAAAACCTCCCAATTAGAGAGAATACTCTCTAAAACGGGAGGTTTTTTGTATGCAACAGATGACACAGCAGCAATATAGCGCGTATATTGACAGTTTGAGCCCGCCGTCTCGGCTATTTGGGAATCTGGTTCGGTCTTTTCTTGTTGGCGGCTTGATCTGTACGATTGGAGAGGGATTTGTGCAGGGGTATGCACATTTTGGTATGGATGTGAAAGATGCCCGAACGGCAACGGCGATTACGCTTATTTTCTTGGGGGCGCTGCTTACTGGTTTAAATATGTATGATAAGCTGGCGCAGGTCGGCAAGGCGGGGGCTTTAGTGCCGATTACCGGGTTTTCTAACGCGGTTGTGAGCCCGGCGATGGAGTTTAAGAGTGAGGGGCATGTGATGGGGCTCTCTGCGAAGCTGTTCTCGATTGCGGGCCCGGTGTTGGTGTTTGGGACACTGGCGGCGACTGTGTATGGGGTGGTTTATGCGGTTTGGCGGTAGTTCTTTTTAAGGTCGCCGACCGTGGGGCAAAACACCCGCCCCTGCGGGGCACCCTCTTTACGAAAGAGGGTTAAAGGTCAAGGGCGTCCCCTGCGGTGACCTTGACCTTTATTCCCGTCCATGCCCTCTTTCGTAAAGAGGGTGTCGCCCGCAGGCGACGGGTGTTTTCTACTGGTAGTTTCCAGCTGCCGATCTGTCACTGCAAGCATCCCAAGGCTTTAGTGGGAAAACGTTCAGTTTGCAGAAACTACCCAGAAGCCTAAATATTTAAGTTTGTACAAGCCCCATGTAACAAATCCGTGTAAGTACTTAGAATGATACACAAGCATTAACAGATAAAATCAGTCTCTTGATTCAAAGGGTTTCTTAAGGGCGAAGCCCTTGAGCCAGTTCTTGGTTTCTTTTGTCTGGTACAAAAGAAACTCGGCCGCAGCCGAAACCAACCCCACGGTCGGCGACCTAAAAAAGGGGGCAAAACGATGCTACCCTACCCCCAAAATCACATCCGCCGCCACCTCAGCAAACAAGCGCCCCGCCGCCAAGGCCTCCTGCAAAGTATTCGCACAAGTCCCAAGCTCAACCAAAACAGCACCTGGCGCAAGGTGGGCGTTAAACCGTTCCTCCCGCAGGGCAATCGGGCGTGCAAGGGAGGGGTAACGGTCAACCATGGCATGTTGCAGCCGGAGGGCAAACCGGAAGTTCTCGCGCCAATGAGGGTGCTCTAGTCCCGCATGATCTGTACCGACAACGAGCATGACTTGGCTTGCAGCAAGATCCGGGATATTCGCCATGGTGCGGACATAACGCCCATCTGCGTCCATGATGGCGTCCCGGTGGATATCAAAGATGATTTGGATTTCCGGGTGCATTTCTAGATATCTGCGGGCTGTGTCCAAGCTCCGCCCGTAAGAGCCGCGGAATGATGGATAGTCATGTAGTTCCTGGTTATGTAAGACCGTAATCCCCCGCGCTTCAAAAATGGCGGCAATCTCACGACCCACGCGGGTAATGTTGAGGTTTCTGTCATTTGTACGATAGTTGTCTATGTTGTCATACCAATCCTCCCCGTCCGGCTCAAAGGATTCTGTGCCGTGTGTGTGGAGGATGAGAACGGTGGGGTTTTCTACTGGCAGGAAGCTTGGCGGTTCTGCGAGCAGTGCCGGAATGTCGATCTCATAGGTCGTGTGATTGCGCACATAAATTCCGGCGGCATTTGGCTGACGCGGTGTACCGGTGAGTGTGAGGGTTGGGAGTTCCGGCCGCTCTGCCCTATAAACAGGCGGGAGTTCTCTCTGCACGGTTTCGGTGGCGGGTTCGGTCTCATCTTTGGTCTCACCGGTATAGCGAATTTCATAGAGGGGCTCTTCGGGTTCTATGCTTTCTGCTGTGGACATGAGCAAGGGGGACTGACTGAGGAGGGTTGCCTCTATTACTGCGCTGTCACTCATGGTGGACTGTAAGAGGGCATCGAAAGCCTGATCTATCCCGAGTGCCACAAGCCCTTGAAACAGGACGGCGAGAGCCAAAATGAACAAGAAGATTTTCAGAATCCGCATGTAGCCCTCCCCCTTTTGCCTTTCGTGTCACTTTATGCGCACACCGGCATGTCTTATGTAAAAATTTGCCTTGTCTTTGTACGTTCCTGTGTGATACAATGCGCTTGCTTTTAGTATATTTCATGAGAAGAGCGAAACAACACGAAAAGAGGACACGTATATGCAATATACCTTTCGACCGGGTGGGGTTTGTGCCCAAGAAATGCGGTTTTCTCTGGAGGATGGGGTCATTACAGATATCTCCATCATGGGTGGCTGCGCGGGAAATCTTGCGGGGATTTCGCGTCTGGTTTTGGGGATGCCAGCGGAGCGAGTGATTGCATCTCTAGCGGGTATACGCTGTGGAGAAAAGCAGACTTCCTGTCCGGATCAAATTGCAAAAGCCCTACGGGAACGGGTGGAGGCAGACAGTTAGTTTATATCGCTAAAAGTTTACTTTATATAGTGTTTCCCATGAAACAGAAAAGCTGCATCACCATGTTGGTGATGCAGTTTTTTGTAGTTGATATAAGTATGTTTATACTGTGAGGTATGCCCTTTGTAGGGGGCGATGTAGGCATCGCCCCCTACAAGGACGGGATACACCTGTAGGGGCGACCGTCCCGGTCGCCCGTGGTTTTTGATTTGCTGGCAGTAAGGGCGCGCGGGCGATCGGGTCGATCGCCCCTACAATACCCATCACACCTATTATAAATTTCCTACGCTTACCCCTGCCCTGCCTGCATCTTCAGATATGCATTGATAAACCCATCAATATCCCCATCCATGACAGCATTGATATTACCATTCTCAAAGTTCGTGCGGTGATCCTTTGCCAGCGTGTAAGGCATAAACACGTAGCTGCGGATCTGGCTGCCCCATTCGATGGCGCGTTGTTCGCCTTTGATGTCGTCAATCTTATCTAAACGTTCCCGTTCCTTGATCTCCACAAGGCGGCTTTTCAACATACGCATAGCGGTATCGCGGTTTTGGTGTTGGCTGCGTTCCACCTGACAGGCGACGACAACGCCGGTGGGAATATGCGTAATGCGGATGGCGCTTTCCGTTTTATTGACATGTTGCCCGCCTGCGCCGGAGGCGCGATAGGTGTCTACGCGCAAATCCTCCGGGCGGATTTCAATTTCTACGCTATCGTCCAGATCAGGCATGACCTCGATTGCCGCAAAAGATGTGTGACGGCGGCCGGAAGAATCGAATGGGCTGATACGGACAAGGCGGTGAATGCCGCTTTCACTTTTGAGATAGCCATAGGCATTTTCGCCCTCAATGGAGATGGTGGCGCTTTTGAGTCCTGCCTCTTCGCCGTCTTGATAGTCGAGGAGAGAGACAGCAAAGCCGTGCCGTTCCGCCCAGCGGTTATACATGCGGTAGAGCATCTGCGCCCAGTCTTGGGCTTCTGTACCGCCAGCACCCGCGTGGAAAGAGAGGATGGCGCTCTGACTGTCATATTCCCCGGCAAGCAGGGTGGAGAGACGCATGGACTCGAGTTCGCTTTCAACAGAGGCGTATTCCGCCGTGATTTCGGGCAAGAGGCTCTCATCGCCCTCTTCCAGCGCCATTTCACAGAGGGTTTTTAGGTCTGCCCAGCGCGTGTAGAGACGGTCGTAGACTTCACATTTTTGCCCCAGACGTTTGATCTGCTGTAAGACTTTTTGTGAGTTTTGCAGGTCATCCCAAAAACCGTCCACAGAGCTCTCCGCCTCAAGGGTTTTGAGATTTTCCCGTGTATCGTCTAGTTTTAGTGCTTGACCCAAGTCGATCAAATCGGGTTCAAGCGCACTTATTTTTTGCTTATATTCTTCAAATTGCAACATAGTGATTACGCCTCTGTGTCTCGCACGTAGATGTGCTTAATATTTGGGTCTCTTGTCTGCCGGACATCAATTTCAAAGCGGGGGAGTGATTTAATGAGGGGAGTGAGCTTCATAAAGCCATAGTTGCGGGGGTCAAAGTCCGGCTGTTTTTTGAGGAGCAGATTACCTAGCTCGCCTAAAAATGCGTAACCCTCATGGTCTGCGATATCTGCGATGGAATCTGCAATGAGGCCGATAGGGGATGCTAACACATCATTCGATGGTTTTTCAGGCGGTTTCTCAGCAGATTTTGTGCGTGTTTCCAGAGGCTTTTTGATTGTGATTTGAGAACCTTTTTCCTGCTCTCGCTGTGTTGCCCGGATGACTTCGATGTAGATGAACTTATCACAGGCGACGATGAACGGATTTGGTGTTTTGCGCTCGCCAATGCCGATCACTTTTTGTCCGGCTTCCCGCAGGCGGATTGCCAAGCGGGTAAAGTCCGAATCACTGGATAAGATCACGAAGCCGTCTGTTTTGCCGCTGTAAAGGATGTCCATCGCGTCAATAATCATGGCGGAGTCTGTGGAGTTTTTGCCGGATGTATAGCCATATTGCTGGATGGGGGTGATGGCGTGTTCTAAGAGTGCCCCTTTCCAGCCGCCCACGTTTGGGCTGGTCCAGTCGCCATAGATGCGCTTGATGGTTGGCGTGCCATAGATGGCAATTTCCTCCATCACGCCCTTGATGCTACTACAGGGGACGTTGTCCGCATCGATGAGCACGGCCAGATGGAGGTCGTTTAGGTCTTTTGGCTTTCCTATCATAAGAATAAGCCTCACTTTCTACGGTCAAATATAGCTTTAGTTTACCACAGGAAGCTTGTCCGGCACAAGGGCGAAGCATGGGGAAATATTTTTTCGCAAAACGTATGTGATCTGTGATATACTATAAGACATAAAGATATTTCTGTCTTGGGAGGAGGAAAAATATGGGACTTATCATCTTTTGGGCTGTTTTACTTGTGGTGCTTGTGGTTATAGAACTGGAAACGGTACAGCTTGTCTCCATCTGGTTTGCCCTCGGTGCAGCAGGTGCTTTGATCAGTGCAGCAGTTGCGCCCCGGATGAGTTTGTTATGGTTGCAACTACTCATTTTCCTCGTGGTTTCCGGCGTAAGTTTGTACCTCACACGGCCTTTTGTCAAAAAGCATGTTCGGATCAAACAGACTGCAACCAATGCGGATCGGGTTCTTGCAATGATAGGTACGGTACGTGAAACAGTCTCAAGTATAGATAATACCGGAACTGTATATGTAGGAAACAAACTCTGGACTGCACGGCCGGAAGCGGGTGAGGCTGACATCCCGGTAGGTGCGCAGGTAGATATTTTGCGGATCGAGGGTGTGAAACTCATTGTTTGCTTGCATGTAGGTGAAGCTGTCGAAACGTCTGACGTGTAAGTCGGACTATATTTAAAAGGAGGAACGAAATGAGTGTAAATGTAGTAGGGATTATTCTGTTAGGCTTGCTTTTGCTGGTCATCATCATTGTCGCCAGCGGGATTCGTATTGTGCAACAGGCTAGAGCAATGGTTGTGGAACGGCTTGGTAAGTACAAGGAAACTTGGAATACGGGTTTTAACTATAAAGTTCCCTTTATTGACCGCATTGCGAAAGTGGTCTCCCTCAAGGAGCAAATTCTCGATAACCCGCCGCGGCCTGTTATTACAAAAGATAACGTTACCATGCAAATTGATACGGTTGTCTATTTTGAAGTCACAGACCCGAAGCTCTACACCTATGGCGTGGAAAACCCCCTCATGGCGCTTGAGAGTTTGACTGCAACCACACTGCGTAACATCATCGGTGAAATGGAGCTTGATCAAACCCTGACCAGCCGTGATGTCATCAACACGAAACTGCGCGTGATCCTAGACGAAGCCACTGACCCATGGGGCATGAAAGTAAACCGTGTTGAGCTAAAAAACATTGAACCGCCCCGTGAGATCCAAGAGGCGATGGAAAAACAAATGCGTGCCGAGCGTGAGAAGCGTCAAACCATCTTGCGTGCCGAGGGTGAGCGTCAGAACGCGATTTTGGTCGCTCAAGGTGAAAAAGAAGCAGCCATCCTCCGTGCGGACGCGGAGAAACAATCTGCCGTCTTACGCGCAGAAGGTGAAGCGAAAGCGATCTTGGCGGTACAAACAGCTACGGCTGAGGGTATTCGCATGATCAACGAATCAAAGCCATGTGAGGCTGTGATTCAGATTCGTGCACTGGAAGCCTTTGCCCAAGCGGCAAACGGCCGTGCGACGAAGATTATTATTCCGTCCGAGATTCAAGGCATTGCAGGACTTGCAGCCGGGATTAAGGGCATTTTAGGCGAGGAAGAGACGTCTGCACCGAAGAAGTAGCTTGAAATGGTATGAAAGGTCGACAGGGTAAAAAACCCTGTCGGCTCTTTGGAATGTAGTTGTAGCGCGGGCGCGCAGTATTTATATGATAAGGAGAGTTCATCATGAAGAGATTACGACGTCTGACCGCATTCGTACTATGTCTTTCTATCCTATTCATCTTAGCGACTCCACCTGCCATTGCGGCATCGCCAACATTCACTGACATCAGTGGACATTGGGCGGAAGAAATCATTGAGCAATTTTCCGATGCAGGCATTATCGTGGGCTTCCCCGACGGTTCGTTCCGACCGGATCAGCGGGTTACACGTGCAGAGCTTGCAGCTATCATCACACGAGCCTTTGACCTGAGCGGGGGATTTCCTGTTGAGTATACAGATGTGAATCCGGAGGCGTGGTATTATCTATATTTGAACTCCGCTGCCCGCTTCATCCCAAGCCATCAATTCGGCGAATCTCATTTCGCCCCAAACTTGAGTGCACATCGAAGTGATGTGGCGGAAACATTCGTTTCGATCACACTGTACACTACGGACATAGTGATTGAGATGCCGACATACGAGGAAATTGCCCAACAGATAAGAGACACCTTCCGCGATTCAGATTATCACTACGGTGATATCAGTTTTCCAAATGTGCAGCGTTTGTTCCGTGTTACGTGGCTGGCGTATTATTTGGGCATAATGGAGGGCTTCTCCGGTTATTTCCGCCCGGCGTGGAATATAACACGGGCGGAGGTGCTTACAATACTTGATCGGATGCTGCCTTAGTGTTTCGGCATATTCTATAACCCACTTAATAAACATAATGTGCGTGCCTATCGCATCGAAGCCGTGAATAAAGCGCCCCCCATAAGGTAGAAAGCATTTCCTCTCTATCTTATGGGGTTTTTCTTGTTAAATGTCCAGCATATTTCCCCCCTGCTTGTCTATACATAGTAGAAAACAAGCAGGGGAGAGACAGTCTATGGCAATGGCATGGATCTGGACGGGTATGGTGGCGGTTGCGGTCTTGTTCGGGCTGATCAACGGCACGATCAGCCAAGTAGCAAGGGCGGCCATGGATGGGGCGCAAGCGGCGGTGACGCTTAGTATTACACTGGCCGGTGTGATTTGTCTGTGGAGCGGGATTATGGAGGTGATCCGGCGGGGGGGATTAGCGGCAAAGCTTGCCCGTGTGCTCCGCCCGGCTTTGTATCGCTTGTTTCCCGAGAATCGAGAAAATGCAGAGGCCATGGAGGCCTTGTCTGCCAATGTGTCCGCAAACATATTGGGGCTGGGGAACGCGGCGACGCCACTGGGTATCCGCGCGGCGGAAGCTATGAAGCGGGGGCGAGCGGCGACCAATGATCTTTGTATGTTGGTTGTGATAAATACGGCTTCGCTTCAGATTATCCCCGCCACAGTTGCAGGGGTACGCGCAGCGGCAGGGGCAAATGCGCCCTTTGATATCTTGCCTGCGGTGTGGATGACTTCGCTCAGCTCCCTTGCGGTGGGTATAGCCATCGCACGGTTTATAGGCGGGAGGAGACGCGTGTGACGACGAGTTTATTTGATCTCATTGTCCCCCTACTCCTACTCGCCACCGCTGCGTGGGCGCTTTATCGAAAGGTAAATGTGTTTGAGGCGATTACCATGGGGGCTACTGACGGGCTACAGTCCGTAGTGAAGATTTTTCCGAATCTGGTTTGCTTGCTCACGGCGGTTTACATGCTCCGTGCATCCGGCGCATTAGAAGCCTTTGCGGTCTTGGTTGCGCCTGTGTTTAACCTGTTCGGCATCCCGGCGGAACTTGCGCCCCTTATGGTTGTGCGCCCCATCAGTGGCAGTGGTGCACTTGCTGTGGGCGCAGAGCTCATCGAAGCTCACGGCGCGGATTCCCTCATTGGGCGGACGGCGGCCGTCATGCTGGGGAGCACGGAGACCACCTTTTATGTAATTGCCATCTACTTTGGTGCAGTTGGCATACAACGGACGCGTCATGCCATTCCTGCAGCGCTGATTGCGGATCTGGTGGGGTTCTTTATGGCGGCGCTGATGGTGCGTTTGTGGTTTTATTGAGGCCGTACAATAAACTCTTCCCCGATGATTCTTGTTACATGCTCATAAGCACGTCTGCCCCAAGCGCGCAGTTCTTCGTTGGTCACAAATTCCGGCAATT
>Ga0131853_10021295_pt1 | contig 11768 bp, 12 predicted proteins | sample TergutLab28metaG_FD_92764 | JGI IMG/M metagenome (GOLD analysis project Ga0131853, IMG submission 92764) | Labiotermes labralis P1 segment gut microbial communities from Petit-Saut dam, French Guiana - Lab288 P1 (version 2) (version 2) | ecosystem: Host-associated > Arthropoda: Insects >...
ACAGAATCTGCGTACAATACTAAGGCTGATATGCGCCAGTAGCTCAGCTGGATAGAGCAACTGCCTTCTAAGCAGTAGGCCAGGGGTTCGAATCCCTTCTGGCGTACCAGCTCACTACCGGGGATACTGCATTCCGTTTCCGGCTCCAGCCTACGGCTTCTGCCGAAAACTCCATTTCGTAACCCCGTCGTTCGCTTCCACACAAAGCACAGACCCACTTTGTGTGGTTAAGGTCAAGAGAAGGGTCAAGGACAAAAGGGCAATTATGGTGAGTATAGCTCAGTTGGTTAGAGCGCCGGATTGTGGTTCCGGAGGTCGCCGGTTCGAACCCGGTTACTCACCCCAAGGTTCAATTTGGGTGCAGTGTCTGCACTGTACCCACCATAATGGGATGTCGCCAAGTGGTAAGGCACCAGACTTTGACTCTGGCATTCGGAGGTTCGAACCCTCCCATCCCAGCCAACGACCCGGTAGCTCAGTTGGCAGAGCATTTGACTTTTAATCAAAGGGTCTGGAGTTCGAGCCTCCACCGGGTCACCACAAGAAACGCGTTCTCGCAATAGTGAGAGCGTGTTTTGCTTTTTATTGGACTATTTTGGACTTTAGTGACTATGATTGACAGTGCGGGGGCGTTACTGATATACTATCATGGCTATAAAACAAATAGGGGGAGTGTACATGACAAGGGAAGCAATGATTCGGCTGACCGGATTTCAGCAGGTAGGCGTAGGGGAAACTGTACCCCGCGCATTCGGGATGATTGGCGGGATTCCGGTTGAGGCATCTGTGCCGAAGGATGGGGAACTGCAGTTGCAGTTTAGCGCCCACCAGCTTGACAAGCAGGCAGTGAAAGCATTACAGGCCGCCGGGAAAGAACTGGATAAAAATGTCAAACTTGCGGCGACTGCGGAACTGACTACATTTACTGTGACCATCAAAAGCCGGGATGAAGTTGAGGCGCGGAATCTGTTTGAGCAGACAAAACGCCAGCTAAAGCCGGTTTTGAAAGATAGCGGATTATTTGAGTTACCTACAGATTGCGTAGTCTGCGGTGACTTAGACTGTGACGTGCTCTCAAAAGTAGGGGGACAGCTTGTCCCCGCGCATCGGCACTGTTTGGAGCGGCAAAAGCATGAAATGACAGCCCAAGCTGAGGAGAAGACGAATAATCCGAAGACGGTTCAAGGTCTGATTGGCGGCCTCATCGGCGGCCTTGTGGGGGCGATTCCTGCCTTTATTGTGCTGAATATATTCCACCGGTTCTTCTTTGTCCTCTTTGCCTTGATTCCGCTTGCCGCGTATTATGGCTGGAAACTCTTTGGCGGCAAGGTAAGCCGGCTTACGACAGTTTTTGTCATTTTGTATAGCATCCTCGTGTCAGCGGCAGTTGATGTGTTGGATACCCACCTGATTTTGCGCGGTCTCTATGAAGAGTGGGGAATGGCCGGACAAATCCGTTTGATGGATACGGTTCAGTATTACTTCACACCGGATGTGTTCTTCGAGTTCTTTGCGCGGTATACACTGATGGCAGTTGGTGCCGCAATTTTCGGGGTCTTTATTGCGTGGGGGGTCATTACGAAGACGGACAAAGGCGCTTTGCAGGAGGCGTTGGCCTCAGCCAGCGAGTTTGTACCGATGCCCCGGGAATACCGCAGAGAAGAGGCGGAAGCAGCCTCTACGGCGAGTGAGACAGACTGGAACTAGCATAACAAGATATAGTGTAAAAGCCGGTGCATTACGCACCGGCTTTTTTTGGAAATAAAAATTTAAGAAAAGTAAAGAAAACTATTGACAGAGAGCGAGCTGTGTCGTACTATATATCTACTCGCTAGAAGCGAATGGAGAAAACTACCACAAGATATTGTGTTTTAGACGAAAAAGAAAGAGGGATGTTTGATGAATGCGATTACAGCGATCAAAAAGCGGGATGGAAGACTGGTTCCCTTTCATACGGACAAGATTACAGAGGCGATCCGCAAGGCATTTGAGGCGACTTATCGGCCTGATGGTTCAGTGATTGCAGAGAAATTGGCAGAAGAGGTTTTGTCTATCCTGGAAGTAGAGGGAGAGACACAGCCGGATGTGGAGCATATACAAGATATAGTAGAGCGGGTGCTGATGGATAATGGGTATGTGTCCACAGCGAAATCCTATATTCTATATCGCTCTGAACGCTCCCGCCAGAGGGAGATGAAAACCCGTCTCATGCAACGGTATGAGGAGATCACTTTTGCCGATGCCAGAGATTCGGATATCAAGCGGGAGAATGCCAACATTGATGGCGATACAGCCATGGGGGTTATGCTCAAGTTTGGGTCAGAGGGTGCGAAGCAGTTTTATCATAACCATGTGCTCAACCAAAGCCATGCGAAGGCTCATGCGGAGGGTGATATTCACATCCATGATCTAGACTTCCTCACCCTGACGACGACTTGTTGCCAGATTGATATCATCAAACTCTTCTCCGGTGGATTTTCTACAGGACATGGTACCCTCAGAGAGCCGAATGATATTCAGTCTTATGCGGCGCTTGCCTGTATTGCGATCCAGTCGAATCAGAACGACCAGCACGGCGGACAGAGTATCATCAATTTTGACTATGGGATGGCACAGGGTGTTGCGAAGACCTTTGTGCGCGTGTATCGGCAGAATCTAACAAAGGCGCTGATGCTTTGGCGGGAGATGGAAGATCCGGACAAAGATCTGCGCGCTATGATCGCCGCGATCTATGAAGAGACAGGACTTCAGCCGACCTTGGAAGAGGCGGATGCGTATTCAGCGGAAGAGCTCAAGCGTCTGTTTCCCATTTATGAAGATGAGGCGGCGCTTGTGCGGATCCAAAGCCTTGCGCGTCATCATGCCATCAAGGAGACAGATCGGGCAACCTTCCAAGCCATGGAGGCCTTTATTCATAACCTGAACACCATGCACTCCCGGGCGGGAGCGCAGACGCCCTTTTCTTCCATCAATTATGGGATGGACACCTCTCCAGAGGGGCGGATGGTCATCAAAAATGTCATGCTCACAACAGAGGAAGGCCTGGGCGGTGGGGAGACACCTATTTTCCCCATCCAAGTGTTCCGTGTGAAAGAGGGCATTAACCTCAATGAGGGGGAGCCGAACTATGATCTCTTTAAACTCGCCTGCCGTGTGAGTGCGAAGCGGCTGTTCCCGAACTTCTCCTTTGTGGATGCGCCTTATAACCTCAAATACTACGTTCCCGGGCGTCCTGAGACGGAGATTGCCTACATGGGATGCCGGACACGGGTGATTGCCAATGCCCATGATCCAAGCCAAGAGGTGGGTAGCGGGCGGGGGAACTTGAGCTTTACCTCTATCAATCTGCCTCGTCTTGCGATCCGTGCGAAGGGGGATATTTCTCGCTTCTTTGAAGACTTAGAGCATAAGATGGATCTTGTGAGCGCACAGCTTTTGGAGCGGTTTGAGATCCAGGCTTCTAAGCGGGTGTATAACTTCCCCTTCCTCATGGGACAGGGCATATGGATGGATAGTGAAAAACTTAAATGGGATGATGAAATCCGAGAAGTCATCAAACACGGAACCCTGGCGATTGGCTTTATTGGGCTACCGGAAACCCTTACAGCTCTCATTGGCGCCCATCATGGAGAGAGTGAAAAGGCGCAGAATCTGGGTCTTGAAATCGTGGGCTTCATGCGGACAAAACTCGATGAGCTGACACGGCGGACGAAACTAAACTTTACCCTCATCTCTACACCTGCTGAGGGACTTTCCGGCAGATTTGTACGGATGGATCGCGCCGCATTTGGGGAGCTCCCGGGGGTTACGGATAAGGAGTATTACACCAACGGCTTCCACATCCCTGTAGGGTACCAGATTACGGCTTTTGAAAAGATCAAACTGGAAGCGCCTTATCACGCCTTGACCAATGCGGGACATATCAGCTATGTGGAGATGGATGGCGATCCCAGTGAGAATCTAGAGGCCTTTGAGAAGATTGTCCGCTTTATGCAAGCGTCTGGCGTGGGATATGGTTCTATCAACCACCCGATTGATAGGGATCCGGTGTGCGGCTTCTCCGGCATCATCAAGGATCAATGTCCGGGTTGCGGACGCAGAGAGAGTGCGGATGATCCTGTGCCATTTGAGCGGATTCGCCGGATTACGGGATACTTGGTTGGGACTGTGGATCGGTTTAACAATGCCAAGCGCGCGGAAGAGCGGGATCGGGTGAAGCATAAGTAAAGGGAAAGAACAGTCCTTTTGTGTTTGATGCGAAACACTGGATGAGGTAGAGCTGGGGAATTTTTCGGAAGCACTGTTATTTTCCGGTTTGGTATGCTACAATACAAGGATAGTACACATGGAGGGATTGACAGATGGGCGCAGTTGTGTTTCACTTAAGCAAGCAAGCAAGCAAGCAAGCAAGCAAGCAAGCAAGCAAGCAAGCAAGCAAGCAAGCAAGCAAGCAAGCAAGCAAGCAAGGTTTAAGCACGTGCTTTTGTCTGGCTAAAGAACAAATTAATTTGTAATTTCAAACCAGTGATTTTCCTTTTCCGGAGGGATATCACTGGTTTGCTTTTTTTTGATTAGAAAGTATTAAGGGGGAGTTTTTATGTTTTGCACCAGTTGCGGCAATCAGATGGAGAGGAATGCGGCCTTTTGTGACAAGTGTGGCAAGCAGGTGAAACCAGTGAGCGAAGGAGATGTGCAAGATCGTCCAAGTGGAAGGAGTACCCACGCGTCCGCACCTGATGCGCTATCCTTTTTCGTGTTGTTAGCCATTTGCGTGGCGTCGGTTATTCTGTTTTTTATGAACTGGTTTAACGTCCGTGGGTTTGAATTTAGGGTCTATAATATAAATGGTATGCTTCATCACATGCGCGCTTTCATCTGGCGCGCCACTATGAGTAGTATGCCGTTTGAACTTAGAATTGTTGAGATGTCTGTTTGGCTTCTGTTTCTCATCCCCATCTTTAACGCCATCGCTTGCTATAAATTTGCTGTGAGCGGCAGTTATGGCTCTGCGGGAAGAGCCAAGGCATATGGGTTTTCTCGATTGACCGGGCTTATTTCTGCGGTTCTGATTGTACTTGTATTGCTTGGTATGCTTATTTTGATTAATGCAATCGGATCAAGTTATGCAGTTATCGGCCCCAGAGTCCCTCTCGTTGCAGTATTGGGGCTCTCTGTACTCAATATTTTTATCTCAGGTCGGATGAGAGCGTTTACATCTAAAGAAGGTTTAGAACGACCCGGACAGAAACTGCTAGGGATAGGTGGGATGATGCTTATTGGAAGCGGAATTTTGGCAAGCCTGCTTTATTCCATTAATTTATATTTAGTACTTCAGAATAGGTTAGGTGGATTCGTTTTTGTAAGTCCCTTGGCGATTTTACTTTTCTATATTTTTTCGCTTTTGTTTGTAGTTTTTGGACTAGCGTGTGTAAAACATCAGCGGTCTTTGGAAAAAGCAGGAAAGCTAAAGATTCTTTCGATTATCTCTCTTGCTCCAGCTACCGTTCAAGCACTTAGAGGGCTTTTTGATGTGGGATTTCACGGTGGCTTGCCTTTCTTCTTTGCGTTCTTATCTATTCTTGGAGCCATTCTTTGCTTATTGGGGGCGGCGAGAAACAAAGAAGCTTATACTGCAGGACAAACTTCTGCGGGTGAAGATGATTCGCCTGCAAATTCCAATACATAGGCAGGAGGCAGAAACATGGCAGGTTTTTTTGATAAGGTTACAGATGGAATCAGCAAAGGGGTTGCTAGTGTTGGGGCGACTTCTAAGGGTATGATGGAAAAGGCTAAGATTAAGAGTGTAATTGGGAATTTAGAGGCCGAGCAGAAGAATCTGATGCAACTGCTGGGGCAAAAGGTGTATGAGCTTTACAAGGAAAACGATGCAGTATCTGCGGATGAGGGCATTGTGAATTTTGTTGCTGAAATTGATAAACGACTTGAACTAATCGAAGCACAAAAGGAGCAACTAAAGCGCATCGAGGAAGAGGTTGCTATGGTTACAAAGGGGACAGTACAGGTTTCCCAAGGTGGTGATGCCTGCCAATGTGGGCATGTCAATGGAGCTCAGGCAAAGTTTTGTGCGAATTGCGGTACGAAAATATAAACAAAAGAGAGGCTTTCCAGTATGGATAGCCTCTCTTCAATTTGGGATCTCAGGCCTCACACCAGCCGCGCGATTTCCGCTACCACTTCCTCCGTGGAGAGGATGCCGCAGTGGATGGTGTAATCTGCGTAACGTTCGTAGTACGCCTTCCGGGCATTGTAGATATCCTCCAGCGTCGTGCCGGGGGTGGCGGCGATGCCGCGGGTTTTCATGTTCTTAAGACGGCTTTCTAAGACGTCTAGGGGGATATCCAGATAGATACAGGTGCCGTTTTGTTTCAGGTGTACCATTGCGGGATCTGAGAGCACCATACTGCCGCCTGTTGCGATTACGGTTTTGTCTGCTTGGAGCCAGAGGGCTTCCTCTTCTTCGATTTTGAGGAAGGTCTCTACCCCTTTTTGGTTGATGATCTCTTGCAGGGGCATCCCTTGGCGCTTGGCGATGAGGATGTCTACATCGATAAAGTCATAGCCTAGGACTTTGGCGAGGATGACGCCTACGGTGCTCTTGCCTGCACCGGGCATTCCTGTTAAGATAAGGTTAGATTTCATGGCTTGGCCTCCTAATTTTGATCGAAAGGATCAGGATTTATGCAAAACATAGAACTTGAACGCCGGACAGAGGAACTGTGGCGGCGGAGCGTTGACCGCTCTATTGTGACACACACAAACTTCCTCACGCCGGCAGAACAATATACATTGGAACACCTGCCATATCTGCGGCCTGCCCTCTATTTATGGGGCGGATTCCCGGATGCGGAGCGGCGGATGGCGTTCTTTTTGCCGGACTATCTTACACCGGATGACTTTGACCCAGAGGACTATCTCACAGCCTTTCATATCCGCTGTCGCTTTGGGGCGATTGGGCACCGGGATGTGCTGGGGAGTCTGCTTGGTCTTGGGCTGGAGCGGTGGAGCATCGGAGATATTCACGTAAGCGGGGAAGAAGCCTGGTTTTTCTGTCTGCCCTCTGTGGCGGGACTGATTTCCATGGAACTTACACGGATTGGACGACATGGCGCCCATGTACGGGAGATATCTTTGGATCAAGTAACACTGCCGGAGGGGCATCGGGAGGAAATACACTTTACTGTCAGCAGTTTGCGCCTAGACGCAGTCCTTGCGGGGGTGTTTCATCTATCCCGCGGCACTGCGGCGGAGCTGATTGAAAGCGGGGCGGTACAGCTCAATTATACGGTTTGTGAGAAGATATCTGCCCCGGTGGAGCCGGGGGATGTGTTTTCTCTGCGGGGTTATGGGAAGGCCTGGTTGCGTGAGATCGGCGGGAAATCGAGGAAAGATCGGATCCATCTTGTGGTGGAGCGGTATGTTTGAGGTGATGTGCTTATTCGGGAGCGTGGAGTGATTTTCCCATCATTACCATGTTCTCCCAAGTGCGATATCCTTTTTTCTGATAATATGCTTCTGTTTCCTCTGTGCGAGAAGTGAACAGATATATTTGATCAACGCCACAGGCTTCCAACTGTTTTTCAAAGGTATGGAGAAGCTGGGATCCAACTCCGGTGCTTTTGAGACTGGGATCTACACAAAACTCTTTTATATGGAAGTGTGTGCAATCGAAGTAGTGTTCTACATTACCAAGAATCATGCCGCACAATATATTGTCCTTGTAGCAGACTAGTCCCATAAACCCCTCACAGTTCATCATCTGGCGGAGCCGCTTGGTTGCTGTTTCCCTTGACCACTTGTCATTCCAAGGAGGTGCATTAAATGCGTCAATATACATCTTTACGATTTCCGGCAAATGGGTTTCGGTTATTGGTTCATAAATCATCATGGGATCATCCTTTCCTAGTTATAAGTAACTATCCAAACACCTCGATTGCCGCTACGACTCGGAGCATATCCGGGTCAACCTGTGTGCGTCCGTAAGCGTCGATGAAGCGATCTCGATACTTATCTGTTTTGAGATTAAAGAAGAGCGTCCACGTTGCCCAAAATAGATCAACATGACGATCTCCCGCACCGGCGGTGTCTAGGTCGATGAAGCCGCTAAAGAGCCAGTTATCCAGTATGATGTTGGGCAAACAATAGTCCCCATGGAGGAGGGTGTTTGATTCCAGTAAATGGCCATGTGATTCTACAATTGCCCAGGCTTCTTCGGGACTTTTTATACCATACATGTTTGCTATGTTCCGATCAAACCTGTGCTTCTGCTTCCCTTGCTCTGCGCTGGCAAGTAACAAGGCGCTGTGGTTTCCGATCGGACAGTCTGTAAAATCTGTATTGTGAAGCAGAACAAGCCGCTCCGCCAGGGTATCACATAGCCGCTCCGGCTGTGCTAAGTATTTTTCTGCGATGCAATCCTCACCTTTGATTTTCTCTGTCATCAACCAGTCATGGATGTCTGAGATGGTATAGAGCACATTTGCGGATAGGCCTTTGGTGTGAAAATATCGGGTCATAGCGGCTTCACGCTCCAACGTTCCTTTTGGCGCTGATTTTAGAAAGTAACCGCTGTCCTTATCTATAAAAATAACCCTTGCTTCCGGGGAACAACTGCTGTCGTATAACTTTACGCCGGATAGAAAGGCTTGTAGCTCAACAGGGTATGTCTCAAAATTAGGCTTGATGGGTGTAAGTGTCATGTCTTTTTAATTCCCCTCATTTTCGGGTATCCTCCTCTGTAGGAGGATTTTTTTCATGGAAACAATAGCCTTTTTTGATACAAAGTCCTATGATAAAGTGTGGTTCGATCAGCTGAAAAAAGAACATGACATGGAGATCAAATACTTTGAGAACCGTCTCAACGCGGATACTGCCATCATGGCGCACGGGGCGCGGGCGGTGATTGCCTTTGTGAACGATCAAATTGACGCACCCACCATCGACATGCTCTGCCGCTCCGGTGTGGAGGCGATTGCGCTACGTTCGGCGGGGTATAATCATGTGGATCTGAAATATGCCGAGGGGAGAATTAGGGTGTTTCGTGTGCCGGCCTATTCGCCAAATGCGGTGGCGGAACATGCCATGGCCTTGCTCCTCTGCCTCAACCGCAAAGTCCATAGAGCGTATAACCGGGTCAGAGAATATAATTTCAGCCTGAAAGGCCTTACGGGTTTTGATCTGAAAGGGAAGACCGTGGGTGTGATTGGCACAGGGAAGATTGGGCAGGCGTTTATTGATATCTGCTTTGGTTTTGGTATGAAAGTCATCGCCTATGATCCCATGCCGGTATGGGGACGGGGGGTGGAGTATGTGTCCTTTCACAATCTCTGCCGCCAGTCTGATATTATCAGTCTCCACTGTCCTTTGACCCGGGACAGCTATCATCTCATTAGCCGTCATGCCTTGCACATCATGAAAGAGGGGGTAGTGATCCTCAATACCTCTCGGGGGGCGCTGATTGACAGTGAGGCGCTTCTGGATGCGATTAAAAATGAAAAGGTGTCTGCCGCTGGGCTTGATGTGTATGAGGAGGAGACAGATTTTTTCTATGAAGATGTGTCGGAGAATGTGATCCAAGATGATAAGCTGAAGCTTTTGCTTGCGACACCCAATGTATTGGTCACCAGCCATCAGGGATTTTTGACGGATGAGGCTCTTAGAGAGATTGCGAAGACCACACTCGGGAATTTGTCAGACTTTTTTGCCGGGAGACCGAATGAAAACGAAGTGCTCTGCCGTGTGACGGCGGAATGTTAGGGCGTGGGATATAGTGTGCTCACATCTGTAGGGGCGACCGCCTCGGTCGCCCGCGCCCTTATCGCCGCGCAAACAATAACCGGCGGGCGATCGAGGCGATCGCCCCTACAAAAGCAATGCGATTTGCCCATTTCCGCAGGTTAGGTCTTAACTGCCTCGCTGTATAGGCGGTTTTTGGAAATGCCGGTTTCCTCTGAGATCTCCCGGGCGGCGTCTTTGAGGGAGGTGCCGGCCTCCATACGGAGGCGGAGCATGGTGAGGGCTTCCTCTAAGGAGAAGGCTTCGGCGGGTTCCGTTTCTGGGGCGCCTTCAATGACAAGCACGAACTCGCCTCGGGGTTTTTCTGTGCTGTATCGCCCTGCGGCTTCTGCCAGGGTGGTGCGGATGGTTTCTTCGAACTTTTTGGTCAGTTCACGGCAGAGGCTGATGCGTCTGTCACCCCAGGCTTCCAGCATGTCAGCTAGGGTGTGTGGGAGCTTGTGGGGGGCTTCGTAGAAGACCATGGTGCGGCTCTCATGCTTGAGGGACTTTAGATGTTCTCGTCTGCTTTTGTTTGCGGTGGAGAGGAAACCCTCAAAGGTAAAGCGGCCTGTGGGGAGGCCGGAGATGGCGAGAGCTGTGACAAAAGCGGAGGGGCCGGGGATGCAGATCACAGGGACACCATGCTCGGCACAGAGGGCAACAAGCTCCTCGCCTGGGTCGCTGATTGCGGGCATACCGGCGTCAGAGACTAGGGCACAGGACTCACCCGCCAGAAGCCGTGTGAGGATCTCTAGGCCGCGCTCTCGCTGGTTGTGGGCGAAGTAGCTGATGAGAGGTTTTTTGATCTCAAAGTGGTTGAGTAATTTGATGGTGACCCGGGTATCTTCTGCGGCGATGAAGTCAACAGTTTGCAGGGTTTCGATCCCACGAGGGGAGAAATCGCTGAGGTTGCCGATGGGTGTGCCGACTAAGTATAATGTGCCGATCATGCCTGATCCCTCCTGTGATAGATTTCGCAGAGTTCTGGGCTGTCTCCGCCGGTATCGTCTTGCAGGACGAGGGGAGGCAGAATCTCAAGGCCGGGGTTTCCGCCTCGGCGGCCTTCGATCAGGACTAGATTTGGGGCGCGTTCCGCGGTTTTGGTGACCAGACGGAGGCGTTTTGGCTCGATGCCGTGCTGGTGCATGGAGACAATGATCTCCCCCAGCCGCTCTGGGCGGTGGACGAGGGCGAAACGCCCGCCCCAGCGGAGGAGATAGCTTGCGGCTTTACAGATATCGTCCAGGGTACACAGAGATTCCTCCCGTGCGTCTGCGATGCTTTCTGTATTGGCGCGGTATCCGCTTCCGGCGGGGAAGTAGGGCGGGTTTGAGACCACCAGATCATAGGCTCCCGCTCTGAGAGAGTCTCTAATTTGCCGGATATCCGCGTGATGGGCGGAAATGCGATCTGCGACCTTGTTATGTGCGGCATTTTCTGCGGTGAGCGCTACGGCTTCGGGTAGGATATCCACACAGTCGATTTGAAGCTCTGGTGTGCGGAGGGCAAGCAGAATCGCCACGACGCCGGTGCCGGATCCGAGATCGGCGGCGCGTGCCACGCGAGAGGTATTGGTAAAATGGGCGAGGAGAACCGCGTCTGTGCCTAACTTAAACACAGGCGGCTTTTGGACAAAGCGGGGACCCTTCGGCCATAGATCGTCAAACTGTAAGATTGGTATCACCTCTAAGAAAAATAAGCCGCAATTCATCCAGAATTGCGGCTTATTTTGTGGTTAGGCTTTGGTTTTACGCCTGGATTGCGTCAACAGGGCAAGAATCTACACAGGCACCGCAGTCGATGCAGGCATCCGGATCGATTACATAGACATCGTCTCCAGGTGCGATGCACTCAACCGGACAGGTGCTCTCACATGCGCCGCAGTTGATACAGTCTGAATTAATTGTGTATGCCATATCTGTTCTCCTCCATTGGAACCAAGAATTTTTGATACCATCATTGTACTACGTTCT
>Ga0131853_10021296_pt1 | contig 11768 bp, 8 predicted proteins | sample TergutLab28metaG_FD_92764 | JGI IMG/M metagenome (GOLD analysis project Ga0131853, IMG submission 92764) | Labiotermes labralis P1 segment gut microbial communities from Petit-Saut dam, French Guiana - Lab288 P1 (version 2) (version 2) | ecosystem: Host-associated > Arthropoda: Insects >...
GGCTGGCCCAGGATAGAGACAGGTGGCGGACGCTTGTGAGTGCGGTAATGAACCTTCGGGTTCCGTGAAATGCGGGGAATTTCTTGACTAGCTGCAAACCAGTTAGCTGCTCAAGAAGGATTCCGCACCATGGAGTAAGTAATGCAGTCCCTGAAGATTGCATTTTTATACCGAAACATGTCGAAGTGAAGTGACTGTAATGTCATGTATTGTAGACGCATTTAGTTCGTACATTCAATGGAAATATAATGTAATGGAATATGTACAACATTTATTTCCAACTTGTTACACAATGTTTATATTTGTTGTTAACTGATTATTGCTGCGACATGTTTCGGCCACAATTCTTGGCCATCTTCAGGGAACTGGAAGGTTTATCGGCGTACACAGCTTATGTGGCAACTTATGCGGAAGAAAGGAATTTTTTACACCCGTCTAAGTTAATTAAAATTAAGATTCTAGAATCCTTAAAATCCGTTTGTGGTTAAACACAGTACACAGTTCTTTTAATCAAACATTCACGTGCTATGCTGTGTCCAAACATCTGTGTTAACTGAGAATTCTTCAACTGAAGTGAGTCATGGAATGTGTATAGTACAACAGTGCCTAATTAAAATAGTTTTATTCTGTGTTTAGACGCCAACTGATTTTAAGGATTTTAGCGTTTTAATTTTAATTAATTTAGACAGTGATGTATGAACTCCACCATTTTCGTAAACGTTACCACATAGGTTTCATACGTTCATAAATTTGCTAGCTCCCTGAAGATGGTCAAGAATTGTGGCTGAAACATATCGGAGGAATAATTAATCAACAACAATTATAAAAATTGAAAAAAAAAGTTATAAAAGTTGTGTATGTCGGACAGTTGCACGGAAATGTTGTGTATGTCGGATAGTTGAACGGAAATGTTGTGTATGTCGGACAGTTGCACGGAAATGTTGTGTATGTCGGATAGTTGAACGGAAATGTTGTGCATGTCGGACAGTTGTACGGAAATGTTGTGTATGTCGGATAGTTGAACGGAAATGTTGTGTATGTCGGACACTTGTACGGAAATGTTGTGTATGTCGGACAGTTGCACGGAAATGTTGTGTATGTCGGACAGTTGTATGGAAATGTTATGTATGTCGGACAGTTGTATGGAAATGTTGTGTATGTCGGACAGTTGCACGGAAAATTTATAATATTAAATTTTATGTTTTGTTGACTGTACATCCCTGTATAATCTTTTCCAAATGAAGCCAACTAGGTGCACACTACTTCTCAGTATATTTATTTCAACTTCTGTACATGTTTCGGGCAACTGTGTGCCCATCATCAGGAGAACTTACTGTATTTATGCGACACCGGTATTTTTCACTCTCTATGGGTGGCTGTCTGGTCTGCTGCAGCAGACCGGACAGCCACCCATACAGATACATAGATACAGTAAGTTCTCCTGATAATGGGCACACAGTTACCCGAAACATGTAGAGAAGTTGAAATAAATATACTAAGAAGTAATGTTCACCTAGTTGGCTTCATTTGAAACAGATTAAAATATGAAATTTGTGCTACAATATATTTCCTTCGCTGACACTTCCGGAAATGAAATAATTCTATTTGATTATGGCCAGTGTTTCAAAAGAGATGTCTTGTCTCTAGGATGAAAGAGCCGCTGTTATAGAAAATTTGTAATCGGTTGACATTTCGCTGTGAGGAATGCGGAAAGCTTAAAGTGCCGGCGTAAACTCGGAAGCGGTGAGTTTGCTGCTCCGCTATGCATGAAGAGGCATTGTCATGCCTTCTGCTGTTATGTCACGATATTTATCCTACCGTCGTGTTTGTCCATTGCCTCGTGACAATCCGGCAACTGAATTTGTCAGCGCACAACTTTCAGTAATCCTGCAACTGAGCGTGCCTACACTCAAGCGCGTACGTACGTTGTATGCTTCAGGACCAAGCTGAAGGGAAGCGACGTACGCTATTCTTGAAGCGTCTGACAGCGACGTTGCTGAAGATAGAGGTCATGTGCGGTGTTATGTCCTGCCAAACAAAAAAGTCACGTAGTAACGCATTCACATCCTGCCTTCCCACGTTAACTTTCGTGCAATTGAATAATGGTGTGTCTGGATGTACAGAGTAGGTGAGGCAAAGATAAAGGTAAAGGGATCCCGTTACAGGCCCGGTGTGGCCCAGAGGGTGGGTAGAGGTATAGCTCTACTGTACCATGACCGGGGCACTAGAAGGGGGTGAGTGGTCAGCAGCACGCCCCGGCCGCACTTTACCCCTGGGAAAGACCCGGTACACATTTTACACGAGGAGCGACTGACGATGGGCTGGACGGTCCGGGATCGAATCCCGGTGGGGACGAGTAGGTGTGGTAATATTTATATTATACAACAAACTAACAAATTCTCAAGAAAATATATTTTATTTTAACATATATTACTGTTTACCGATATATTTCGGTCACTTATGCGAACATCTTCAGCATGTCCAACAATACAAACAATGTAAAATGAATAAATGCACGTGATTTCGGTAGAGGACATCCAGTTGTATTAAGGTATATTATTAAAATGAAATAAAATATGTACTCCGTCTGACGCAACTTTCTTTTTGTTTTATTATTTCAAATGTTGGCATTTGAAAAGAGAAAATAAAAAGAAAGTTGTGTCAGACGGAGTACATATTTTATTTCATTTTAATAATATACACATAAGGTATAATTAAAACTACTCGATGTTAAGTTAATATCTTAAGCGCTTATTGTGGTCGTAAAATATATATTATTGGTGTGTATTTGTTGGTCTGTTACATAACATAAATATTGTTTGATACACGACATGGAACATACAAAGTTCAGTTGCAGTAAGCTACAACAGCAGACGTCTGTCATTGTTGCGACTTTCTGTAGGGTTGGAAAACATAAGCAACTAAGTAGGTAGGTAGGTTTCATCCTTTATACAGGCCACGAAGGCCCTTAGGGTGAGTAGAGGTATATCTCTACTCTTTCTATGACCTCGGTACTAGATGGGGTGGGGGGTCAGCCCCACGCCCTGGTCGCCTCTACCCTCGGGAAAGAACAGGTATCCATTTTACAGGAGGCTGGGTGGACCCCAGGGCCGGTCTGGACGGGTGGAAAATCTCGTCCCCATCGGGATTTGATCCCGGACCGTCCAGCTCGTAGTCAGTTGCTATACCGACTGAGCTAACCGGCCCAGTTAAGCAACTAAGTAGATTCTACAAACAACCAAATGAACACTGTGTTAAAATAAACAGTACATAACAAGTAACTGGTATTACTGATAAGGGGTACAGCTACATGTTTCGGCTAATTTTAGCCATTCTCAAGCCCGTTTCAAACAGTCAAGTTTAAATATATTTTATGTAAGGCATCCGAAAGATCAGTCCGCTTTGTAATGTAATAAAAGACGACGTGTTTTGTGGTCTGTACCGCGCATATGAAAATTTGTTTACAATTGAAAATAAATACGTAATTTTGTTAAAAATTAGCACGTAATTATATAAAGTTAAAACGGTAAGACCCACACGTAAATATAAAATAAAGTTTACGGTTAATTTATTTGATACAAAGGTAGAACAGAGTTTGCAGCTCTATTAGGCTATTATAAGTGTACAAATTAGTTTACTTTTTAACTCTGACCTGCTGGTAATGTCGTTGTCTTACAATGCTTTGGACCTCACAGAAATTACTTTTATTGGCTTTTAAGGTAGGGGGGGCTTATTAACACTTTAAAGCTGAGATCAGCCCGATTTGGTTCCTACCGAACAGTAAACACTCTCAGTCTCGGTTGTAAAACCAGTCAGTTAATGCTGTATATGGAAATAATCGCTGTTTGTTCTGAGATCCATACAGAACACATAAATACAGCTGTGTGGGCAGAAGGTGTATTATAGCCAGCCATGTTTGTTAACGTTATGCCTGGTTTTACGTGTAATAACCAAAAGGCATTAAACGTTTAACTAGAAACACAAACCTGCCAGGTTTCCCACAAAGGAAAGTACTTTAGGCTTCCGCCTGCCATCTTCCTTGGCGAGATTTATGCACCAGCCCTTGCACCATGCGCCGAGACCTCCTCCGTTAGTACAGCGTCCGTGCAACTGTCGTGACTGGCCCAGTATTTGTGTTCGCTCAACTGTTCTCCGTTAAACTTCAATAAATTCAAACAGCGCATGTCTGGAGCTTGTTTACACGACTTGTCACAAGGCGAAGTAAACAATTCGGAGTGGCTCGTGTGACGTAGAGAACACGTTGTTCGGGCGTACCAAAATGACAACTGCGAATAGAGGTAGTCAAGGAAACCGAATGAAAATGGGGAAAAGCCCCTTGAATTACCGAAAATTCTAGACCTTTGCCAGGGAATAGTGTACAGTTGGCTGAAATAAGTCGGCCCTTCCCTATGCTTGTTAAGTTTTTTTCCAAAATATCACGTAATAAAACCCCAAATCAATAAAAAGAAATCGAATCGAACTGAGTAAATTAAATGTTTGTATAGGTTAATTTATTTTACCTTGGCGCAACCGCCCCAGTGGGCCAAAGGCCTCGTTATTATCGAGGATTCATGATCACACTCAGACACACCACATTGGGTAGGAATCCTCTGGAGGAGTGATCAGCCCGACGTAGAGACCTGTACCTGACAACACACAACACTCACAACAGACAGACATCCATACCTCCGGCGAGATTCGAACCCACAATCCCAGCAATCGAGCTGCTGCAGACCCACGCCTTAGACCGCGCGGTAACTGGGATAGGCAGGTTATATCATACTTACGCCAATCTGTTGAGTCAGAGTACACGGGCGTTTAGAAACAGGGTCGACAACGTTGTCCTGTGTCATGCTATTTCTTGGGTTTCACCAAAGGCCAATCCCGTTTGCCGGATTTTTTAGCCTTGTACGACAACACTTAGTGCGACACGTAAGGCGTCTGGGACGACATAGGACGACGCGAACGCAGAAAAAAGAAACGCGGATATGCGTACCTTAATGCAGCATGTGCGATACGAACCCACGTTGCCAGTGTTCGAGCAGTAGAAGACAGTACACACCCCGCCGGCCACTGTATATCGTGCTGAATTGAAATTATCGTAACAGTTCCACGTCCGCGAAGTGCGGACTGCAGTGTGAGATTGCTGCAATGCTGATTGTTCGTTTTATCTGGACATCTTTGTTGAAATTTGTCTGGACAGCCTTGCGCTAGCTGTCTGTGGAGGCAAACATTGCATCGTTAAAAAGTCTGTATTACGTCAGAGACAATTAGAACATCTTGTAGCGAAACTAATCGGATGGCTTTGCTGATGGGAAAGCTTATGGGCGTGGGAACAGGCAGCCCTTCCCTTCTAGTGACACTGGGTCGCATGGTTACCCAACTGCTAGAGTGGCGAGCTGGGGCTTCACTGTTGTGATGCGGTGCGGTGCTGCGTTCGTGAGAGGGTAAATGGTGCGGTCTACAGCTTGGATTGCACGTGCGGGAAGGTAAATGAAAGGCCTTGTAAGACTTGAGTGTACACAAATGAAACGTGTTTATGAAAGAACATGACGGGAAGTGTACGTACAACGAAACACTGAGACGCGTTCTTGCAACCACTGTTGCAAAAAAACAATAAGTATTACATATTCTGAGTGTGTTTTTGTAGCCTTAGGTATCCAGCATGTATTGCGCGTGTACCATATTATCTTTATCTCAGTATTTAACCAACTTGATGCAGAAAATTTGTTTCACAGTAAGTTTTATTTCATGTCTCTACATGTTTCGAGCACATGTGCTCATCATCAGGAGGTCAAAATTGCATTACACAGCCTCTGGTATCATCACACCTATAGGTGCTCGAAACATGTAGAGACATGAAATAAAACTTATTTTGAAACAAATTTTGTGCATCAAGTTGGTTAAATACTGAGATAAATATACTGCAATGCACGGTCAGCAAAACGTCAAAAACACCATATTATGGTCTGTGGTCTGCCCGACTATACAATATTTTTCCACATTATCTCATAAGCGGCACGATTTTCGGAGAAAAGAACTTTATTGAATATAAAATGTGTGTTCTGATTTCATCTACAGCTTTTGTCTGAAACATTTCTATGCTAAGAAGAAGTGAGCCAGATATGATAAAAAAAAATGTATATCGGTCTTCATGTAAAGTGCCGGTTATTCTTGTCAGATTTTAATGAAACTTGAATTTTCTCGAAGGATTTTCGAAAAATACTCAAATACATATTCCATGAAAATTCGTGCAGTGGGAGCCGAGCTGTTCCATGCGGACGGACGGACGGACGGACAGACATGACGAAGCTAATAGTCGATTTTCGCAATTTTGTGAACGCGTCTTAAAATTGAAATTTGTCTTGCTAACGTCTTTGAGCGCAGAAATATTTAAGACAGGGGTGTACCGTAAATGTAGTAGCCGTCCCTTTCTTTAGTGAACCAGAAAGGTGACAAGTTCCACGCTGGGGACACACAAATGTCATTTGTAACCGTACAAAATTTGATATTCAGCTGACCGTGCATTGTGATATAGTCTTATAACAATACCAACTAGATGCACTAATTTCTCAAATTTATTTTTGGAGTAGAACTCTACATGTTTCGGACAGGTTTTCTCTTCATAATCTGGAGTCTAACACTCTACACACAGCAATAGGTAAATGTCATATAGGTTATGCTGACTGCTTGCTAGCGGGATCAGAAAACCTGCCCGAAACATGTAGAGTTCTATTCCAAAAATAAATTTGAGAAATTAGTGCATCTCGTTGGTTTTATTATAAGAATATGCGAGTAGAGTACAAAATTTAGTGGCCATGGCGACCTAACGCCCGCGATTTGTGCCCCCCTCCCCCCTAATTTGAGATACTGTTAAAGAGACAACGGGGCAGAAAAAGACAGGGCTTGATTCAAGAGAAAGTAACGTCTGGTTCCGAGTAATGCCTGGACACTGGCCTGTATTGTGTGCAGAGGAAATTCTATATTTGTTTTACCGTACTTTAGACAGCTTCAAATGAGATGAAAGGTCGATCAGGATTGGTGAGAATTTTTTAAAGATATTTATTGCACAGAATGTATATATATATATATATATATATATATATATATATATATACAGTGTGTACAAGGATACATTACAGAATTGTTCCTGTAACCAGTTTCAATAAATATTTACACTATGGTGCAAGTGGAACTGTGGGCCGGCTAGCGCAGTCGGTACAGCGACTGGCTACAGGCTGGACGGTGCGGGGATCGAATCCCGGTGGAGGCGAGATTTTCCGCACCTGTCCAGACCGGCTCTGGGGCCCACCTATCCTCCAGTACAATGGGTACCGGGTCCTTCCCGCGGGTAAAGAACAGCTGGGGCGTGACGCTGACCCCTCAGCCCCTTCTAGTGCCGTGGTCGAGAAAGAGTAGAGCTACACCTCTCCTCCCCCTATGGGCCATACGGCCTGTACAGAGCCTCGGCGCCTGTACAAGGGTGCACTTTTTACAAGTGGAACTGAATAATAAGTATATAAATATAGGTGCAAATAACGGCAGTGAAAAATTATGAACAAAAAAAAAACATTGCGTCTTATTGGTGAGAATACGAACACTTGAGGAGAGAATGTGACGGTTTATTCCACGGTAGGTTTACTACCTCAACATTTGCCTAAAAATGAATGACTATCATCACGAAATATCGGTCAGAAGGACGGTAGCCCAATCAACATTCGAACCAGGTATCTGCCGTTATCTGTATACCTGCCTGGACGGTGTAATGTACGATGTTGTGTAATACGTTCCGAGCTGGCAGCTCCACGGGGCACGGCTGGGTAGAGCACCAGCGGCACGGTGCATGAGAGGAATCTCTTAACCTTTCCCGTCACAGCGAGCAAACAGTAAATATAAACATGTGTTCTTATTACTCTGGTCAGCGTTCTTATGTTTCTAATTACAGGCTTGTTGAGAAATAGTCGCAGCGTAATGGATATGACCCTAGGGAACAGCAATACGGACAGGTCTGCACGGTGCTAATCTCGCCATCGGAATGACTGCTTCGTAAGCTGTGACCTCGTATAAGGATGGAGACTGCCTTTCTTTTCATTTCGCACAGTGTTTAAACCCAGTGTTGTGAGATAGTGTGAATGATTTTTCTGTCACCGCAGCTACACTATTGACGCTCGTTTCACTTGACACAATATTCGTATTGATTCAGAAAGAAGTTTTTTCCTTAAGAACATTTTGCGTATTCGCTGAATTTTTCCTAAGAATCTCAAATATTCGTGTCGTCGCCGTATGCGTGATTTTTGACGTATAAACAGAATTTCTTGTACAATTTGTTTGAACGTTTATACTCTCTCTGCTTACAGAGTTTCATATTACTCTCTCTGCTTACAGAGTTTCATATTCATAGGCAGGGGCGTAGTCAGTGGGGGGAGGGAGTGAGGCCACCGCCCCTCGCACCAGAGCCCAAGGGGCGCCAGAATGTGAGAAGCAATTAATATCATAATGAAAAAAAAATATTTCTGCGCTCAACAAAATTTCAATTATAAGAGAAACGCAAGGATATTGAATAAATACGTAATTTAATTTTTTTAAAGTTCGTAATTGATGTTGGGGTGGCCATTGTTATTACTGGCCCCGGGCGTCGAACAACCTTGCTACGTCTCTGTTCGTAGTTCAGTCGGTTTGTTGGTTTTAGCTGTCACACTGAAAGTTTTCGCATGGCGATTGTGTTGTTTTACATTCCACTGAAAAGTGATTTTAAAACAATGCAGGAAGTATAACGCAACTTTGAGGCGCTATGGTGCAACCATTGTTGCAGTGGAAAAACAACGAGTATTACACATTCTGAGCGTGTGCTTTTAGCCTCAGGTATCCAGCATGCAATGCGCATGCGCCGTATTGTCATCTGTGGCCTGTCCGGCTGTACAGTGTTTTTCCATATTTTCTCATTAACGGCACGATTTTCGGGGAAATAGTTATGGAACGTAAAATGTGTGTTTTGATTTTCTGTACAAATTTCTTGCTTGACTTTATCAAAGATGTGTATCGATCTTCATGTAAAGTACCGGTTATTCTTGTCAGATTTTAATGAAACTTGAATTTCCCAGACAGATTATTTTAAAAATACTCAGATATCAACTTTCATGAAAATGCGTCCCGTGGAAGTCGAGTTGTTCCATGAAGACGGACAGACGGACATACATGGCGAAGCTAATAATAGCTTTTCGCAATTTTTGGAAAGCACATAAAAACGGTCGCGTGTTATTTGAAGTGTAATTTCAGTAATGCACGTTAAGAGTGGCGTGTGTTGGTGAGAACAGTACACGATTCGTGCGTCCGCCATGTTGGTATTGTACGTGTAGGTACGTGAAAAACACACGGTCCTGGCGGTCTACAGTGATTTGGTACTCATTAGCAGTTTGATCAAAATTAGCCGATTTTTTTTTTTAAGTTGGGACTCAGAATAAAATTAAATTCAATATTTACTCCGTTTAACACAACCACATGTTTATTATTATTATTATTATATTCTTGGCTACAAGTTTCGGTTTCAAAAGGCCATCATCAGGCCAATATTTACAAAAAAAAACTTAAAAATTCTTATGCATAAAGTACAAAAACGTCAACTGGGAAACCCAAACGCGCGCACGCGCGTCCTCTGGGGATTTGCCGATTACATGGACGTTATTTTTGTCTTAAAATATCGAGGTCTGCTGAAACATAAAAATCACTCTGTTTATATTGGAATTAATCTGAGTCGTGACATAAATTTTTCTGTAACGGACTCTTAACCGTTGCTCGATGCAAGAGTGAACTATCCGTATCCGTATTGCTACAGGTCTGCAGATCCGCGTCGATAGCGACACGACCGTTCATTCCGTGTTGCACATACCCTGGGGGCACTTTGGGTCATACCACGGACATAACATGTCATTACGGACAGGCCGGCGACGACGTCGTCCTGTGTACAGTTATCCGGAACTTGGTTCGTGTCTAGATATCGGCAGGGAGTGACTGGAGAGTACTGCGGAGTGGGGCATAGCGAACGCTTGGGTCTTGCCTTCGAATCCCGCTCAACGCATAAAATTCCCATGCTCCATGAACACCAATCATACTGATTTACCGTAAATCCCAACTACTCATAAGAATATCACCATCTGTTAGAAAAAGAAGGATCAGAGTCCGGTTTGGAGCAGTTAATGGGCTAGATTTGAGGTTCTGTCAGCGGTTTTCTTGAAGGTTTATGTCTTCTGGGATCTGAACCTGGTGCTGGCTGAGTAATTCGTGGTGTTTAGACGGATCTCAGTAGACTGAGACTGGTTGACCCTAGAGATGATTTACGTCTGTGGTCCGGTATGCAGATGAGGCTCTGTTTGCAATTTAATTACAATGACTGATAATTAAGGCATTACATCCTCCAGTCACGTGGGTTTATCTCTCGCTACCGCCATTAGCCGTTTACAAAAGAGTCATCAGCTCTGTAATGATTTGTGCCTGCCCCGCCTTTGTATTTGCTGCACACACACCCCATATTTTGAAGCTGCAGCACGTACAAAAGAACGTTCTTCACCTCACTGGAAATGTTCCAAGGCGCACACCGGTTTGCGATTTACATTTAGCTTATTAGCATTCCTTACGCTTGTGACTGTGTGGCGAATATAATGCAGGCAGCAAGCATAATTCTTTTTAAAAACCTCGAAGATGAATATACTCGAAAGGTACTGGGCGAAGCGCGACTGAGGAAATACAGGGCGTTTCATAATGTTCTCCGTGATTACAAACATTTATAACAAGAAAATCAAAGGACCTACCTTAATGGAATTGTTCACAGCCACAGGAAAACTGAAAAAAGTTTTTTTTTGACAACTAGAGATATTCGATGTGTGCACCACTGGTGACACGGCACACATCGATACGATATTCAAGTTCTTGCTACACACGCGTCAACATGGGTGCATCGATATTCTTCACTGCTGCAATGATCCGTGGCTTTAGGTCAGCGAGGTCTTGTAGGCGGGTCCTTTGCGTACTTTGCACGAAATGCACGTTGCACAGTAACCACAGACTTACTCGTGCGATATTCCAACACACAAAACGACTTCTCCCCGTGAACGACCATTTTCTCACTACATACACTCTCATCGCCTAGCGGCAGAAATGTGAACTACGATGAAAAACAACTTACTGAGAAAAAAAATTTCTGTTGTTCCTTCTATCTGCACAGGTTTCGTAAATACGTGTCCTGCGGTTTTCCTACAATAAATTTTTGTAATCCCGGAGTACATTATGAAACGCCCTGTGTAAATGGCTTAGACTTGATGGTGAATCATAGGTCGTTGATTTAACTGGACTGTCTGTTTATAAATATCGAAGTAAGAAAGAAATGGCATAATCTGTAGCAAAAAGCCTGGATCGTGCGAGAAAGAGAGAGATGGTCTTAACTTTTTGCTATCATCTACATGGTGTGTTATACAGGATGGGGCAAAATAACCTCTATAAATTTTAAGGTGAATAACAAAAAAACTATTCGAGATACAAAACTTTTATTTTTGGATTCTGAAACTACAACATGGGAAGTTTTAAATCACATAGTCTTAGAAAGAATATCTTGCAAGTGGTGGCCGTTGTTTGCATGGTGTTTGCGTGCAGAACGCCTGGGAGACTGCAAAACGGACCGTCTGACAGCCTCGATGTTCTCTGGTGTTCGAGAGGTCCGTGGTCGTCCTCATCTTTTTTCAGACACACTTCCCATTTCCCTGAAGTTCTCAACCCAC
>Ga0131853_10021297_pt1 | contig 11768 bp, 7 predicted proteins | sample TergutLab28metaG_FD_92764 | JGI IMG/M metagenome (GOLD analysis project Ga0131853, IMG submission 92764) | Labiotermes labralis P1 segment gut microbial communities from Petit-Saut dam, French Guiana - Lab288 P1 (version 2) (version 2) | ecosystem: Host-associated > Arthropoda: Insects >...
AGAAAAATAATGTGGTTAAACAGGGCTTTTTATACATTGGAAAAAAAAAAAAGAGTTCGTCCATGTTAAATAGTTTGTTTGTATTGTGAGTCTAGAATATAAGAATATAATTATTATAATTTAAAATAATAATACTATATATTTAATATTATATAATATAATATTATATATCCAAACACTTTCAATTCAACCGACCTTTCATTGATTTTTTTTTTTTTTTTTTTGAATTTTGGCATATAAATTTATTTTTTCCCGTAGTTTAAGTTTTTTTTTTTTTTTTTTTTTTTTTTTTTTTTTTTTGGTCTTGTGGCTCTTTTCTAAAAGATTCGGTGCCTTTGTCTTCATACCGAGTAGAGCAAACATGCAGCCCGTTTCTCTGCCAAGGCCTACACCACCCAATCTTGTGTATTTTTTTCGAAACCAGTTCTCCCAGCACTCATAGAACTTGCGTTAAAATTAGCAGGTGTCTTTTACATATGTCTGTCTTTTATGATGATTTATTTTTCAAAATTTTGCATACCTGAAATATTGGGTCTGTCTACTTCTGTCGTTTTCCTTGCTCTTTGACCTCATTTGCTATTTGGTTCTTTCGCCGTTCCTCCATGCCGGCTGCACTCAGCTTAGTATTCCGCCGCAAGGAAGGCTTGCACTTGGCACATGCTGCAGTTTCAGTGTCGTCACTGAAATTATTTCAAAACTGCCTGTCTGTATGTGTGTGTGTGTGTGTGTGTGTGTGTGTATGGGGCAAAACCTGCCGCATGGGCGACATTTACATTAACCGAGCTAAAAGAAATGGAGAAACAAGATATAGTCATGAAATAACCTTTTGGATTGCATCATTCTCATCCTGGAAACAACGGCTGCTGTTAATTGTTCAAACGAGTGGGCCCTTAGAAATCACCGCTTCCCTACTGGTTTACTTACAGTTTCGGTAAGTTTTCAAAATTTTAGGTCGTCATTTGGATTAATGTGCCTAAATGACGAAGCAGGCCTACTGTGCCTAACAACCAAAACAGAAATAAATTACCAGCACATCCAAGTGGACCTAAGTTTGTATTTACTTTCTCCAGTCCTCTTCTAAATCTCTTCCTGGAATACCGTTATAGCGCTTTGCTCCCCTGAACGATATTTCATTGGCTTGTAACCTCCGAACTGCCTGTCTTCGGTTTCACTAGCTCCAGTGACCGTAATCTGTTTCCGTTTTTTTTTTTGTTGGGTGATCATTGTTAAATAAAGAAGCAAGAATTGGTCTACGTTATTTCCAGAAACAGTGATCAGATCTCACTGGAAGATACAGCAATAGGGCAGACAGTGCCCGATGTTTATGCAGGATCTGTTAAAAAAAATTTGAATCTTTAATAAATGCGGCATTTCTCTCTTCTTCTCTCTCTCTCTTTGCGTCTCTCCAAACCTTCATGAAGGCAGGGCGTACTAACAGATGCCCAGCTGTGAGAAACATAGTGGCGATGCTGTGTAAAGCCTATATCAACAACGCTGGAAACCTCTCGTGTACCATGACATAATAGTTATTATCATTCTGAACTATTTTAAGGCACGTTTTATTACTATAAAAATATATATATATGCATAAAATAAATAAAATAGCCACTTATAATTTAGTCTTAAGTCGTGCAAACCAGCGCCGATCTTCAGTGCGTGCCATCACAACGTGTCTACATGCTAACTGAAGAAGCATGTGTGTGTTGCGATCTGCACAGGCCTACCGGAAAACGCCGAACTAAAAAACAGCGGCAGTTCTCTCGGCATTACACTTAACTTGCGCCTGAATTGGTCCTAGATGACTGCTCCATGTTTCGAGATCTCCAGCATACCGGCTGTTGTGTCTAATTTCTTCGTGGACTTAATTAGTACCTTCACGCTAATAGCGCTATATTACTTAACGACAGGGCAACGAGTGCCTACTCGCACGAACCGACATCATTTCGCACTGACACCATGCGGCCTTTGCACTTGAAACACTGCCGTTAAATAAACCTTCTTCTTCTTCTTCCATTGGCACTACAGCCCACTGTGGGCTTCGGCCTGTCGAACACTGTCCTTCCATTTTTTCCCATCTTTCACCAACTCTCTCCATCTTCTCACTCCCAGCACTTGAAGATCTTTCTACTTCCTCTTTCCATCTTTTCTTGGGTCTTCCCCTTCTTCTCGTCCCCTCCAGTTCTTGAAGATCTTTTTGGGCATCCTGTCTTCCTCCACCCTCTCTAGGTGACCTAGCCAGCTTATCCTTTGCCCTTTTATCCATTTTACTGTATTTTCTCCTTTGCTTATCTCTTATAGTTCTCGATTCGTCCGACTTTTCCATTCCCCGTTTTCATATTTAGGACCATATATTCTTCTAAATATTTTCCTTTCAAAAATTAGCAGAGCTTATTATTCTTTCTTCGTCAACGTCCATGCTTCCGGTCCATACGACACCACCGGTCTTATTAGTGTATTATATAATATAGTTAAATAAACCATAAACGGCCTTAATGTGTGCTACAATATGAACATGCGATGAATGTGATACCAGTGTCTCACAGTGGTGTTGCTGACGAGGGAAGCCTCCTGGGACATGGACACTAAGTGGTTGTTGTGCGGACACTACCTATCTAAGTATCCCGTACAGACCTCCTGTGTTGCTCTGTGTCGGCTGGCCAATAGTAGCCGGCATTCCGCAGGATCGTAGTGCCTTCGTCTACAAGGCCAAGCAGCTAATATGCATTAACGTTCCTTCTTGAGGCCGTAAATAGTTGCCAGTGGACTCAGCGGAACATTTCAGGAGACCTGGATCTTGAGCGTGCACACAGGTTGGGGAAGTAGCCGAAGATTTGCACATGCACATGTACTCACCAATTTCGTCCCCATGTCCCATGGAAGACAAAGCATGCAGCAGGTCTGGTGACAGTACCAAGTACCGTAGGAATCCCTTTCAGTCTCCCCATGGTTTGAACGGCTACACTCGAGTGAGTGCGCGTTGGTCGCAGACACTTCTAGCACGTATGACCTTCACTTCTAATATCTACATTTGCAAAGAACTTAACAGTCAGAAGATAAAAATACTTCAGTAGCTGTCATTCCGCAAAACATGGAGATTCTTTTGAGCAAAGGTTTCGATTTCTGACCGCCAAAATGAGAACGTAAAAATGGAGCTAGCCTATCAAGTACAGCTTGTGACAAAAGTGTTGTTGCATCTCCCAGCAGCGCAGTATCAGGGAGGTGTCGCCTGTCCTACACTGATTGTACGTACTGCACAGTACTCTTGCTTTGTCACTTACTTGCTGATGCCAATGGCCGCGCGGTCGACAGGCATGGGTCTGCGGCCACTCGGTTTTCTGAGATTGTGGGTTCGGATCCCGCAGTGGGCATGGATGTCTGTTTTGAGTGTTGTGTGTTGCCAGGTAGAGATCTCTGCATCGGGCCGATCACTCGTCCAGAGGAGTCCTACCGAGTGTGTGTATGGCATTGAGCGTGTTGGTAAAAAAGTGAAGCAATCCCATTACAGACCTGGACAGGCCCGTAGGGTTCCAGGAGTTTGAGGCTCCCGGATTTCAAGACAATCGGCACATGAAGGTGGTAAGGTTGTCAGCCCTAAGCACCGGCGACCTTTACCCACAGGAAATATTTCTGGTACTCATTTATGTTAGATGCTGAGTCAAACCCAGGGCCATAGTGCGGTCGGAAGGATTATTTCAATGAAAAAATCCAATTCCGCGACCTTCCGGTTTGTAGAGCAGTGCCTCAACCATCCGCGCCACCGCGTGCTCCTGTGTTGGTGAAGCCTCGATTACGAGGAAGTCCCGGCTCACTGGGGGCTGTTACGCCATGGAAAAAATGTCATTTACTTAAACTATGACTCGATTCTCTCCTACACAATTGTTCATATGGCGAAATGTTTAGAAACAAAATATGCGGGCTGTGGGTAATCAGAGTCCTTAACCCAGGTCTTCGTTACCCTAAACGATGGTAGTTTGTTGTTGACAAATTCAGTAAAGAAAATAAATTCGTGCACGATGTCCGTTCGAATGCCGTGACCCTATGTTACGTATTGTCAGCCTTCAACCGTGTGGAGGATTGTCATGAAATTTGGTATAGGACTCCTATACAGAAAGATGTCCAGTAAGCACGAGTTTCGTGAAAATCAGCCTAGAAAATTCCGTACTTTTCGTACGGGCATACGTGAACCGTTAAACCCAATGATATTTAGAAAATAAGGAACGCAACGGTAAATTCCGTGCGCTACTGATTGAATTTCCTGTCCAGCTGATGGGTTGTTTTGTACAAGACCCCCTGTCGTAATGTTAGTATGGATCCAACTTCCGTTTTATGGGTTAGAAAGTAATTTTGCATACGCGTAGTAGAAGCACGAACGCCATTGTCATTGGCAGATATTTACGATAGGTCACATAGTATACTTATTCTGGTCCAGTAAGCAGTTGCGATAACCCGAATGCCGACAATGAGAAATTATCATCTTGCTAGCAAGGTAACAACAAAGCGAAGTAGCTACCAACTACAAACAAGATATCTGGTATTTGCTGACAGCACACACGCTGTATTGTGACACGACAGTACCCCTCTTACGCGTTAGACATTTGAAGGTAAAGATAAAGGTAAAGTTCACCCTAGAACAGGCCACGAAGACCCTGAGGAGGAGTAGAGGTATAACTCTATTCTTTCCTTAACCTCGGCGCTAGATTGTGGTGGGTGGTCAACGCCACGTCCCGGCCGCTTTACCCCCGGGAAAGACCCGGTACCCATTTTATAGGAGGCTGGGTGGGCCCCAGGACCGGTCTGGACGGGTGCGGAAAATCTCGCCCCCCACCGGGATTCGATCCCTGGACCGTCCAGCCCATAACGAGTCGCTATACCGACTGAGCTATCCCGGCCCACGCTTAATACATATTAGATTTCTAATTTGTACGTTTTTAATTAAAAATTATTTCACTTTTGAGATTGGAAACCAACTGTTTTGTGGAAGTAAGCGTACTGTTCATCAACAGCCCCAGTGGGCCAAAGCGTCCTTATTCGGTATTACTCCTCTGGACGAGTGATCAGCCCACCTGTACCTGACAACACACAACACTCACAATAGACAAACATCCATGCCTCCGGCGGGATTTAAACCCGCAATCCTAGGGGGCTAGCGGCCGCAGACCCACACCTTAGACCGTGCGACCACTGGGACCGGTATCAAATGTTCTTAGGGTAACGAAATCAAGGAGGATGAGACGGACCTGACGCCCTTGCGGAATGTGAGGAATGCACACAAAATTTTTGTCGGGGGAAACCTGAAGTGCAGAAACAGTTTTTAAGACCCATCCATAGATCTGAAGATAGTATCAAAACGGATATTAACTATTTTTTTTTTGCGCTCAGGGCGAGTAATCACAATGGCCGCCCCTAATAGAAGTTATGAACTTTAAAAATCCCACTTATGTGTTTATTTCCTTCTGTTTGGTTAAATAACTTAATATTTATCAATGGAATTTTTTATTTATTTAAACATTTTATTTTGCCGTCAGTTTTGCCCGCTCTGGAACTGTGCTGCCCGGGGCGGCTGCACCACTCGCCCTCCCCCCCCCCTTCGCCCTTGGTTGTGAGAATGTGGGCTGGATTCATCTGGCTAAGGATAAAGACTATAGCAAGCTCCGTAGGGAACCTTCGGTTCCATAAAAAGGTGCGGGACATCTTGACGAGCTTGGGCACTGGTAGTTTATCAAGAACGAATTTGCTCCATCGAGTCAGTTTGTAAACAACAAACAGTCCTATCTCAACCATCAAGCGGACGTTCCTTTCGGTTCTTTTATAACACTGGCGTGATGAACAAATATATGTTCGAATTTTGAGCCGTGGTTAATTCATCTGAATCCATACAGCCAGGAAGATAACGTTACCTTTTGTCGTAATTCGCCGTTATGGCAATTTATCGCACAGTAGTTGGGTGTCAGGTCTATTGCTCTGGCCGTACTATTGTCAGGGGAGTGTGTGTGTGTGTCGATACATGGACCGCTTGGCTATGTTGGTTATCACATTCACTGTAATGTTTAGGCCCGTTGTTCACAGAGAGGACGTTCCGAGTCACCGCACGCATCATCAGCTACGGTACCCAGGATACACCGACAGAATTCCCCACTCTCACTGACATTGTGGCCCTAGTTTAAATTTAGACTTTTCTGGCATTTCCATTACTTTCATATAACTTGAACTGAACCCCATCGAATTTGTGGGAGATGAGGTAGAACATTATAAGGCCATGAAAAATACGACATTTAAAAGTGGCAAAATGGAAGCCTTAAATAATTAACAAAGAATTTCGCCTAAAAGCGGAAGTGCAGGAGTGCAGGTAGCTGCTAAGTGGGTCCCCATCACGTCGGCCTGTCTTGTCCTGTCTGCAGATGGAAGAGACGGCCCTCAGGTATGCGGGTAAAAGTAAAAGGTTAAGCTGTTCGTGTACATGCCTGTACAGGCCTGAACATGCCCTTAGGGCTGCAGGAGGTTGAGACTCCCAGATTTTAAGACAGTCGGCACATTAAGGTTGCAAGGTTGTCAGCCCTACGCAACGACCACCTTTACACCTCAGCAGATACTCCTGGTACTCATTTCTGCTAAGGCTGTGTAGACCATATATGAGGGTAGCTGCGAATATACTGAATAAGCAGTCGTGGACAACCGACATGGGGTGTCCCTACAGCTTGGGGGGTTAGGCGAGGAACTGACACTTCATAACCTTAAAAAAGACCAACATACTACGAAATGTTACTCAGAATCTGAAGCTTTGACAGGTGCTTGAAACGACCCACATAACGTAAAACGAAAATGCGATGTAGAACATTGCTTATCAGGAGTTTTATATAGGTCAAGTCCCTTGCTAGCTTTTTTACGAGAATAGCGAAGTTTATATAACATATTCACCAATATACGTAAGCACAACAGTTATTTATCCGATTATATGGGCTACATGTTTCGACCTGTTAACAGGTCATCATCAGGCCTCCAACAGAATAAGTCAAAGGTGTTGTTAGAAAATTGGGGTCCCAATATCTTGTACAGTTGTAAACAAATTTAAAATCTGGTACTGGATAAAATGTGATACATACATTATCTAGTTAAAACAAAACTTGGGTAGGTATTTGACACGAAGGACAGTTTTTATCACCATTCAATTGTTTACTGAACTATGAGTGCTATTGTACTTTCACTCGGTGCGGTGAGACTTGTGTGGTACTGCGTCTCAGGGTTTTTCGTGCTGCCCAATATATTTCAAATTGGCGGTCAGGGCTGGCTAGTTTTATTCTCTGTATTTCCAACTGGATTAGTTGTAAGGGTCCACCTTGTGTTGGGATTGGTAACAAGCTGGGTGAATATCCATCGAGTATAGGGTCCGTTGTGTTTAGTTACTTGAGGTGTGAGAATGTCCTTCCTTTAGAGCTGCATTCCTGTGTGTAAATACACTGTGGTTGTCCTGTGTATCGTGTCAGGATGGAGCTCCTCGGTGAACTCAAAAGTTCGGTGGGTGCAGTTACAAGGGTGACACTGTATCAACACATTTGGTCTGTGGCAGGGTTAAACAGAATGCTGGTCCTTGCAAAGGTACATGCTGTACTGATCAAGAAGTGAGTGCAGTTTCATAACTAAACAAAGACCCTGCGTTATTTGTACATGTGTACATCACGATATTTACATATTGTATACTACTTCAGGATTTGATGGCTGGTTTTGGATTGTATTCTGTTTAGGGTTTTTTTCCCCAGGTTTTTCATTGCTGGCAGTTTCTTTCTGCCTCTCTCCAACAGCCATGCGCTTGAGTTGTGCCAGTTGCTGTCTTCTTCACTTCGCCTTCCACACCGGCAATGTGCTGGTGGGCGTCTACACCGTCCTTTACCATTACACCAGCAAGTTCTTCTGTCTTGACACTCCCAGTAAAATTTATCTTCCATATCTATTGAACGAATGGGAGCGGTGACAGCAATTGATATACCATATGGCTTTATTTTCTGGAAAGATACAATGTTCGCCATAATTCAAGGGTGTGAAAGAAGTTAGTTAAGTAAATCACTAAGCAACATGCAAAAATGCCATAAGTGGTTATGAAATACCCTTTTGATACTACAGCAGGATCGGAAATGAGTTGTGCGATTTTAAATAGCTGAACTATAAGGTCACAGCATTATAAATACGTGACAGATATGGCCATAAAACCTGTTTGTGTGTAGCTACAACTTGGACTGGACCAAATTCCTTGTACGAAATCTGGGGCTGGATGTTTTGAATTTGGCCAAATGAGACTGGACGAAATCGCGTAGTTGAAATTTTACAATGGACAAATCTATCTCAGGTCTAAATATTATTTATTTATGTTTTGACGACACTGAAAGTAACTCAGACTATATAGCAGGGGTGGCCACAACGCGGGTCGGGCACGTCACGTGTGCGGCTCGCGCAAGTTTACTGCAAGAAAATAATTCAGGTAGTTCACATGCACACAAGGCTGACCATAAACGGCGTTCTACAAAGATTTCTTAAAGGTTGAAGACTCACTACTAACTGAAACTAACCTGCTGTATCTGGAGGAAGAAGCAATGAAAAAATATTTTATTTCATTAACCATGACTTGCGTTAAGTTGCTTCCTAAAGTACGGCTCCACAAGCTTGTCATGCTGGCCAAGGACTGGTAAATGAGGAGCGAAAGGGTAGTGACTGAATTTGAGATACTTTACCTGCATTTTCGTGCAGGTGCTGAGGGAAACCTCCATCAGCATAGCCGAACTCTGGGGCCCGGACCCGCGGGAATGCAACAGAGGAGTGCCACTATATGGAGGCATGCGTTAGTCATGTTGTCACATGACCTCTGTCTATTGTTGATTACGAAAGCAGTCCAAGACCTCTGCTACTCTGACAACTACGTTGCAGTGTAATACGAGCAATTTGCAGGCCGGCTGAACACAACCAGACCGCAAGTGAAGGCGGCAGAAATCTCCCTGATCTTATCATTAACCTGAAGTGTGGGATTGTTGTTACGCGAACAAATGGATGTACACAGCGTAGCATTAAGGTCATAACAATTAACTAAGTTTGCGGTTGTAACAGACGCTGTAGTAGCAAAGCCGGGATCTTCAGAGCTAGTCCGATGGTCTAGTGATGAGCGTAGAAGGTTTGTAGTCAGACGACGCCAAGTTTAAACTGACATAGAACAATTCGTTGAGCGCGTCGGGGTAACAGTAGTGCCCTTATATTTGTGTTAGGAAGGCACCTGGTTTGAATCGTAGCCAGGGTGCAGGTCCTTTTAGATTGACGTTTTTGTGTTTCCGTCATTCCCGCCAGACGAGTGCCATGGTGAGGATCTCGATTAAGTACAAACTCTTCCTGCAAAATCGCTGCGAATTTATCATTCACCATTCGGCCTGTCGTCCATTATGGTCTGAGACCGGCTTATAGACAGTGCACTAAAACAAAACACAAATTCAACGCCACTAAGAATAAAGCTTGCCACTAGACACGATCCTGAACCAGATCCCGTCGACTCCCACCGTCAAAACGTACTTCCTTAAGATCTATTGAATGCGGTATCTCGGTATTTGAAGTAGTCGTTTACTAACAGGTTCTACTACATGATTTCTGTATGTATTCCATGTTTCGCCGATTCCTTACACATGCTCACCCCATCATATTTCACTGTCCCTACAGTACCACGTGACCTGTGGCACAAGTGCTTGTTACGTAGTGTCCTAATTTCTGTGGTGCAAGGGTAAAGACGTGTATTTCATGAAATATTGCTTTTGAGAAAAATAATAAAAGTCCAAACTTCTCCGCGAATCGTAAGCTTGTTTTTGTAACAACTGATCTTGTCGTTCCTCCGTACATTCTATATAGACGTAAGACATACAGAAGAATGGGTTGTTTAACGACGTCAGGTGCTGGGATTATATAGCCATAGAGAATAAAACTGTTGGCTATTGAAATTTATCATTTTTTAAAAGTAATAAAGTCGTACTTACCTCCCTTGACTCAAAATATGCTAAACGTTACATCCGTAAAACGATGAAGGCAACTAGAAGAAAAGATTACGTTTGCCAAGAGTAACACGATTTATTTGAATATTAATGGATACACGCAAACTCCAGTATAGCAGAAAAATAAAAAACCAAATAGATGTCACTTATTATTTTATTGTACTTCTTATAGGCTCAACATGTTTCGGGCATCATTATGCCCATCATCAGGAGCTCGCGCCTATGATATTGATTACCACATTGGTCGTTTCGTTGTTGGTTTGCTGTAGGTTGGAGGTTAGGTGCGGTTAGGCTGGAGTAGTGTCCGGGTTGCAAACTCGAGCCTGCAACCCGGACACTACTCCAGCCTAACCGCACCTAACCTCCAACATACAGCAAACCAAGAACGAAACGACCAATGTGGTAATCAACATTATAGTCTTGAGCTCCTGATGATGGGCATAGTAATGCCCGAAACATGTTGAGCCTATAAGAAGTACAATAAATAATAAGTGACATCCAGTTGGTTTTTTATTCTTCAGTTATCACAATGATGCACGGTCCAATACACATCAGATCCAATATAGCATTTTGTTAACAAAAAGAATCTATCGGCTGCGCTGTATACCATGAAATAACAGAGATACAGAGCATAATTTTTATTCATGCCAAATACTTAAAGTAGGTTTGTTTTTAAAAAAAAGCACCCGAAAATTCTTTTCTTCAATAAAATCCTGATTTATGTCTGGGTGGACTTTCAGTGTGAGACTCTGCTCTGTAAAAATGGCATTCAATTAAATATTATTGACCGCTGTCTCATCTCGAATGGTGTCAGCGCGGGAACTCTGCTGTCGACCCTCGATGAAGGTTTGTGTAGATAGGATGAGATGTAACAGGGGTCAGAGGCTGCAAGTTTGATAAGATTTTTTTTTTCGCTTGTTCTCAGAATTTTAAGGCTTGTCCTCTCTGTAGAAACATTTAGGTCCTGAGGGTTGCCCTTACACCTATGTCTTCTCATGCGACGATCCAATGTCTCCGGTAAAGCTTAACTAGTTGACGTTTTTCACTACAGTGTCGTACGTGATCAGTGCTGTTGTATATACTTGTTGAGCTTTCTTGAAAAAGTCAGGGAATTTCAGAAAAATCTGGCTGACGCATCGTATGATCTGGCGTGTTTGCTGTACGCGTTGCTTCTGTCTTGTGGATGACAGACTTTTATCTCACTCGTCCCTTCTATCTCTCAGTTTTGGCATGAGTCACACCATAGGCGAACCCAAAATTTTTCTTTGTGGGGGTTGGGGGGGGGGCTGGGTCTGAGGATTTATGTAACTTATGTTTGATTTTAAAAACTTTGCTATGAAAGTCATGTCAAAATTTCCGAGCCGACATCTAGTTAGGTTACAAGGAAAATTAAAACTAACTGAAGAAATATATCTACATATTCGTTAAGTTTTTGGGCGCATGCGCAAAATTACGAAAAGCGACTGTTAGCTTCGTCATGTCCGTCGGTCTGTCCGCATGGAACATCTCGGCTCCCACTGAATGCATTATCATGAAATTGGATGCGAGTATTTTTTTCGAAAACCTGTCGAGAAAATTCAAGTTTAATTAAAATCTGACGAGATGAAGGATACTTTACATGGAAAGTAATGTACATTTTTGATCATTCTCGCTCAATTCCTCTTAGAACGAACGTTCCAGAAAAAAAGTTGTAGAGGAAATCTAAACCTACATTTTATGTTCAATTGTTCAATAACTCCCCCCCCCCCCCCAAAT
>Ga0131853_10021298_pt1 | contig 11768 bp, 6 predicted proteins | sample TergutLab28metaG_FD_92764 | JGI IMG/M metagenome (GOLD analysis project Ga0131853, IMG submission 92764) | Labiotermes labralis P1 segment gut microbial communities from Petit-Saut dam, French Guiana - Lab288 P1 (version 2) (version 2) | ecosystem: Host-associated > Arthropoda: Insects >...
GTTGGTTCACAGATAAGAGTGGTTCTCTATAAGAACTGCACTACATGTTCAGTTGGTTCACAGATAACAGTGGTTCTCTATAAGAACTGCACTACATGTTCAGTTGGTTCACAGATAACAGTGTTTCTATTCAAAATCACATGCATGTCAACATTAACGCAACTACTTTGCTAGACGAATTGAGAACGTGCCCAGCCGCTCTAGCTGCTTGTTTCTGTGTATAAGATAGAGTATGTCTTCCGCCTGTCGATGCAGAGCTCTGAAAAATGGCACACTTGAGGCCCACCGCGGTGTTTTTGAAGATCCGGGACCTGTTGAACACTGTCGCTTGTCGGCTAGTAAATATTTACCAACCTTTCGAAGAATCGTCATGCCTTCATCTTCAGGCTGTCCAAGATGTGTACTTGCACTGCTTAACCGTTGAAGATAAAGTTAGTACCTTCCTTCGAAACGTCGGTAATTATTTACGATTCGACACGGCGTAACATGCAATAAGGCTCAAATATCTACTTCACAAGGAAACAGCGCAATCCTTTAACCACCTAAACTTCTATGAAGCAGAAATTCGTTGGTCCGTCACTCGGTAATTCAGTCGGTCAATCAGGGTTACTGTTTGGCACGAAGCGGCTGTGCACGGAACAGGTTTCGCGGCGTCTCGTTGTCTGGTTACAGCGTATCGGAATGTCTGAAGTGACGTTAGAGCGTTCCGCTCAGCTGTTCCCAGACAGACAGTCTGCCTTAGTTTAGGACTTCGCACCGACCGAACTGCAGACTCGTGTTTGCACATTACAGTACGTAAGATTTACCAGTTATGTAAAATCGCCTGCACCTCAGGATCAAGCCACCTATTTAATAGATAGCGGGGGTCCTATCCTGGGGCGTAAAGCGTCGGGGGCGTGCTACTGTACCTACCCTGCACCATGCCTTTGCGTCGTGCTTACAGAAATCTTTACCGTATCTCTTGCAGCTGGCAGCAGGAACGCGTTTTCGTTGGAACATAGTATCTCCGTGTTCTTGTGAGCGAGATAATGAAACTTCGGGTTGGATGATGATGATGATGAAGAAGAAGAAGAAGAAGAAGAAGAAGAAGAAGAAGAAGAAGATAGAAGTAACGTGTTTATATTCAAATCATCTGATGAGGCTGTTTAAGTCTACCTACCAGTTAAACTATATATGTAATAGCTAATAGAGAGAACATTTGTGTAAGATGAAAATTATTGCAGGCTTTTGAAAAAGATAAAATTCGGCTTGAAATGTCAGGGCAAGGACAGAATATTTCACTGGATGTGCGTAGCAAGTTCGCGTCCGGTAGTATGTACGGGTGTGTCTCGTACAATAGACGAAAATATGCCGAGCAATGAGTTATCGGTCGCCTTGCAGGAGGCACACGTGGGAGAGGCAGAAGGTGGCGTGTAAGCACCCGCTACGAATTGGGCGACAAGATGCCCGTGGGGCACAACCTCCCACAGTTTCTTACGCGGGGTATAATCCCAGTTCTTTTTTCAAAAGAGACCGACGCGGGAGTTCTAAAACCAAAATTTAAAACGAGAGAGGAAAGGTGCCTTGGGAAATGTCTTCCCTGGCAGCAGCACAACTTGGTCCGTTGCCAGAGATGCCAACTTGGCCTGGTTTCCAAGATAAGGTTACTGTATTAGAACCTCGTTAGACGGGTGAGTGACATCATTACAGTTCCAGTGGGTAAGATCTGGAAATGTAAGGGTAGGTTTGCTCCAAGGAGTCTTTGCATTGTAGAAAGTGCCCTGGTGAAAGTTACGTGGAGTGCCGTCCAGACGGCAGATAGCTCCGCAGTAAACACTGGACCGAAACGCTGTGATTAAATTTAAGGGCTCCTGTTATAGGCTAAAGCACGCCCCAGAGATCAGAAGCCAATTCGTGAAAATGTGTGCTGTTGAGTACCGTCACGGCGTTTGTGAGAAGAGTGTGCGGTAGCTGAAGATGCACACGCCTCGGGTACGTACAGAGGGGAATGTCGCAGTGCTGTCTGTGTCTCAGGGTTGTAGGATGGGGCTTTAAAAGGGACGATGTATCGTACAGAGCAGGAAGATGACTTAATGACTTCACTGAATTAGGGTTGGGAAACAGTTGGCCAAGACCGGGAAGAGATTAGCTCTAATAATAATAATAATAATAATAATAATAATAATAATAATAATAATAGATTCACCCAGGTGTGCACTTTGAGCTTCCTGGTCCAGTAAGAAGCACTTTGCCTCGTATTGGACTCTTCTGGAGTTAAATCTCGGCCTCAGATCTGCTATCCTGACCGATGCATTCCAATCCTTCCATGCAAATGTCAGGATAGTATGTAAATTATGTTACCACCGTTCCTTCCGCATCCTTTCGAATCCACTGTGCACCAATTACACGTCATTCGGTGCGATACAGTTTCAGCAATCGAAGACGTCTTTAAACGAACCAAGAATAAATAAGTATGGATGTGTGAGGTGCCGTGAAACCGGTCGATGGATTATCAGGACTTTGTGCAAAGGTTGTGAGGGAAGAGAAACGATTCGCCCAGACAGAAAACCGCCGACTTGTTGATCGGAGGATTTGTAGACGGTCAGTCTGAACTGAACGCGATGAAATGTGAGTGGCCTGCACAAAGCGACCTTATAAAGACCTTGACTCGCTGCAGCATACGTCACAACCAAAATCCTCCAAACTAACGTGTCAGCGACTTCAAACAGTGCTCCGCTGAGCAATGTGTGTACTACCACGAGTGTCTACAGCCGAATCCCACGCATTCCGTTATAATCTCCAGACTGACTAGAAACGGATATGGAACTGACGTATGTCAGTCGGTATAGTGCTTATACTATGGTTGGATGTTTAAAGAATAGTGGTTCGGTTCCTGGCACGAACAAGATAGTTTTCTCTTCTTTAAAACAACCAGATTGGCATTGGGGTCCACCGATCTTCCTATTCAGTGGATACCTGGCGCTCTTTCCCCAGGGGTAAGGTGGCCGGGTCTCAAAGCTAACTGCTTACCTAATCCATTGTCAACGTTAAGAATCCGTGGAGCTTCACTTATCATACGCGTCCATGGCGCATACAGTGATAACTTTAGCTTCACCTAGATTTAATGTTTATGTGATAGCACACCTCACAAGCGAGAATTTCTTATACAGATATGCTTCCCTTAACAAGGGGGATACGTTCTGAGAAACGCGTCGTTAGGCGATTTCATCGTTGCGCGAACGTCATAGATTGTACTTACACAAACCTAGAAGTATAGCCTACTACACACCTAGTCTATATATTGCCTATTTCTCCTAGGCTACAAACCTGTATAGCGTGTTGCTGTACTGAATATTGTAGGCAATTGCAACACAATGGTATTACAATATTATATTATGTTACGTTACGTTATATATTATATTATATTATAATCTTATGGGACCACCGTCGTATATACAGTCCGTCCTTGACCGAAACGTCGTTATGCGGCGCTTACCTGTTTTGTCCACAACGCCTCTGAACTGCATGCTGTCAGTGAACAAAGAATAACTACTTAGAAGGAGACACAACGCGTAACTGTTGAATACAGCGTAACAGTAGTTGTGACGATTACGAGATGCGAACGCCATAGCTGAATTTCTAATTGCAGAATGTGGTTAAAGGTAAAGGTCGCCCGTTAAATGCCAGGCAGGTACTCTAACTTTCCCCATACTCGATCCCGGCGCTGGAATGGGGTGGCTGGTCAGTGCAAGGCCTCGGCCTCTTTACCCTCAGGAAAGAGAGCCGGTACCCATTTTACAGGGGGCTAGTAGTTATTTACTGTAATTGAGTAATATTTGTAGCAATTAACCCCTGCATAAACAATAGTTACGTAATTAAAGTTGTATAAAAATGTATCAAAATTAGGTGCTGTTCTTTTTACGAACATGATAAGCAAAATAAAGTCTGTAAAACTTAATCATTTCGAAATAATTAACACCGCGAAGATTAAACTTCACATCATAGCTGTGAAAACAATGAGATGCTGCGATGCTGATGCTTCTGCTCAGACTGCTCAGGGACGCCGTGACGTTCTGCATTTTGGAGAAGACTCGAGACCCGATGACAACCGAAAAGAGGTTCCGGGTGCAGTGACCGTTCTGCGAGATGAAAGGGCTCGTATAAGTGAAAATAGGCTTAGAGGTTTAAAAACAGGTATTAATTTGTGCATATCGTACAGCGAAAACTCTTAAACCTATTGTTCGCTTACCGCACGATTACTTTAATTCATTTTGCATCCACCTGTTTTAATTTAGATTTGCTTTCTTCCTTGTAAGTAGCAACCCTAAACGTGTCCAGAAGTTTTTCTTTGTAGCCTGAAGAGCAAAGAATGTTTACTCTCTCTTCTTTCCAGTCCGTGACACCCAGAAACTGTCAAGAAGCCCTTCTATCGTCTTTTCTTCATCATATTGGTCCGTATGACTTGTTGGTGGCGTGTTACATGAGTTTCTGCTGTTTATATCTATCTAGCGTCCATATTTGGGAAGAGGACAACAGACGTCACATTTTACACGCAGCATCATCAGTCAGCGGATGAAAGATTAATGAATAAAAGAAGGTAATCTGACAAATGTTTTGGAATGTTTTATTTAGAGCGAAATTTATGGCCATTGTAACCACGAGAGAGGATGGTGCTGTACACACAGCTCCACTGTGTTAACAGTTTCAAAACAAGAAGCCAGCAATGTGTCACCATGCTAGATGGCTTGTAGCTGATAAAATACACCTCACTGTTGTTATTCATGACGTTACAGCTTGATTCGAGCCTTGGCCACATCTGTCCCTGGATGCTTATTACGAAATGCATTAGATATGATATAGCATTCTGACGTCAGGGGTATGAAAATGAACCGTCATCTGATAGTTAACGACGATCATATATTCTAGCATAACATTTAATCTGGGAACGTTAACTTTCTAGAACCCTCTGGGCCACTCCAGGCCTGTAACGGGACTGCTTTACCTTTACATTTACCAGTATTATGCTTAGTTTACATAAGGCTCAGATGAATATTAACAGAGTTTTTCACAAACAACTATTGTCACAGAGGTTGGCACATAACATAATCTGTATAGCAGTAACATCCCTAATCTTTATGCAGTGGTTTCTGGGTGCGCCGATTATTGAAAAATGTCGAAAGAAGAATAAGTTTTGGTCCTGTGCTGCGTAGCGCAGTTGACTATTCAAGAACATATTTTTATTTACAAGGATGTACACAATACTTATGAGGTCAACAAAATCGCAAAATACGCGCAGTTACGAGGCATGTGTGTACATGCTTTCACTCTTGATTATGTTCCGCAGGGAATGCATCGATTACGTCGAAGGAGTGTGACTGTAGTCCTGCAGGGAGTAGAGGCAGGACAACTTGCCTGTTGTGTCTGTCTGGTGACGTATAGCAAATGGGTCACACTTATCACCGCCTCACTCTTATCACCAGAGGGCAGGGCCTTGATACACCAGATGCTGGGTTATTAAACGGGTAATAACCCCGGCATTGCGTCGGCAGTTCGGCAACAAATTTGTTAAATAAACACATCGAATCAATCCGTCAAAGAATATGGCGCCGGTGGGACTGGAGATAGCAAGTGAAAAGGAAATTGCCAAGTGTGCCTAACAGATCGCACATAAACCTGTCGAGTATCGCTCGGTGTTTACAAAACATGAGTACAATGCGTTCGGTGCCGACACGGTCTGTGTTCCGTGCCGCATTCCTTTGTTCCACAGTTTATCTAGCCGGTCCGAACAGGTTGGGAAATCTCCAAACCGTCTGGCTGGTGTTCATGAAGCACTGGTTGGAATTTCGGGTTTGCTGAGTTGGCATAGTGTTCAGGACGATCAATTTCCATCAGGGCGAAGAGATTGTGTTCACCAAAGCCTCCAAACCGACTGTGAGGCACGTTGCATTTTCCCTGGAGATAAAGCGTCCGGGACGTGAAGCTGGTCACGTGGCTTTATTTAGTGGCGATATTAAGAATCCGTGGAGCTGCGCCACCACTCGCTCATCATCCATTCATGGCGTTGTGAAAAATTACGCAAGGACAAATTCACCTTTGTACTTGTTTCGACTTTCAGCCGAAGCACCAGCTGTCTCGATAGACTTTATTTGGTGCATACCCGCTGTGTTTTAGAAATAATATGGACACAGATAAATTATGTAGTCTGCACAACTATTGTACCTCGTACATAAATGATTTTGTCTACATTATCGTGAGAGATTTTGTGCGTGTTTCCTAAGTGCGGAATACTTGGATTGTTCCCTGAAAGGGGCCACTTCAGCTTTTATTTCAGCTCATATTTTTGGTTAAAATGTACAGAATCCTTCTGTCACCTCATTTTACTAATATATTATCTCAGCGGATGGATTTTAATTTGAGGAAATATTGCCTATATTAGGGGCAGTGGCGTACCGAGGGTGGGGGTTGTGGGGTTCAACCCCCCGAAACTCCGAAGGCTCTCCAAAATCGTGCCAAACTCAACCCGATTGTGAAAACTGTTAAAAATTGCTGAATTTAGGATGCCAACACCCCAATATGTTCGGAAAAAAAGACAGTAAAATTCTAAAACTACCGCCGGTATGCAATTTTTTTGTATTAGCAATGTCAAATAAATTGGTTGTCATCATAAATAGTCTTCAAATACCACCAATTAAGAAAATTTTACTTTATGAAATGAAATTTCTTGTACCAAATTACAGCTGCTTCCAGAACCCCTGACTAGGGGGCTACCGCCTCCACATCCCCGTTCTCTCTGTCCTCTGTCCTCAACTGAGTTTGTTGAACCCCCCACCCTAACAAAATTCCTGGGTACGCCACTGATTAGGGGCTCTTTTTCTTAGTTGTTTAAAAAACTGTATCTACTGCAAGAGTCGGATTTGACGATTGTCGTCGCTTGTGATTTTGTTACATTTGTAAGTAGGTGGCCTATTTCAGGGCACTTCCTGAAGAAGGAACTTCGAAAATTTCAGTCAGAATCTTCAGTGGCTTACTGAGATACGAACCTGGTGCCTATCGAATGTAGTTCCGGAACATTACAGCTCGGTATTTCTATGGTCTCATGAATGGGTACGAAGTGGGAAGGAAGCAGTCGATTCCTAAGTCACAACAGAATATCCGAAGGCGCCTTAGCACACACCTATAGGGTTGTCGAACTAGAGGGTATAATTCCAGTCGAACGCTTCGAAGACTTGGGTAAGAGCAGTAAATAGTTCGACTTCTTTTTCAAAACCACAAGAACAGTATTGTGGTTATGTTTTTTAATTCTCGTAAATACTGTCGCCTTCCCCAGCCACATTTCATCAACCACACTAATATTAATTTACTTTATTACATTACCGCACCAGCGCAATGTTATGTCTTACTTGAGCGAAGATGTGAGTAAACGAAATGTACTTTTCGTTACAATTAACCTGCTTCATGGATCTTAGAGCTGAGTTAAATTGTAGAAACAAATAATGAATGAGCTGTTAAGAAATGCCCCCATCTTTACGGATCCCGAAGATTTATGAAATTTGGCACAAGATTCCACCAACAACCATCACCTTCTTTGTGCGTTGTTTGTAGCGTATTTAATGACGCGGTCGGTAGATATAACTCAGACTGTCATTTTGTGATTTGTTTATGAAAAATGATGAATTGGATTGGATGTGGATGGAAGGGTATCTGGCGTTTTCCCAGAATTTTCCTCGAGAAAATTAGGAAAACGGAAGGACCTGTTAGATTAACCGATGTCCCTGCCGATACCCGAACCGGTCACCTTACGAATTCACGTCACAAAACTCTGCTTGATGCATCTTGCTTGTTTCTGGACGCTGACCTGCTTCGGGTAAATCCAATCCGAACCCTGTCATGTAATTTCTTTAAAATTAATATTTATATTATTGCTGTTCCAAGTCAGCATTGACCTGCCAGCTGTCTCCTTCCATGTGGAGCGGTTTATTGGAATATATGTCCAATTTCCCCTGTCCCTGATACAAATAACGTGTTTAATTTAGTTAAATTGTTATGGTTGGGGGGGGGGGGAGACCTGTGGGAAAGAGACCACTTTGGAAGACCTAGGAGTAGACGGAAGGAAAATAATTAATAGGATGGGAGGCATGACTGGACTGATCTGAATTAGGATAGCGACAGGCGGTGCTCTATTTTAAACGCGCTAATGAACCTTCGAGTTCCACTGAACGCGTGAAACTTGTTGGCTAGCTGAAGAACTGTTAGCTTCGGAAGACTGACTGTGCTTTGTGGACTTAGTTAAAATGTAAATACATAATAACTGATGTCTTTTCTGTGGAAAAGACATCAGTTATTGGGAGGAAACCCGAAAATCTTTTTTGACTCGGTTGTATTTACGCGCGTATTCAAATTCGTCTCCGGACTTTCATCCATCATGCTCGTGACGTACTGAATACGTTTCTGTTACGTTCGCAGTTTTGAATATCAGCTTGTGATCTATCGTCGTTAGTGGTATTATTGAAGTACAGTTGTGAAACTTCTGTACAGTTCCATTTTGTTTGTTGCCCGAAGATGAATTGCATAAACTTTTCAACAGTTCTGTCATTTTAATCGTGGCAAATTGATATTCACCTGTTCAGCACTAGGACAGATATCCTTTTGACATATTTATGTTATATGCTGCATGTTATGTTGACTCAGATTCAAGCTTCATTATTTTCGAACTTTGTGCGGGTGTAAAAGAAAACCAGTCTAAATTGTAAGAGCTTTATTATTCTCGTCTCGCTTCTCCTTCGCGATAAGCACGTGAAGTTAACTTGTAACTTAAACCATTTCTGTCTCTCCACAATTTAATCCTCCAACATGGTTCAGGGGTTTCGTTGATATTTGGTACATCGTCACACACTGTACGTACTGTTTATTATACATCCAATACAGTGCGAAGCTTGCATATCAGAACTGTATCATTTTTGTAGGCAACGGCCGGAAATACTCGCAGAATTGTACTTCCATGACGTAATTCGTGTACCGGCTCATTGTTGAAGGCTTGTCTGCCGGAAGCTTTGTGTAGTGGAGGGGTTTTTAGGTCCGGGCATGAGTTTTAAAATAAGTTATTCGGTTTTCTGGGATGTTAGGCAGCGTCTGTTGTTGAACTGCTTGACCGTTGAAGATGGGGCCGATGGGTTGTCCCGAAACGTCGGTAACTAACTACCAGTTAATTCTGCGTAACATCTCAGAAGAGCGAAGATTTCACCTACACGGCGGCAGAAGTCTCAAATCACGAAGGTGTTCGTAATAATTTCGCAGTAAATATTCGCTGGTGATCGCGAAGCATTTCGTGTCATCCGCTCTCTCAACCAAATGTCTCGTGCCGCAGAGTTCAGTATGTTCAGATTATGTTCAGATTATGTTCAGGTGGCGCTTCAGATGGGGAATTTGTGTGTTAATAATTGTGAGTTACGTCTCAAAATAAGTGAACTGAAATTTTAGTAGTAGATGGTGGAATTCTGTACAAGCATATCTTAATAAATGCAAAATTGCAAAGTGGAAAGAGAAGCAAAAAAAAAAAAAGGAGGTTACTGGAAGAATTCCATTAGGAATGCGAAGGTCCGCATTGGACCGTAGTGCCATCGAAGAAGAAGAAAAGAGGAAGAAAAGAAGAAGAAGAAATTATGGCAGATAATTTTGTGAGACACCGTGTGAAAAAAAAGCATGGAATGTACCTCGATGTTGACGATGATGGTGATGATGATGATGATGATGATGATTATGATGATGTTGGACATATATAGATCCAGCTTTTTTTAAAAACAAAAATTTATAACAGTTAACATTTAGGGGGCGTGGGAGGAGGTAGAAGATAAAATTTTTAACAAATTACGCAATGAAAAATAGCAGAGTAATTTATTAATATTGCTGCAACGAGATAACTCAGATCAAAATTATGACATGCGGGAACAAAAAATTAGATAATAATAAGAAGAAAAATACTACCCAAACTCAGACACCCAGTTCACTTTCCGATCTTTGGCGGGACATCTGAACATAACTCTTTAATACAAACGAAATCGGGACGAGTGGGGTCCGTATCAACATGAGACAGAAAGGTATTCGTCATCCAGTTATTTAAATTCCTATTTTTTGTATTGCCGTACGGTTCCTGCCATAAATAACAAGAATTATCTGAACCTTTCATCACTGTCTATCATCCGGAAGTGGCTGGTGAACCCCGCTTCCGCGTCTATGTGAACGGGATACAGAGACCATCAGTGAGCGGAGACAGAGTGACTGTTACATGCAGAAGAACTTTATATAACAGTGTTAAATAACATGTACTGTATGGTATGTCTACCAGTACTGATTTAATGACACTATAGCGGCTACTGATGTTGTGTGTTATCGATGAAACTAGAGTCGGTGCAGTTTATGATACGTACTCTCGCCAACGGAAGGTGTGTCTGACAACGGGATTGAAAAATAATAACACAGTTTCTCCTTCGATTCAGTCAGTATGGCCCTCGGCAAATTGTATCTCGGTATGTACCTGCCCTGCGGCCTCTCGCCTTATCTATTTTGTTTCCCGCTACATCCAATTCCTTGAAACTAAAATCAGAACAGCAAATATAATGCCTTACTTGTTTTACAACTTCTAAGTTTATTCAGAAACTTGGGGGTCTTATATTTCAGAGTTTTTATCTAGAACCAGCATCTTGATTAGAATTTGCAGTATGATTCCCACGACAACATGCGTATTGCTAATATTTAGTAAAGCAGACGTCATCAACTGTAATTACCCCAGACACCACCCTTGCTAAAACGAAATTTCCTGCCCAGACGTTTAGTATATTGTTGCTTACTGTTTTATTTGTTAACATAAAGGTTTGTTCTTACATATGACGAGGGTGCTGCTCACTTTCTAGATTGTTACTGACTTGGCACAAAGTTTTCCTTAATACATACAAGTTTCGAAGTAATAAAGACGATACTTCTGCGTAATATTAATGCGTGTATTCCATAGTACTTTACCCTCGTCTTTCCTACACCTTGGTGTCAATAAACAAAAGAATACGCAGCGACACTCCCAAGTATACAACAGTTCTGTTCAGTTTTCATAGAATTCTAACCAAGAGCTGTTGCAGCAGTAACAGTATTGCTAACGTGTTATCTGCTACCTCATATTTCGTAATCTGTTTTTGCGTAGTGGTTTTGAGGATGTTCTGAGTACCACGTGGCCGATTTAATGCATCGACTCTTTTTTCTTTTACCACTTACTACACCACAAATAATAATAATAATAATAATAATAATAATAATAATGCGTAAATTGAGGGCAAATGTGGTGCCAGTAATAAGAGGGGCAAATGGAACCATCTCAAAATCACTCACACAGAACGTGATAAACGCAGTGTGAAAGCACGAAATCAAGGAACTACAAAAACAACCATATTGGACACTGCTTCGGTAAGTGCTAATGTAAAAGTACGAAACATATTTCACGCGCGAAATAACATTACGTGTAGCACAAGTTGTAAATACAGAACAGCTGCAACGCCATATACCCTAGCAACGCGGCGTGTTTGACGTATATTATTGTAAATACCCTGCATTAAGGCGATAACAAATATAATTATAATAATAATAATAATAATGTAAAAGTACAAAATTCTTAACGTGGGAAATGACATTACATGTAACGTAAATAGCAAATGCAGAATAGCTGCAAAACTGTACACCCTAGAAGCATGATTGTTGCAGGTAAATAATGGTAAATAATGGTAAATAATGGTAAATAATGGTAAATA
>Ga0131853_10021301_pt1 | contig 11767 bp, 5 predicted proteins | sample TergutLab28metaG_FD_92764 | JGI IMG/M metagenome (GOLD analysis project Ga0131853, IMG submission 92764) | Labiotermes labralis P1 segment gut microbial communities from Petit-Saut dam, French Guiana - Lab288 P1 (version 2) (version 2) | ecosystem: Host-associated > Arthropoda: Insects >...
ACCATAGTGTAAGTACTTTTATTAGAAAGTTAGGTATTGATAAATTAAGCAACTTAATGGTGGGGAGGTGGGTAGAAGGGTAATTACAGAGAAGTTTGAGAGAGATGGTGATGTTGGTGGTGGTGGTGGTGGTGGTTGTGGTTGTGCTGTGGTGGTGAGGGTGGTGGTGGTGATGTTGGCGTCAATGATGATGATGATGATGATGATGACGACAACAATAACAGTATTCAGGTACCGGGTCAGTGTGTCCAGTTCTGCATTACCTTTAGCACACTATCATTTGCTTGATCCACGCACACGCCCTGTTCTTTAGAACGTTTGACAAATACAGATTGCCGCAGGTAGTGCATGACGTAGTGCTGCAAATACGTCATTTTATTTGCATACACAATCTAATAATTTCTGTCCGGTGAGAAATAATCTAAGTCCTTTGTTATTAAGTGGATTTTACTTCGACCTATTAAACTGCAACACTACACACCAATTTCATAACTTTTAACAGTTGATTTTTTAAAATTTAAATCACGAGCATCTTGAAACATGTTTCAGAAAATTTACAGAATACATGCGTATTTTTTAAATAATTCGGCAAACGTTGTAAAATAATTTACAACAATTAAGGTAAAACCTATACAGATAATGTCTTATCACAATCAGGAAAGTCTATTCAATAATAAGTCATATCTGATAGAGAAGCTGAATTGCTTACTTCAAAGTCCCTGACATTTCTTATGATTATGTCACGTCGCTGCTAGATACATGAAATATGAGTGAGGGGTACTGCTGTAATGATAATGATAATGATAATGACGGCGTGTTAATGCTTTTAGAATCAATCTCAGAACACATGAAGATTTCTTTTCTAAATGTAATAAGACGTTGGTGATTGTAACGCGGACACATTCTGTTCTTTGTGATAAAGGAACTGAATTTTTAAATATAATTTAGATTGTCGGTTTTGAAATGGCAAAAAAAAATTACATTACAAACAAAATATAGCACATATCCTTATTGTTCTGTGTTTTCATAAAAGGATATTAAAAATAAATAATTCTATTTCCAAGTTTTTCCATCCCGTCAATTGCGGGTGACAGTTCGGGAATTGTTTTCTTCTTTCTACGCATCATTGTCGTCATCTGTTTCCTTCGCTGAAACCAGAACTGCCTGCCCGATTTGCGATTGTCTTCCACAGACGACATTTGTCAAAACTTTTATATGGAGTAAAAAACGAAAGTTTTTAGAGACAGAGAAAAACACTGCAATAATAGCCGAGGATACATATTTTATAATTCGTTGCGAAGCCAAAACCAATTTTCAACTTCTACATGGATCCGTGGAAAAATATCTAATCATGGAGAGCAATCCGACCGCCCTGACAATGACAGATACGCAACATCAGAACACTCTCCTGAATTACTTGGTAAGTCTATCTGTTATGCAGCTTGGTAATACATAATTTACATATTATTCTTAAGGGGATGCAGTTGTATACAGGGTCATGCCCCGTTTCAACATTACACAGTAAACAAGATGATACATCTTCCTGTGCGAACGTAACTCGAAATATCTTCTGATCCACTGACTGGTAATACAATAGATTTACCAAAGGACCAGTCCTATAAGCAAAGTACAAATAACAATCTTCAAAGAAGATAATTACACACACTCAGGTACGAAGCCGTATTATTGGGCAATGAAGCCGGGCTTGTACTTTTAACAAACGTGGTCGCCGACACGGACTGGAAGAGAGTGAACATCCAATTATAAAATCTTGCATTTTACCACTTCAATAATGAAAACCCAGGTCATTAAGTGTGTGTGTGTGTTTGTGTGCACTCTGTCCCAGCAGCAGTGGAAAGCTCGACTAGGCTAACACGGCTGGCATGAATGTTCTGAATAAGTTCATACTTCTGAGCAAGGTCACTTTCAACACTAAATTAACGTCGCCTTGCGGTATCGAAACGGAGTAGATGTCGTAACTAATTACAATCAGTAATCGTAATTAATAATTCTGTACAAAATCATAGAAAGTAATTTAGGTTATCCGACAGACACACCATTTACTCATCTGTGATTTGTAACGGTATTTCTTCTTCTATTTCTGATGGACAAACGGACATCTCTAGAGAGTTCATAGCCACTTCTCCACCTTCGCCTTATTCACAATTTTCACGTTGCAGAATGGAGAGAATAAATACATGTATTGATGTTAAACAGAAGAGTATCGTGTCCCACAGAAGACGTTCTTACAGATGTGCAGATGAAGAGTAAGTTACGACATGCCGAGCATAAAATAATTACAGAGATTTCTGAGTTTCGTACCACCTCAGCCTTTAAAGAGTCTAGCAGTCCGGGACAGACCCTGAAGATGAGGCAGCACGTTTGGACGTAATGCCAGTAACAGTTTGCCAGCCGACATGGCGTAACTTCCCGGAACGCTCTAATATCCTGTTACTCCCGGTGTAGTAATTCATATATATCCCTCCGGGATTTCCGACCTCTGCGGTACAGTAGCCGGAAAGGTAAAGCCGAAGGGGAGCATGTTAACAGAGGAATAGACACTCCAAATTTCTGTCCTACCTTAGAGGTCCTCGATTTGTCCATCCTGCTGTGTCTGTCTTGGTTGTTGCGCAGCCGATTTCGGAATTTCCGGAGGGACCTATGAATTACCCTGTATATATTATTACACTATATATTATATACATATATAATAGAACTTGCACACACTGGACCACAACTGTAAGAACTTTGACCTATCGTAATTTCAGAAAAGTACTGAAAATACTCCTGCCTGAAACGATTCGACATTCCATATGAAAACTTACCATGACTTACGCTGTTATTCGCTGACTTCTTACAGCAGATGCGCCGGTTCGATCTGCGTCCAGTTCAAGCTGGATATGTGGTGGACAATTTGGCAATGTCAAAGACTGTTTTCCTACATTTGTATCTTAACATGTCCATTATCACTTAACCAATGAAACAGTGCCCTATTCTTATTAATTTAGGTCGCCGAAGTTTATGACCATAATCATTGCAATTTCCCATAAATTAAGCATATCGAACATTTACATCCGCATATCTGATGTGTTTGTACTACGTTACTTTCACAAATGTAAATTCATAAAAGCTTAAATTATTTTGTTTCTACTACTAAAACATCCTTTTTGTTACTATGTCCAAATACCCCAAACTGTCCATTATTGAACGAGCACCTACGAATATTATCTTAGTAATTAACCAACTTAATGTACAAATTCTTGTTTTATAATAAGAGTCCTCTATCAACACGTGCACCGGACGGCCACCTACAGGTGTGACGCTACCAGATGCTGTATAATACAATTTTGACCTCCTGATGATGAGCACATAGTGCCCGAAACATGTACAGGCATATAATAAACTTATTATAAAACAAGAATTTGTGCATCAAGTTGGTTAATTACTGAGATTATACTGAGATGCACGGTCAGCAAAACATTAAAAAACCTACGAATATTACCTCATATTTTTCCAAAATAGCATGTAGTGCGGACGTATTTTTGTATGGTCGTCTGTAGCCCTCACTGTATCAATATCAAAATCTATTAGTTGCTCAATTTTAAAAATGTTTTTGGAGAAGCTTATGTAAATCTAGCAGAATTTAAAAAAAAAACCGTCACGTTTGTGCACTCAGTGGGTGTGGTTTGTACGCTTCCCTTTTTCATCGAAAACGTTAAAGTAAAAACATGACTGTACTTACATCACACAACAGAAAGACAGACATGTCGACAGGAAACTGTAAATGAAGCGCATTTTTCACCATAATCACATAGTCTACCTTTAAACTGAGGTTCGTTTTAATTTACGAAGATGTACTTTACCTTTGTAATACGTTACACTGAAGTGTCTTGTGATGAAAACCATTAAAAATTGCCAGAATCATGCTGCCTTGTGTGGTAAGGATACCTAAAGCCGTGTTATGTCTCTCATTAATATATGAAGCATCAAAACACATCCAAAGACACAGTGAAATTTAAAAATGAATGTCAGCAGAAAAAAGTCTAAAAATCCTATGTGCACAAAAATACCCACACACACACACACATACGGACGCAAGTCTTACTGTTCGCTTCTCTATCTTCCTGATTTTTCACAGCAGATATATTCTCTAAAAACAAGGCTTTTCTCATAGATTAACTAAGAATTATTGTATTAAAAATTCTGTCTCGGTTTCTTCGAATGTGGCTGTAAACAACCAGAACACTGGCATTCATATCGCCCACTCAATGAATTAACACTCTAAAGACTAAATAAATCTGTATTATGTCTAGGCATAAAGGTTAAGTTTGTATTTCACAAAGAACACAATGTGCTTACAATAGAAAAACCACCAAGTTCATGTTAGGTAGGGGAAAATGGCGGTTTATTGGAAGGATCCTACAGAACATATACATACACTGTGTGGACAATCTGTCGACGTTTCAGTTTTAAGCCTAGTGGTATGTATACTAACCGCTAAGATTCAAAATGGTAATTAACCAATCATTAAACCAACGATAGTGGTCCTGGGTCGGAAGGAAAACCCAAATAGGAAATTATGCTAAACGCCTGACAAAAATTGTGGATTGTTTGAAGTGGCTCGGGATTATTCCGTATGTAGACTGATGTAAATGTAAGTAACTGCATTCCTTCGCAGAAGATTTGCTTGACCGACAGTATGTTTATCATCCACTCAAAAACAAACAAAAAAAATTCTTCTACATGAATAGCTCAGAGAGTGCTGTGACTAGCCATGGTTTGGACGATCGACCATCAGTTCTTGGCATGAGCAAGATTTTCCTTTACAGCACGCCCCTGACTCACATCTAACCATTAGCGAGTATAGGGCAGCCGAGTTCGTATCTGAGCAGTCATTTTTCCTTCAGTGTCAAGGTGTAGAATGCATGGATTGGCACCTCCATCTTTCGAATCCCCAACGTGCTTTTATGGATTGGTGAAATACGTGAAGAAGTCAATACGCATCATTAGAAAGAGACGGAGAAAGAAATAAAGAAATGTCATCCCCCAAAGTAGCCAAAGGGCAACAGTGCTTGGAAACTGCCAGGCGTCCGAACATTTTGCAAACTTGAATAATAATTATTGATAAAACGTGGGATTATTTTGGCTAAGTTTAGGACTACGGTGCTATCGTTGTCTAGTCGAGGTAATGTACCGGTTTTTACCTGAGAAGACGTAGAAATGCCACGAAACATATAACTCAGGGTTGCCAATTTGCCATCCGAGGTTCGAACCAGACACTTTACATGTACGGCCTTAAGGGGGTTCCCGCTACACTAAACTATTTCGTCGAGGGAACAGAGTGAACATAATTCCCGGAGGATTAAACCGACAGGAACAAGAAGTTATGGTTAGACAAGGTAGAGGCTAGAATCCGGGAACGCCCCGTAAACCTGCGCCGTACAATTGTAGTATGAGTAGATAGAACGGTAGGATTGATATAAACACGACCGCAGTTATGTCATGTCGGATAGCTGAAGTCAGTGGCGTACCGAGGGGGGTGTTGGGGAGTTCAACCCCTCCCTCTCGAAGTTCCGAAGGCCCTCCAAAATCGCGCCAAACTCAACCCGATTGTGAAAACTGTTAAAAATTGTTGAATTTAGGACGCCAACACCCAAAGATGTTCGGAAAAAAGGCAGTAAAATTCTAAAACTACGTAGGTTTGCAATTGTTTTAAATTAGCAATGACAAATAAATTGGTTGTCATCTTAAATAGTCTTAAAGTACCAAAAATTAAGAAACTTTTACTATATGAAATGAAATTTCTTGTACAAAATTACAGCTGACTCCAGAACCCCTGACTAGGGTGCTACCGTCCCCAAATCCCCGTTATCTCTGTCCTCTGTCCTCAACTGAATTTGTTGAACCCCCCCCCCCGAACAAAATTCCTGGGTACGCCACTGGTTGACGTCAACTTCGCATTCGAGGATCCTACAGAGCAAACGTATGTGACTATGATAACTGCGGCATTCTTGTCGATATCAGATGTTTATAAACTTTACGCAGTTGTGTGAAGGGGCGTGGCATGGCGTGGCGTGGTGTTTTACATACATTCATATGGTTGTAGCAGCATATGACACCGCGGGAGAGGGGCAGTGGAACATGCCATATACCTTGCTGCAGCAACCCTCAAGTTCTCCTGCCTTGCACTATTGTCTCTCTTTCCAAGTCACGTCCACAATCCGTTACAGATATTTCCAAGCACGTCTGTACGATCCATTTCATTCTCAACACACACGCAAAACCGACATACATCACGTGTCACACATGTATCGATTTTTGTTTCTTAAGCTGCATTAAACCGCCGTTAATGAGTGGGGCATGTCTGTTAGCTGGTTTGCTGCAGAATGCAAATTCGATTGAAGGAACTAGTGATGGGTATTAATGGACAATACAAATATCAAGATCATGCTTAAAAGCTACACACGAATGCAATGTAACATTAACTTCGTAGTGTGCTTGTGGAATCGAATTAACACTCATCTTCAAGACAAGTTCACAGCTGATCAAATTTGGGGAATACTGGTAAACATTCGGTTCACACGACTTCTATCTTCCCACCCGACACCTAAAAGAAAAACCTCAAAAAACATTCAAGGGGCCTGTGATATTACTGCCTTACGACATTATGTAGCATCCAAGGAGCCTAAAATCGTCACTCACATTATTGTGGCAACACAAGTCTTGCAGCTAAACACACATTTCACAACTATCTCTGTCTCAAACGTGGGCCGAGACAGCTTCGTCGGTATAACTACTTTCTGCGGACTGGACGGTCCGGGGATCGAACTCCGGTGGGGCGAGATATTCTGCACACGTCCAGACAGGCCCTGGGCCCACCCATCCTCCTATACAATGAGAACCATGCCTATTTCCCGGGGGTTAAGCGGCCGGGGAGTGGCGTTTATCTCCCACCCCCATCTAGCGCCGAGGTTAAAGAAAAAGTAGTGCTATACCTCTACTCGTCCACTGGGCCTTATTGGCATGTTCTAGGGTGAATTTAACTTTTATTCTTCTTGGACACGCAAATGTGAAATTCAGTATCTGACACTAGGGGACGAGGCAAGACAATGTTTATGAACAGGGTGTTGATTACAGTATTTGGGGCCAAGACACTGCAAGTACAGGAGCAACGGTTAAGCGTCGTTTAAGAACGCTTGATGTCGTTTAAGAACGCTTAATGACGTTTCGTTCTCTACATCATAATTACTGGAATCATAAAAAAATAAGAACGTAATTGAGGGACATATATTGCGTATGTGAAATGAGAAATACATACAGCAGTGTATTGGTAGAGCTTAAACAAGAAAGATCAGTTGGGAGACCTAGGGGTGCAAGGAAGGATAATATTAAAGGGCATCCTATAGAAGTAAGACATAAGGACGCAGAACAAGTTCGGCTGGCTCAGGACAGCAGATCATAGCAGGTTGTTGTGAAGTGTAAAGAAGCCTAGAGAATGCACACAAGGCTGGAAATATCCCTGAATAGCTCTTCTCAAGAATCACTCCGCTCCGTGGAGTTAGGATTTCCAAATACGCAAGAAGGGATGTCGAGGGATGGGTAGTCAGACTCGTTGAACGTTCTCAGGCTGAGACTTTCTTGTGGGGTTTCCAGATATATCTAAGGCTTCTCAAACCAAAGGCCTGACATACCGCCGAAGGTCAGTCCATGTGGATCTGGCGGCTGTATAAATTTAATGAGGCACATTTTGTTCCGATACTTTGTTCATTGAAATTACTGTAACTAACTAATTACATACCTAAGCAACTAAACCCGTCGATCAGAATCCTTACTGAGAAGCTCATAATTCATTAGTTGGTCAATAAAAAATCCCGCGCACTTTATGGAAACCAAAGATTCATCACCGTCTTCACAACAGTCTGCATCTTGTTCCTTTGACAAGGCAGATGAATCCAGTCTAGGCCATCCCATCCTATCTGTAAGATCCCTTATAATATCATCCTACCCTCTAGGTCTAATGTCCAATTGGCCTCTTTCCTTCAGATTTCCCCACCTGTGCATTTATGTTCTCCATCATAAGTGCAATATGCCCCGCCCACACGTCCTCCTCGCTGTATCACCCAAAAAATGTATCTGCTGAGGACTACAGATTGTGAAACTCAAATTTATGAATTTTTCTACAGTTTTCATGTTACTTTTTCCGTTTTAGATAGTCGGGTAAGTGTACTCACTCTTACCACGTTTCGATGGACAGTGTAAAATTTAAATATGGCTATGTCATTAAACACAAAACATGGTTAGCTATATTTAGTGCTTCAACTGCAGAGATCTCAGTTACGACAGAGTATATTTACAGTCGAGTGCCAAATTTGTGGTAGGAATGACACTGGAAATCAAATGTCATATTCTCTCACTATATGTGCACTCAGAATCGTATAAAAGCAGGGTTTTCGCTAGTACTTTACGGCTTTAATTCTTTTTTTTTTCAGAATACATTTATCAATACCGAGAGATTTCGCAATATTTTTTCGAATTTCACCACTGGCTTGTCTCCTGTTCGCTTCTTCCATCTTTTCTTGCGTTAATATTATTTATCACTATGTTTTCTTTTATATTTTCTTATTCCCCTGTCCTGTATATTTTCATAAACATTTGGTGCCAAACATTTACGACAACCGAAGATGTGTGCAGAATAACTGAGTGGGCGATCAAGAGTACGTGTCCACCCTTCGCCCCCCTCTTCTTCCCTACTCGTACCCTCCACACACTCAATCAACACGACCGCCAACAGCGACAAGTAGGGTATTTCTTTATACGATATAACAATACTATAATGCGGTCTTCCTTTCAGTATATAACTTATTGGAATTAAGTTTACAATAATGACAACATTCCTTACGACATTTGTTAGAAATGTTACAGTTTTAAGCAAAAAACTTATTTTCACCTGAAGAATTGAAAGTTACTTTACAGGTAACAACCAGAAGTTCTGGCTGCCCGTGAGCAACTGTCAATGTCTTCCGTTTCCCGCTCATTGCTGCCAGCTCCCTATAAAGAGCACACTGTACTCTCAGACGACCGTGTATGTTAACTCATCTTACCCTGTGTTTCACTAATTCCTTAGTACCTTACACCATACTTTAATATTACAGGCACTAAACATATCGCCTGTATAGATTTTATCTCCAAGAATAAGGTATGTCCAGGCCATTTCCGTATCTTCAACATATTTCCATCAACAGCTGACTAATGACCATATACAGTGTTGAGGCCGAAATACTAGCGCTATTCAGGTCAATGTCTTTGAAGTTTTGTATGATTACACAAATTTGAAAAGTTTATTGCGGCAATTCTTTTATGAAAGTGGAAAATAATGACCTGGCGAAGCGTCCGAAATATTGTGGTCTGTTAGCTGTAACAAGCAGGTCTATGTAATTGGACATACAAAATGCATAGTTAACATGACGTTACAAACGCAGGTAAGAGAACTAACAGCCTGTGGCTAGTGGTTCCTAGACTTTAGAGCTCTGCAATGTACCGGGCCAACGGTGAATGCTCTCATAGCTTCCAGGGTTCTGTTACTTTTTCTATAAGGTAATACGGGTGTCTCTAAATGTGAAATAGTAAATTCTGTTCACACAGTAGGCGAATTGAATGAAATCTGGCATAAATATCTTGCTACTGGAAATCGCTTGGTTTACATTTCACAGTTTCCTAACAAGAAGGGTAAGAACATGGCGACCGCGCGAAAGTGTGACGTGAAAGCGACATTATCGCCAATTACCAAGATAATACAAAATTGTGAGATATTAAGTGTTCGATGAAACGCGACTTTGCTGAGGTTATTTCTTTTTTAATTTCTGAAGTAACTTGTCGGCCATGTGTTACTTTTTGTTTACTCCTCTTCATTTTGATGAAGACGGCCTAAGCAAGAGCTAATGGAGGAACGCCTGTAAAATGTGGAACAAAGATACATACTAATAAATACGCTACATAATATATCGTTTGCTCCTAATATTTATTGTGAAAGGCAGAAATTTTCTTATTACATATACGACGCATTCAGCGTAGTATAAATCGGTGTTAGCGGGAAATATTCTTAATATTAATTATTAGCTAGGTTGAGATATCTGAATGGAAGTGGAAGACAATTTTTTTTTTGCAAGAACTTCTAGTGTCTGGATGTTTATTGAAAAGTGTTCTTGACAAAGCACGCCAAGGAGTAAACTTCATTCGGTCCACGAATTCGTTGCCAGTATTCAAAAGTCATAAGTCACTGTAGCACTAACACAAGACTATCGAGTTCATGCGAACGATTACTGTACGTATTGAAAGCGCGGCTCCCAGACCGCCTGAGTTGTTACTGTGGCGAGACGAATTAATTAAGTTAGGTTCCGACTGTGACTGCAGGACGTATGCAGATTTAGAAATTAAAAAAAAAATTCCCTCCATTCATTGTTTTACATTTCTTCATCTCGTTTTTCTCCTTCCACAACTTCTTTCGTCGGAGAATATGTCAACTCTTTTTCCAAGTTCATTTTCAATTGGCACACATCAGGGTAAAGGTAAAGCAGTCCCTTTACAGGCCTGGAGTGGCCCAGAGTGTTCCAGGAAGTTAAGGTTCCCAGATATCATGACAACGGCACAGGATGGTGGTAAGGTTGCCAGCCTTACACACCGGCCGCCTTTACTCGCAGGAAATGCTCCTGGTACTCATTTCTGTTAGAGGCTGAGTCGATCCCAGGGCCATAGTGCGACCGGAAGTATTTTATGTCAATGAAAAATCACAATGATCAAACCAGCGACCTTCCGATTTGTAGCACAGCACCTTAACCGTTGTGCTACCGCGGTCACACATCAGAGTACTCTTAAGAATATTTCTAATTAGCTTATTCGCAACAGTCTTAAACATTTAAAAGTATTGTAAATATCTTACTAAGTTGTCTTACAGCAATCTTACAAGATGTCACAGATTATTACAGGGGTGGGTGCAGTTAGGTTCCGTACACGTGCGCTAAACTTCCTTCACATTTACCAAAGGCTTGATAAAATATGTGGATTTAGAGTGACCATAACTCTGTCTGTAAAATGTTATGAACTACATCATGTACCACACAATACTGTAAAACATCTCGGTTTCTGTTAACAACTGAGTTGTTTCACCAAGCGGAATATGAAGACTTCTGTCTTCTGGAAGGAGACGCCGTGTCGTCCGATGGAAAGTTATCAATGTTTCCTGGTGAAACCATTTATTCTCTTACGCTAAAGATGAGAACAACAGATCCCTTCTGAAACTTTGGTACATTTCTACCACACTACATGACGTTACGCTCCTCTACATTGACGAAGTACGGCGTAGAATTTTCCGAAACGTTAAAACCGCTCTAAACATCTCAGTGTGTCAGGTCACGATAAATAGTAGCTTTCAAAAGGGTTTTCGCCAAGTACCTGACTAGCAGTAATAGTGCTAGTAGTAGTAGTAGTAGTAGTAGTAGTAGTGGTGGTGGTAGTGGCAGCAGCAACAGCAACAGCAGCAGCAGCAGCAGCAGCAGTAGTAGTAGTAGTAGTAGTAGTAGTAGTAGTAGTAGTACTAGGAGTGGAAGTAGTGGTTTGGTACTAGCAGTAGTAGTAGCTGTTGGTGCAGTAGTAGTAGTAGTAGTAGTGGTAGTAGTAGTAGTAGTAGTAGTGGTGGTGGTAGTGGCAGCAGCAACAGCAACAGCAGCAGCAGCAGCAGTAGTAGTAGTAGTAGTAGTAGTAGTAGTAGTAG
>Ga0131853_10021302_pt1 | contig 11766 bp, 6 predicted proteins | sample TergutLab28metaG_FD_92764 | JGI IMG/M metagenome (GOLD analysis project Ga0131853, IMG submission 92764) | Labiotermes labralis P1 segment gut microbial communities from Petit-Saut dam, French Guiana - Lab288 P1 (version 2) (version 2) | ecosystem: Host-associated > Arthropoda: Insects >...
CAAACTTCTCTGGCTATTATCTCCGTAACCGTTCAACTTTGGACATAGGTGTTTTGGGTTATATCGGTATACTTTAACATAAGGAACACCCTCCCGAAGTCTGGCACATTCCTCCTGGGACACTCCGTATATGCATTTGTTGGCGTATTAATTAAATAAACTACAGAATGCACGGTGCAACGATAAAAATTATAAGTCCTGTGTTTGGACCTCTTTGAGTATTTGCAAGATTCACATTTGCAGGCGTTTTAATTAATCTCAAGCTATTTTTTAGATCACTTCTCATTCTGAAGGAAAGCCACACTATCTGTGTGTCTGCCTTTCAATATATCAAACACTTCACTGATTTTAATATTTTATAAACTTCATGTCATTGGCAGCCAACTTAGGATTTCCCACACAAAGATAACAGCTGGATGCTCCAAATTATGAGGTGGAGACGACACCAGCGCCACGTTGTATGGAAGGCTGATATGTTATAGGGTGTCCAAAAGAACGTGAAACTTTATTCAGACAAGTTTTTATATGGTGTAAAATATCAGGGTCGCGACCATTCGGAAGTGTTGTGTGGCCTCTGGGGTGATGGTTCTAAATACTCACCCATTCGAGATAGGGAAGTACAGTTTACTACAGCAGTAGATCGAACACACGCACATATATTTTGTACGAAACATTGTTTGCAAGTCACATTTACCTCACAAACGTGGCCGCGACACGAAACTGAGTTTATAACCGGAAAGAAATTAGCGTAAACAGGATTTTTACTTAAAGTGGCACAGTCAATTACTCACAAAACAAAATGATATGGAGTAAAATAAAATAATGCAGTCCGCGGTGGCCGCGCGCGCTGTCTAAGGCGTAGGTCTGCGGCTGCTTTATTGCTGGAATTGCGGGTTCGAATTCCGCTGGGTTTATGAATGGACTGCTGTTGTGTGTTGTACAGATAGCGGCACTGCGGCAAGCTGATCACTTGTACAGAGGAGTCCTATAAGATGTATGTGCGCGCTTACATGCGTGTGTGTGTCATTGTGTGTCTGTGCATGTGCGCGCAATTGTGTGTGTGAGCGTGTGAATGTGTCTGTGAGTGTGTGTATGTGTGTGTGTGACTATGTGAATGTGTGTGTGTGCAAATGTGTGTCTGAGTGTGAATGTGTGTGTGTGTGTGTGTGTGTGCGCGCGCGCATGCGTCCTTGCGAGCGCAATTGTCTGTGTGTGAATGTGTGTGTGTGTGTGTGTGTATGTGTGCCCGTTCGAGTGCGCGCGCAATTGACTGTGTGAGTGTGTGAATGTGTCTGTGAGTGTGTGTATGTGTGTGCGCGCGCGCAATTGTCTGTGTGAGTGTGTGAATGTTTCTGTGAGTGTGTGTATGTGTGTGTGTGCGTGCGCGCAATTGTCCGTGTGATACCGAAACGTCAAGTCAGCAGGTGGAATTTCTGGATTAAATAAGAAACTACCACGTCTGCTCTATGGGGTTAGTCAATGGATTTGAAGGATTAGAAATATTCTATCCAATAGGAAAGTAAGGTTATATATCATGTTCAGAATTAATGCCATTAACTGGGTCAGTGAAAATTATTGTTCAGAATTAAGGCACTGAGTGTTTATTTATATCACGATTCAAGTGCCACGATATATATTTTGTTCATAAAACAAGCCACAAAAGAATTCGTGTTCATTGATGCTGCGAAGTTAATTTTTTGTGAATGTAGCAATGACATTTCAGTTTTGGTTCAAGAAAGTGAACACAGAAGTTGGTTTGTCTGCAGTGAATTCTGTTACGATGAAAGTGGATGCACCAATTTTCCTATCTGCGACACAACAAATTTCTGTATTTATGAACATGGAGACGGCAGTTCTTTTGAGTACAGTAAACCGTCGCGTTCATTAAACGGCCGCAGTACCATTTTGCTTGTGATGCAAGCAATTACATAAGGGAGTTAGAATTAGTCGGCAAGTCTTGGCTAGTCTTGTACCGCTGTTGCACTCAAAAAATCCTCTACATGGGAGACGGGAAAGGAGCGACATTAACGAATAATAAAATTAAAAGAGGAAAAGGAACGTTACTTGTCAGTTTTGAAAACGCCCACCCTCCGACCAACCCTCCCCCTTCGCCCCGTTCTATATCTTGAACCCTAGATCAGGACAGACTATCATAATTATATGAGGCCATTATTCAAGCTCCACCCCTGCCAACAACCCACCCCTTTCAAAAACCCTGTTTGTTCCTTATAAAGCCACATGCAACATTCGCACTAATTAATTACGAAATCATTCTGTGCGACTATCCTACGTGCTGTGTGTTCTCTGTTAAGTGACTGATATGCTTTCACACGTGGTCTAACTGTAGTTTCCAATACAGCCCCGTCACCCAAGACATTCTTTCATTCCATTGGCATGTGCAGAATGCGACTATACCTTGTCGTTCTCAGGAGCTTCTTCCTTTCCTCTCTGTTATGCACTTTTTCCTGCCACCCTTCTCCACCAACTATTCTTCCATCCTCTCTCACCTCATCTTACCATCTATTTCTTGGTCTACCTCTCAATCTTGTTGTTCCCACATTCATATCTAGTACCCTTTTGAGAATTCTATTTTCTTCCATTCTCTGTACATGACCAAACAAACGCAATCTATTTAAACTTATTGTCTCCATTATAGCAGGTTTTTTAACATTTGCATAAATTTCTATGTTGGTTAGTATCCTCTAATTTCCTTTTTCATTGTCATATACTGGGCCTAAAATTCTTCTATACACTTTCCTTTCAAAAATGTTCAATTGTTTTCTATCTCTCTTTGTAAGTGTCCAATTTTCTGATGCATATGTTAACGTATCACCCAAGACACTAGGACAAAAAATTTTCGGAGGTACTAACTAATTCCATAATCTCTGTTTTCAGCTGCACCAAGACTTAAATGTATAGATACGAGGTCAATTAATTGTAATAATAATAATAATAATAATAATAATAAGGCATGTTTCGTACAAGAAGATATTTTGAAAACAAAATAGGAAAATCTTCTAGTCATCTTTTTAAATAACTCTAATTCTGTTATAATTGTTCTTGTTCTTATTTATCCATCTAATTAAGGTATTTACGACCACGATATCTAAAGTCATCACAGCAGTGTTGATAAACACCCACCTTCTCTGCGATATGACAACCTGCGGAGAGTTAAATAATTAGAGACCTTCCGATGGCACTATGTTCATTGGAAGCATCTGTAACTATTTACCAGCCAACAAGGCGTAATTTCTTAGGAGACTTGGATCTTTATTTGATCCTCTTTATTTAATTCAGGCAATAAAACTAAAGAAAAATATAAATTATTAACCTTAGTCCTCAGATCTCTTAGGCTACATCAGTGCTCCACCTCATGCTTACGTATTTCTAGTGGCTGAAATTGGCCAGTGCTACTGCCAGGTTTTACATATCAACATTAAAGAATTTTTTAAAAATTATGCTTATGTTTATGGTCTGTCAAATTCAAAATTTCAGATCACTAATTAACTACATTACACGACTCGAAATATTATACATTCATTCTTATAATAAAACCAACTAGATGCACTAATTTCTCAAATTTATTTGTGGAAAAAAACTCTACATGTTTCGGACAGTTCCTCTGTCCATCATAAGGAGTTTTTCACTGTGCACACAGCAAACTTGTATGACATATACCATTGCTGTGTGTACAGTGAAAAACTCCTGATGAAGGACAGAGGAACTGTCTGAAACATGTAGAGTTTTATTCCACAAATAAATTAGAGAAATTAGTGTATCTAGTTGGTTTCATTATAAGAATTTATCACTATGCACGGTCAACTGAACGTCAAATTACACTTTCAATTAGAAATCAACATAATTTCTGAGCTGGTTAAAGTTATACCACTCTCTAAGTAAACCTCAATATTAAGGCTCCGAGGTACAGATTCACAGGAACTAAACCTCAGCACCAGACGTCTCTGAGAGGTCACTATCAAGCTTGGGGAAGATCTGCCGGTACCCACTGTACATGAGTTTGTGTGGATCCGACAGCCAGTCGGAGCAAATTGGGTAACAAAATAATCATCACCTTCAGTGCGCGTAGCCAGTTTGCTGAGAGATAACCAAGTTGATAGAGTGTTGTAAACAAATTGCTAACTAATCAACGATGTTTTAATAAAATTCGCATAATTAACGCTACTAAAACAACTGGACATGTATCTGAAGCATTTCCGTTCAACTGGCAGCCTCATAACCCAGGTGTAGCCAAACAGTCGGCGCTATCTACCAATCGATCGCGGCCTATTTGTGGTCTCTATCAAAATTTATTTTCTCCTTCAGTGTGATCAATAACTCTTCTCCCAGATGAAGATAATTAAATCAAGATGCCCAAGCCATCTGACCGAAAAAAATGTTCACAATTTTGCCTTCATTTGTGCCTAAGTAAGTATGAAACCTATTTCAGTCATTTATCGCAAGACATGCTGTGTCATGCATCAGTTTTGCAATAGTAAGTTTAAGGGAAAACACCTTTTAATTACGGTAAATTATTTTAGTTTGTAATTATCAAATTTTAATAAAAGAAACAACTGTAATTATAGCTGTATGTTTTATGATATTTTACACTTCTTTGCCCAGTTGACAGTACTAACAAATTATGTCCTATGGTAGATCGCGAAAGATTTTCTGTCTTTAGAGCAGATCACAGAGTCCAAAGTCTGTCCACCCAACGTTGTAACTAATTACTAAAATCTACCCTCATATCAAGGCTGCTATATCCGCGTGATTTTTCTAAATATTCTTGTACATTGTTTTCTGCCAATAAAATTCTCTGCCTACATATCACGCCCTCCTGCCTTGTCACGTGCTCTGACCATGGTAACCTTTTTAAATTCATTATCCTAACTTTCCATTATATGTTCAGTATAAGCAAATCAAGATGTTCCTACATAATTATCACAGTTTATTTATTCACCAACTGATGCACAAGTGAACTGTCTTAAAAACAATTTTAAAATTCACATTGGGGAAAATTCACATTGAAAATAACAGTAAAACAGCTCCGACATGTTTCGGTGCAGTCGTGCCTTCATCAGGGAGCGCATTACTCGTGCTTGATAAAGTTGCATTTGCAATGTTCGGAAGTAGTGCTTCCGAACATTGCGACGTACACACACACCAAGAATGACCCAATAATACGTGCAGTCACATCACCACACACCGATGCATTTTAATTGGCTATTTTAACAGCTTCAAATTTAGCAAGCACGAGTAAAGCGCTCCTTGATGATGGTGTGACTTAACCGAAACATGTCGGAGCTGTTTTACTGTTAATTTTAATGTGAATTTTAAAATTGTTCTTAAGACAATTCACTAGTGCGTCAGTTAGTGTGTAAATAAACTTTGATAATAAGAAGATGCACGTTACGCATGTGAAAATCTCCTAGGTAATGTCATCAACTGTTCACTTTACACTTGTTATGCAGGATCATACCCCAACAATAATGTGAAATGCTTGCACTAAATTAATTTAAGTAAATTGTTCAACAAACAGCAAATATTTTAGCTCGACGTAGGCCGCAGTAACAAAGTTAAACCACAATCGTAAGGATTACTACAGCCGTATGGGGAAATTTTGATACAGTACATGTTACAAGCATTAAAAAAAACTTGGATAAAAGGAAATGAGAATAGAATATTCCCAGTTGTCGTACTTTTAAGGGGATGTTTAAAAACTAAGGCAATGAAGAATCCCACAAGAGAATGTACACAGTTGCAGAGACCATTGAATCGTTAGGCGAAGTGAAACGTGGGTTTTAAATAACAGGAACAAAAAATGGCCGACTGCTGGCTGTGGAGATGAGGTTATTTGGAGTAGTGAATAGAGAGAAGTGGAACAAATGTAATTCTGGTACTGAAAATACGAAATACATTTATATGATTCTAACATACAACGGAAGGTGTGCTGGTAACGTCCTCCACCTGTATTTAATTAGAGGTACCGAAATCGAATCTCTGTTGAGTTGTCTGTCCTAAATAAAATTTTCAATTCTTGTGTCCTTCTGATGTACGAATATTTTGTCCTACAAGTAGTTCTAAAAGCGCGTAAATAATTTACGCATTAATCTAACAGAAATACGTATTAAACTGAAAGAAGGTTTAAAAATGGGGACTCTATATGCTGCATAACTGATGACATGGAATAACAGAACAATTTTTGAGAATAAAAGGATTTGAAATGTTCTAATGCGATCATCGCTAACAGAATAACAATAACACTAACTTCATGTCTCGGAAATGAAACTTTGAACACGGAAGTAAATGGAAAGGCTAGCCCGAATGTTTTTTTTAACATGGATGAAAAGCTCGTTGTACGAAATTGAAGAAAGTAAAGAATAAACATTCTGGGGGTATAGGTATAGTATGTTAAAAAAATTCCTACTTCCAGATCTTTGAGAATTCCAAATTACTGGCATGTAACGTCGTGTCGTTGGACGAAAACTTCGCGACGTTTCGAAATATCGTATTTACTGCACGTTCAATATCAAGCATTCTAAATCCTTGTCTAATTATCCTTCGTGATTTTTTGTCTCATCTGACCTTATTTTCGATATCCGATATACTGAAAACAACCTCAGCTGTCTAATTGACAGCGAGTCCCGTTTCCATTGAAAGTTAGACTACTTAACAAAGAAACTGTACCAGCCATCCGCGTTGCTCCAGTTGGTCGACAGCTTGGTGGACAGAGTGTGATGCCTGCTGCTGCATATTTCTACGTTTCTTCAGTTCTTTTCTCCATGCCGTTATTTTGAAAGCACCGATACAGACGTTTGATACTTTCTCTTATTTACTTAAATAATAAGTGGGCCCTAATAACGGTGGGATAAAACTGTTCGAAAGCTTAATTAAATACGACTATATGAATACGTACAGGAATTAGCGCTTAGAATTCCACTAATTCTTAATCTTCCCACTAGACAGAAGTTAGTGATCGGATTTAGGTCCCGGCTGTTTTAACCCCTATAAAAAGGAAGTAAATGCCGAGTGGGAAGCTGGTTGGATCCTAGGGCCAGTCTGGACTTTAGAGAGAACAGAAAAACTTTAGTCCACACCTTGACACAAAATCTGGATCTTCAAACCCAAAGTCTAGGCACTATACTGACGGAGCTATCCCGTCAATAACAACAACAACAACAATAATAATAATAATATTAATAAATATAAATGTAATAATAATTCCATTATTCTATACTGCCCTGCAGCGTCAACAGCCAAGTGATTAGTAACACAAACAGCACAAAATGCAAACACAAATAACAAAGGAAAATCACAACACATATACAGAAAAACAAAACACAACAAATGTAACAACATAACATAATATAAGCATTGCCTGAGTAGCTCCATGACACAAACACAGGCCAGTAACTCTAGGACTATTAAATTAAGATAAAATCTTGTTAGAGAAGTAACAGGTATTTTAAAAGTGTGGATTAATTGCAAACTCAATTAGTGCCTGCAACGCAGATGGCAGAGGGGCGGTTTCTGGAGTTAAGGAAAACGTGGTTCCTGAATTTACGAGCAAGAACTCGGATACTTGTGATACATATAATGACAATGACGATGATGATTAATAATAATAATAGTGTTTTTTCTTGTTAACTGCAGAGAGCCAACGAAATGTGTAACAAGTCGCCGGGTGGTGAATGACCTACGAGTGCATTCGGCAGCTAAACCGAACAGCGGATAGCTGATCGCAGAATTACAGCTCCCAGACCCTATGTGACGTCGAAAAGTCTCCTGTACCCAGCATATAAATTGAATGCCTCTTCTAGGTGGAACTGCTGTGGTCTTCAGAGAAAAAGTAGAAGTTCGGAAACTTCTTACACACATGTGCACTCTTTTATCAAATCTTTCCAAAGTTTCCATACGTTGGACGAGGGATGGGAGGGACGGGGGTGAGGCGCTCTTTAAGTCCGGTCTCTGTTTCCTTCCTTCCTTTCTTTTATGTAATCCTTCTTTCTCCCGTTCTTTATCGCTTCTTTCAATCTGTCCTGTAGCAGCTTTCGCACCGCCTAATGGCTTCTTAATACCCTCCTTAGACCAGGCTTGCTCTCTCCTATAGGGCGTTCTAAAATACTCAGACACACCTCTTTATAATGCATGGTGACAGGCGCAGAAGCAGTAATTTACCTGTTGTTTTGTACGGGTGTGAAACTTGGTCCCTTGAGGAAAGAATGTAGTCTAAAGGCATTTGGGAACAAATTTCTGAGATCGTTAGGGAGACGCAGTAACAAAAGAGTAAAGAAAATTAAATAAATATGAGCACAACAATTCGTACTTAGTCCCCAGTACTGCTGGGGTGACTTCCTGAAGGACAAACCTCAACACAGAGGATCTATATTTGGAAAAGGGGAGCACACAATACTTTGGTTTGAGACTGTCGTCGAAAATGACTATTTGGGAGACCTAGGCATAGATAATAGGATAATATAAACACTAATTTTAAGTAAATAGGTTGTAAAAATGTGCCGTGGATTGAGTTTTGTCACGGTGTGATTAAGAGGAAATATTTTATGAAACATTTGATAAAATTGTGGTCTATTAAATTGCAATATTTTTGTGACCTTCCTATTCAGATGAATTATTCGTCTAGCAAATTAATATATTGCTTTGGAAGACCCGTCATATAGTACGGCCTCCGGACCACTTGCTGTATCATACAACAGATGTCCTCAATTTTGTAATTGTGCCCGGAAGATCAAATTTGTTGTAGGGATCAGAGTGACACAGGCTGCCATAAACCATCAGCTAGGGTAGCCGAATTTCTCCTCGCGACTAATAAGGCCATAAACGTAACAAACACGCCTCACTCTTGATGTCTTACGGCCTTGAGGTCCGTACTTCCCACGTGTGGCGCTTAAATCTCAATCCTCTGCGCCCGTATCCATTTCGCTAGAATTCTAGTAACTTTATAATTTAAATCACCCAAACCAACCCGCCAAGCATAACTGTGATCTAGTCTTGAACCAAGGATCAGCGGTAACACAGCTTCTCGGTCGGTCAGTCAGTCAATCAGTCAATCAGTCAGTAAACCAGTCAATCAGTCGGTCAGTCAGTCAATCAGTCAGTCAGTCGATCGTTCAATCAATCAATCAATCAGTCAGTCAATCAGTCTCTCAGTCAATCAATCAGTCAGTCAATCAGTCAGTCAGTCAATTAGTCAGTCAGTATTTTGTAGAAATTAATCGTCCTGTGTCCAATATAAAAACAACATTTCGATTAGTGTGTCTGGTTTCACCATCAGGTGGAAATAATGCAAAATGGATATTAATCTAGTAGTTAGATTTAAAAAATCGGGTTTTTATAACTGAAACGCGTTCGTGATAGTTCCTTTCAGGTCAGGAATTTGTATTGAAGTCTAAGAGTCTTGTTATTCAGCTCAAAATCACTCCAGTGTCAAAATTGACTATCAGTATCACGGGGAAGAATCTAGGTAAATTCTGCCTAAAAATTGGTGGAGGTGGCGTCATCATTAGATTCTAATGTCGATCGTTAAGTGTTAGCTATAAATGTACGAGATTCTATTTTCAAAATAGGTCTGATTCCTGTATACACCGGAAGGACATTCAAAAGTAATGGGCTAGTTCTTTAGCACGAAATGCTCTCTGCGGTAAAACTTGTCTGCTTAATAGATGTTTATGATGCACCAGCATTAAACCTGGCAGCTCCGGCTATCTTACTATCACAAAAGAAAAGTCCTAGACACAAGTCATTTTCAAGACGGAATTTAAAAAAAAGCACCGTATATTTTTTATCAGTGATAATTATATATATATATATATATATATATATATGCGTCTTATATTTCTTCTTTGCGGGGTAATATCTGACAACTCTGCTTTACGTACACCGTGCATTTTTAAATCTACGTAGTTCACCCACCAACAAATGCACTATTTATTAACTTGGTTAAAAGTTTTAAGTTTACATTTAAAAAATAATAAATAATATCGCCCCTACATGTTTCGGTCTTCAATGACCATCATCAGAAAGCTTTATCTATACCTAACTAAAGTTATATTTATGTTAAAACACTCGCTAAAATTACGTTGTTATATAAATTAGGTGATGTGGCAGCATCCTGCCACATCCTCTAATATATATATAACTTTAGTTAGGTATAGATAAAGCTCTCTGATGATGGTCATTGAAGACCGAAACATGTAGGAGCCATATTATTTGTATTTTAATGTAAATTTAAAACTTTTAAACAAGTTGATAAATAGTGCATTTGTTGGTAGGTCAACTGGGTTGATATTAGACTGTAACATACGCAGACGCTGTCACCAGGATTCGTGAAGAACACATCCGCTATATAATGAAATTTTCAATGATAAATTCAGTTAGTTAATTAGTTGACTAGCTAATTACACAGATTTAAAATTTAAAGAACTTTATTATGTCATTTTATCCCAGTGTTTTTTTTTTTATTCTTGGGTGACAAAATTCTCCTCAGCACAGTGTTCTCACACTTCATGTGTCGAGGGTCGAAGTGCAAAATTATTCAAGTATTATCCCAATTTCGTAAACAACTGTCAGGACTTACCGAAATTTTGCACAGGTCACGGTTGAGCGGCATGCCATGCTATTCGCGAAAAGAATATTTTCGCACAATAAAAAGGAACTGTGCCCTATTTTTCTAAACCCCCTATGCGTGTGTTCAAAGTCTAACTCCATCATCTTCTGTCTCTCTCTTTTTGATCCCGTTTCTTTATCATTATCAACAGCTTTACACACTTACTTTCCTCATCCGTCTTCTTCCCTGTCTCAAGCTTTTATTCACATTTTCCCCACATCACTATCTCTTTCTCTGTCTAGGACTTCCCACATTGCGTTAATTTACAGTTTCTGGAAATGGCAGTCTCATATCTTGGGCGATATTGTCTGCCATAACAAAATTTGTCTTAACACCTACAATCATTCTTATTACTTTGGTTTTACTTCTGGCTTTTGTAGATTGGGAACGAAACAAAGAAGGTACGTTGCTTCGAGAACGAACCCTAGGACTTCGACAATGCGAGCCAGCGACATTCTATAACTTATTATACACAGAATATCAGGAATGTCGTGCCGTTGATCGAACTGTTATGTACAATTTGATATTCCAGCCACTCAGAATAAACAGACGGTGTTTATTCGCTTATCTAATCCTTCTGTCTGTCTGTCCATTTTTCCACAAGTAACAAAGCATGAACTAAAAAGAACATTAGTGTAAAACTAATATGGGGAAACTGAAGTAATTTTCTACCTTTGGGCTTTGCTCATCTTCTAAGCAGTTGATTAATTAGAGGTTGGGCAAATTCTAAAGAAATCAGATTCCTTCGGCAAGATGCAGATCATTGTCGGAACCCTATTGCGAGGCGCAACAGCCACTAGTGGGCCAGGGCCTCCTCATTAGGAAGACCTACGATCACACTCAGACACATTACACTCGGTAGGACTCTGGAGGAATGATCGCCTCGACGGAAAGATCCCTAGCTGACAACATACAACACTCACAAGAGAGAGACATCCATGACCCCGGCGGGAATTCTACCACCCAATTCCAGCAAGACAGCGGCTCAGGGCCCTACATACGTACTGCATGGTGCAGAGTCATTCTTGAGAAGCTAACTGGTTTGCAGCTAGTCAAGAAATTCCCCGCATTTCACGGAACCCGAAGGTTCATTACCGCACTCACAAGCGTCCGCCACCTGTTTCTATACTGGGCCAGCCCAATCC
>Ga0131853_10021304_pt1 | contig 11766 bp, 10 predicted proteins | sample TergutLab28metaG_FD_92764 | JGI IMG/M metagenome (GOLD analysis project Ga0131853, IMG submission 92764) | Labiotermes labralis P1 segment gut microbial communities from Petit-Saut dam, French Guiana - Lab288 P1 (version 2) (version 2) | ecosystem: Host-associated > Arthropoda: Insects >...
ATATGGGAATGCCGACACTAATCGAGAATAGAGTTTTCGTGCCTGTCAACTTTATGGCAGATGTGCTAAATGCTAATGTCCGTTGGGGTGAAAACAATACCGTTGTTTATATCTACGGATAAAAAGCTCAAATTTAATGACAAGTATAAAAACCTCGCCTTGCAAATTTCAGTGCAAGGTGAGGTTTTTACTATCACATCATAAGCAAAAATACTATTATCTGTTATAATGCCTTGTCATGTGTTCGCGTTGGTTGCTCTCTTTGCATATCATCACGCATGATGGTTTCTATGCTCCGTCTGATAGCTTCCATATTCGGGATTTCCTCTTTCAGCGAGTAGTATTCATCGCATAAGGTGTACCGCTTGGCGGCAAGATACTTTTGCTCCTTTTGCCAATCAGCAATGGGCAGTTTTGTTCTACCGTTCATAACCGCCTCAAAGTGCTGTTGTGCCGCTTGATATGCTTGGATTTCCTCAATGTATTTTTCGTAGTAGGCATCTTGCTTTTTGGTGGCGGCTTCATGCTCTTTGACGGCTTTGCTCTTGGTGAATGGGTTAAGGCTGTTAAGTGTGGCAGGGTCGGCTTTTGGTGCAAGGGATTTGTATTTTTGGTAGACAACTTTGTGCTGTTTGTTGTTCTCTGCATGGGCGAGATGTACAGACAAGGTTTCCAATCTCCGCTCGGCTTTTTTGATGTTATCGGTGACATCTTTTAACCGCTCGTTTTTGCGTACAACCGTGTCGGCAAAATCCTCTACGGTAGCGATATTATTCTGCTGTAAGAATATTAAAACTTGCGCTTGGGTTTGTAAACTGCGTACCTTTTGCCAGTCGTTTTTAAGGTTCTTGCCTTTGGCTACTCCGCCCATAATGTCCATGAGTGATGGGGCGTTATGAATTGGTTGTTTGTACAGCCAATTCTTCAACTTACGGATGCGGGCTTTAGTCTGCTTGATTTCACTGTTGAGAGATTGCACATGGCGGTTATAATCGCCTTTTTCGGTGCGTATGCCTTTCTGCTCCATTTGGTGGGCAGCTACGCCTAAGTGTATAGTGGGGATAAGTCCATTGCTCTGTCTTTCAAAACTGCGGTGGTCTACCTTGTTTGAAATGATTTGCGGCTCACCATCGGGAGTATGGACAACCTTCTCGGCGTGTCCATGTTTCTCTAAATGCTCGTTGAGAATATCAGCCCAACCTTTACGCCAATCTTCGGCTTTGGTCTTATCGTTCCAATCTACTGTATAGACTTTGCGTGACTTCCATTCGCCAAGTATTTCATTACCGCTTTTAGATTTTCTGTTGGGTAGTCTGATACGCTCACCATTACTATCAAGGATATATTCTTTGCGTGATTTTGCTCCCCATGTGCCGTCCTGTTCGAGTGGGCGCATGGTTAGCATCACATGAGCGTGTGGGTTGCCATCGCCTTTGTCGTGAATACTTACATCGGCAATCATGCCGTGGGCTACAAAATGCTTTTTTACATACTCATGGGTGAGTGTTATATTCTGCTCCATGCTCAATTCAACTGGCAGGGAAAATTCTATTTCCCTTGCAAGTTGGCTGTTGCTATTGCCTTCGATTTTTTCTACTGCGTTCCATAGCGTGGCACGATCAGAATATTCGGCAGGGGCATGGTTGGGCAGAAATATTTGTGTGTCGATTATGCCTCTCTTTCTTGTGTAGTCGTGGGTGTAATTATCATATTCATTTGTGATACGCTCCCCTGCACGGTAAGCTGCCGCCGCAACCGCCGAGCGGCCTTTTCCTCTGCTTATGACTTGGATTGATAGATGGAATATTGCCAAACGATTCCCCCTTTCATGTGATATGCAATTAAGGCAACTCAATAACGAATTGTTATCAAGTTACTTTGTCTGCGTAGGTTGTGATAAGAAAACGGCAGACCACCTTCTCAAAATAAGAACTTGGTCTGCCGCACTGTTTTGATGCATCAGATAATAGCGTAACGAATGGTGATGGAATTATCATGAGCAATAAAAAGTGGCAAGCCATACCGCATGAGGCTCGCCACCTGTGGGTTTGGTCTTGGTTTTAAGAGCCGCTTGCGGCTCCCAATTTTCGCCGATAGGCGAAAATGCCCCCGGCAGGGCGCACAGCACCGACCGAAGGGCGGTGTATAAGTGCGCCACTTCGTGGTAAAAAAAAGCGGGGTTGCCCCCGCCTCGTTACGCTGTTACCGCCTGCGGATTTGCAGGTTTTCCGTTGCTTTGCGCTGTGTTTGGTGACGTATTGCCGCCGCCATTTTGCGGTTTTGTGCCTGTCGGTGCAGTGTTGTTGATTTCCGCTGTCTGCCCTGTGATGGTTGCGATTGCGGCAATGCCGTGTTTGTTAGCGATATGCTGCTTGGCGAATGCTTCAAACTGTTCATCGGTGAGAGTGATGGTATCGGGCAGCAGGCTCTCAATAAGCCCATGCCGCTTACATAGGCGATGGTTTCTGTCCTTGCGGTCACGCTCTGCCTGTTGTCTTTCCAGTTGCTTTAATCGGCGTTGTTCGTCTTGGATTTTCTTTGCGGATGATGCGATTTGTTGTTGTAATTTTGTTTGTGCCATAATTGGTGGCCTCCTTCATAAATTTGAATTGTTGTTGGTTGGGCTATGGGTGAACGCAAAAAGGCAGCTCACTTTTTTTGAATGAGCCGCCCTATGCGGTAGTGCGATTATTTAGTTGTGGGTGCTATACCGCTATTGCGGATTGCTCTTGTTGGGGCTGTTGCGGTTGAGCCTTTTGCTCACGTTTATTTTTCTGCCACTCACGAGCATAGGCATTCATTTTTTTCTTTGTTTTTATTGCGATACTCACGCTCGTATTCCCTGCGGCTTGCGGTACGTTTTTTGCTTGCCTCGGCTCGTTCTTCGGCTGTCATAGCGGCGAGTTTTTCTGCTTTCTCTGCCTTCATGCGCTCCTTGTTATCTTGATACCACTTGGCGTGATATTCCTTTAGCCGTGCTTTGCGCTCCGCTTCTGCGACGGCGATTTCTTCGGGGGTGCGTTCATCGGGTCGCTTGCCCTCAAAATGCCCCAACGGTTTGCCGCCGTTTGCTTCACGGCGTTTCTTGTATTCACGTTGGTAAAGTAGCTTCGCCATACGCTTTTCGTGTGCGACTTGGGCTTCGGGGTCTGGCTCTTGGGCTTGCTCCGTTTCGTCAATCGGCGGTGAGTACGTGCCTATAAAGTTAAGGTACACATCAACCTTTTGAGTGGTGACAATAGCCCGCCTGTCGGCTCGCTCGTGGACTTCTATGCGGTCAACAAACTCGTGTAACATGGTGGGGGTTAGTTCGGTAAATTCTTTGTAACGGCGTGTCAGTTCAAGGAATTTTGCCGCCCTGTCTTTACTGTCATCATAGCTTTCCAAGTCGGCTGTGATTTGGGTAATTGTTTCTTCCAACTCCGCCTGCTCCTGCTCGTACTGGTTGGATAATACCTCAAACCGTTTATCACTGATTTTTTCCGCTACATTATCCTCGTAGACACGCTGTATTAGCTTGTCCAGTTCAGCGTAACGGCTTTGGCTCGACTTCAACTTTTTGCGTTGTGACTTCACGTTGTCCGCTTGCTGTGTTGAGAACATTTCATTTATATCACGGATAAAATCCTTCTCGTTGGTGGTGGCGTATTTGTTTACTCTGTGGAGTACATCAAGCACAATATCCTCAACTACTCCGCCGTTGATACGATGGTCGGTACAGAAGTCTTTGCCTTTTTTGCTCTCTTTACAGGTGTAGTAATTTTTCATCCTGCCTGTGGCTTTGACCGTGCCTCGGTTGTGGTGCATTTTCGATTTGCACGTTTCGCAGTAGAGCAGCCCTGTGAGTGGGTGGGGTTCGCCCAAACTGTCGGGCTTATTGCGGCGTTTCTTTTGGCGTATATCGTTGGCGGCTTGCCATGTGTTATGGTCTACGATGGGTTCGTGTTTGTTCTCGAATACAAGCCAATCTTCTCTTGGCACTTGCTTGCTCCGCTTGTCCTTAAAAGACTGTTTTTGGGTTTTAAGATTAACCATACAGCCCTTATATTCCATACGGCTGATTATCATGTCTACCATGTTGCCCTGCCATCGGTAGGCATCTTCCCATTCTTTGTTTTTGCAAGTGCCTGTGCCTCGCTGTGCCATGTAGTAGCCGGGGGAGTAGATTTTGTCTTTGCGTAGGCGGCCTGCTATGGCAGATACGCCGTAACCCTCGATTGTCATTCGGAATATTCGTCTTACAATCTCTGCGGCTTCGTGGTCAACTTCCCATACGCCTTTGTCGGCTTCGGACTTCTTGTAGCCATAAGGTGCAATACTGGAAACATATTTACCATTGTGTCCGTTAGAGCGTTTTGCAGACATTATTTTGCGGCTGATGTCACGAGCATACCACTCATTGACTAGATTCAAGAATGGTGCAAACTCTAAGGTTTCGGGATATGCGCTATCTATGTTATTGGTGACAGCGATAAACCGTACTTCCTTTTTGCGGAATAGCTCCATATACATACCGACTTGCACATGGTCACGCCCAAGTCTCGACATATCTTTACAGATTATTGTGCGTATTTTACCCGCCTCAACATCTGCAATAAGTTCCTGCCATGCATCACGTTGAAACGTCGTGCCGCTTGTGCCATCGTCTGTATAGTGTCTTGTGTTAGTAAAGCTGTGGTTCTTGGCGTAATCTTCCAAGAGTTGCTTTTGGGTTTTGATTGAATTGGACTGACCTTGAACATCATCGTCCTCTCGGCTTAGACGTTCATATAGGGCATCAATAAAAAAATCCGACTTCCTCATTGGATTATCTCCTTTGAGGCTGTCGGCATCATTTACGGCTGCTTCATCATAGCATTTCTCGGTGGGATTTTCAAGATAAAAATTTAATTTTTCCACTGAATATCCGGGTTGGTTGGTAACGCTCACTATACCGCCTCCCTTTTGTTGATTTCAAGGGTTGGCACGGTGGTGGGCGTGTACGCCATTTCATTCTTAATAAGGCGCATTATTTTCTTGTCCATCGTCTCCTTTGCATCTGATTTGAAGTGGATACCCACTTCATAAGTGACAGAGCCGATTCGCTTATTGAATCGGCTCGTATTTGCAACTCGTTGGATATTTACGGATTCACATTTTTTCTGCATAATCGGCTCTCCCTTCGTGAGATATATTTTTAGATTGTTGGGTGGTTGTTTGGTGTTGTAGGGTGGTTAAAGGGTTGTGATTTTTTATTGAATAGGTGCTTTTGGATCGTGTTGTTAATGTGGCTCTGACTATAAGCAGACCTCCTTCATATGAGTGATTTTGAATGATGATAATAAGATTTTTTAGTGTGGTTTTGGACTTCGTATCGGATACCTTAAAAAAGGGCGTGCTTCGCCCTTTGATTAGTGTCGGGATACTTTCTGTCCGCCTCCCGATTTGCCCGGGCGGTAGCGTCTCTTACTGCAACGACTCGACAGCTCTCAGCGGCTTCTCGCTTGAGAGATTTTGCCTGTTACGGCAGGGTATCAACCCCTTTCTGCTCCGGCTTAGAGATAAAAATAGCCGGATGGGTTTACCGCATACTGCGCTAACCTGTCCGGCTCGTCAGTATTCAGTTGTAACCTATGCCAAACAGCACAGGCCGGAACGACAAAAGCGGGCAGCCTGTCAAGCACATTTTTGTGCCGACGGTTGCCCGCTTGAGTTCTTGTTATTATGATAGAACATTATTTCGCTTTTGTCAAGAAAGCAGAGCATGGATTTGACAAAAAATCAAGTTACAGTTTTGTTACAAGTGCGATGCTGTGGTGTTCCGTTTTGCATATGTGGATGCAACCACTCAACCCAAACTTGGGGTCGGTGAAACGCCTACCCCTTCATGCAAGGAGTGTATGAAACGTACACCCCTTATGCTGTGAACTAAAGCGTAGTTGGTAGGGGGTGGTGAAACGCTACCTGCTTACGCAAGGACGGAATGAAACGTGCCGTCCTTTGCTGTACAATGAGGCGTGGGCGGTGGGTAGTGAAACGCTACCCACCATCTGCACAAAGGGGGTGGTGTTTCGTCATCCCCTTTGAAAGGCCGATATAGGCGTGGTACACTTGGCTTAATTGGACAGCCCGACGTTGGGCGTAGCGTATTCACAGAGGTTTAACCTTATTGTATATGGTTTAGGCGCATACAGGGCGCACAAATGCCCTGTATGCTCGCCTAATTAACTACTCTGTATAATGTAACTCCCCCTTTCATACATAGCCAAAACGCCTTATTTATGCCGTAAATGAGCCGACAGCCATGTTATTAAGTAGGCTTGTTTTTCTCAAGCCCCTTAATAGCATAGCAATGGGTTATATTTCATCGACTTTTTGAAGTCAATTGTGTTCAAAACCTTGATTTCATAAGATTCATACACAATTTTGCCTTTTTTATTCAGCACTACCTCAGTAATGATATTGCCTTTTTTATCTTTCAGCGGCTTGTTATCTTTGCCGATTTTAGGAGCAGTCTTTGGTACTCCTCGTTGTAGCATTTTACCGCATTCCACCAATATGCTACCTTTTGGATCGGTTATGACGTAGCTACTGTGCATTTGCATCAAATTTGGTTTCAAAAAGAAGCGTGTCTTGCCCGAACCCGAACCGCCTACAATCAAGACGTTTTTATTACGGGCGTACTTGGGGTTCTTTGGTCTGCCATTAAGAGTAAGTGATTCTGTGGCAGTGAGGATTAGATTGTTCTCAGGTTTAGGGTCAAGATATGGTTCAATATCTTTGGCTGTCCCCCAACGTGCCGAGCCATACTCAATGTCTCTACGCCAGTTCTTGGCATTCTTCTTTTTCTGCCACACTATGCCGTATATTGTAACTGCACCAATAAGCCCGATAGCAAGGTCGAATAGATTAAAAGATGGTATCGGATTAGCCAATACAATGCTGAGATTAGTGATAGTATCTATTATTTTGTTAAGAGTATCATCAGCAGGTGATAGCCTATAGGCTTCGCCACATTTGGAAAAGAACCAAAACACCATTGCATAAGGTAGATTAGGCAGGACGTATTTTCGCATCTTATCCGTACTCATACATCACACCCCTTTACCGAAAAGCCTCTTTGCTTTTGTTTTTGACACGCTCAATAATTTTCTCAGGTGTAAGCCTTGAGTGTTCCTTGAATCTATCCAGCTTCTCTAGCATGGATTCATTGCGCGATTTCTGTTTCAAGGTGATTTTAGCATATTCGTTAAAAGCTAACTTCAGAATCCTTTCATCTTTTGCCTTAAAGAACACAATCCAGCGTGGTGGGCCTGGAGATGAATCTTTTTTTAACGAAAAATCCAATTTATATTTCCGCGCTATTTTTCTGAATGAACCTATATTGTCATCGGATATTTCGATGTTATCAAGTTCACCTTTTTTTGATAAGGATTTAAGGCTTTGTTCTCCACGCTTGGTTAGGAGTTTGCTACCTGCCTTGCCGCCCATCTTGAGAAACTCTTGCATAGCCATTGCAAGCATACGTGCAGTTATCTTTGTTCCTCTCATGGAGAGAGCTACACATTTATCGTTTACTATCTCATGCTCCATCACGGGTTAGCATCAGTCCCTCCGTATTTTTTATTTTTGATTATCATTTTGAGCTGATTCACTCCTATATTGAGGTTTCAAGATTTACCTCGTTGCTATGTGCGGTTGACTTTGTGTTCGCTCTGCTTTTTTCACAATTTCAAGTGCATTATTCCAGTCATTGCCTTGCGGAGGAAGTGAGCGCGTTACGGTAATTCCTAGCGATTCCTCTAACTCCTTTATTCGCGCCATTGCCTTATCTCCCGCTTCATCATTATTTGTGCATACGATACAATGAGTTACTTGGGGATTATGTTCGAGAAAATACTCCAACCCCAATGTACTTATACCACTGAGAGATATACGCCAGCCATCATATGGTGGTATATATCCCTGCAAACACATTGTTTGATGAGACAGGGATTCTATAGGTGATTCAAATACGGCGACAGCGTGAGTGGTTGCAGGATTAGTGATATCATCGCTCTTTGAGTAATCAGGTGGTAGTACAAACCCATATTTTTTATCCGACCCATCAGCATCACGCATAAATTTCGTTGTAGTAGAGCGCATGGCAGCGAATTTTGTCTTGCCGTGTTCATTCTTACCTAAGAACACGGCATTGTGGTAATACTTACTCTCAAACAATACTCCGCGCCGTATACAGGCCATAATCAAGTCGCGATTTATGCCACGGCTTTGCAGATAGGCTATTACGCGATTGTTGTCTTTATTGCGAATTGGCAGAGAGAGCGGCTGTTGTTTTGGTGGTTCACTTTCACAGGTAGATGATTTATTGCCGAGATTAGGCGAGAGTAGAGGCTTAGTGTGCGGTGTTAACTTTTTGGTTGTGATTGTTTTTCCATTATCGGAACGTTCTTGTGGACTTTCGTTCAAAAGAAAACATACTGCCTCAACTAGACTATAACCTTTAATGTCAACAAGGTAATCTAAAGCTGTTTTGCTTCCTGTGCATCTTCTATGGCAGTACCAGCCTTTTTCATCAACAGCAAAAGCATTATCGCTTTTTAGTCGATAGCCCTTTCCGACACGCTTATACTCGCTTGACTCATATTGAAGGATATAATCAAGAGCAGGAAACAGCCGTGCGCGTTCAAGTTGCTCATTTGTTACCCATCCCACGTCAACGCCTCCTACCGTAAACAAATCAAAAGGCGAGAATCTCACCGATATAGTGATTTCTCGCCTTTTGGATTATCTACGCTTAGGTAACGATTATTGTTCGTTTATTGTGAGGCTGTTATCTTTAGTTCTTAATGCTATCGCAACAATGAAGTACACAATGCCTGCTGCCCATTGCCATATCAAATCCATGCCATCAGCTATTGTATGTCCAAACCATCTTGTTGAAGCCATATATGTGAAGAAGTAGGCCGAGATTGCACAAGCAACAATCCTGAAGATATAGAAGTTAAAAACACGAATCTGTTGTAGTCCGAACCATATGCCGAAAGCAGCAAGATATATCAAAACTACAATTACGATATGAAGTTCATGGTTAGCTAACAAGCCGTATTCATTATGACCGCTTGCGCCGAATACAAATCCCCATATGATAAGAAAAAGCAAAAGATAATCAAAGTGGATAAATATTTTAGCGATAATCGGTATAAGCAAGCTCAAGGCAAGTATAATTAATGGAACTGCGATTAAAATTAATATCCCCATTTAACAATCACCCCACAATTCTGTGTCAAACCCTATATTATACTTATACCACATTTTGGTGAGGAAAACAGCACTTTTTTGACAAAATTTTTAAGTTACTGTTGTATACAGGTTTTTCACACTGCCTCGCCACTCCCATCAACCACTTGTGCCTGTTTCGCTTGGTGTTCTTTTAACAATAAGATTATTACATCCTCAATCTGCTTTTGAGAATAATCAGGTGGGAAGTATTTGCGGAATCTTGTGGAGCCCGTTGGTTCACCCTTGAGCGGCTTTTTGATTTCAGAGAGCATTGCGTCAATCTTCTCGATTGTAAGTTCTCCAGCTTTGCTCATTATTTTAAGACGCTTGGCTTGAGAATGTGATGGTTTTATATCATAATGCTCCATCGCTGATGCTACTGCTACCTGCTCGGTCAATGATAAGTATGATAATTCTGTGGCTGGATTAAACGCAAGCTGTTTTGTATCTACCTTGTCAAGTAAGGTAATAATTAACTTAGTCAATCGCACTAATCGAAATATTTGATTTTTACTCTCTCCAGTTTGCTCACAAAGTATGCTTACTGAAAGTTCGCCGGGATTATTAGACTTCACACCTTGATGATTTAGAGCTTCCAGTTTCACTTGATATGCCCAAGCCTTCTCGCTTAACAGCAATTTTTCTCGCTGTTCAAGATTACTGTCTACCATTGCTATAGCCGCGCTGTTATTATCAAGGTCACGAATGATAACGGGTAAGGTAGGGATTTCAGCAAGCTCACAGGCTCTTTTGCGCCTATTGCCACAGAGTAGTTCATAGCCTCCAATATGGTTGCCATCATCATCTTGCCGTGGTCGTACAAGACCGGGTTCTCGAACACCGTGTAGTTTGATATTTCTTACCAGCTTATCCATAGCTTCATCGTCATTCACTTGAAAAGGATGAAATTCAGGTGGATAGAGTTCATCAATAGGGATGTGGACTACGACTTCGTTGTCAGACTTCTTAATTGTGCTTTTGAAAATGTTGTCATAGTTGGAGAGCGTATTGTTGGCGAGTATGCTTTTTCCTCTACTCATCGCTGATCCTCCCCATATGTCAACACATCCATAGCCAACGTATTATATGCCATAGCTATTTTTCCGTTTGGGTCATGAGTGAAAATGCTTTTCCCTGTAGCACTTGATTCGGCAGCACGAATAGAGTGGGGGACATGCTCTTTGAATATACGGATTTTTTCACCATAAGCTGCCTCTATCATGCTAATGATCTCTTTGGTGAAGTTCGTCCGTTTATCAACCATAGTCATTAAGATTCCGCAAATACTAAGATTGGGGTTTATATCTTCTCTGATATCTACGATGCTCATTAATAGCAACTCTAATCCTTTAGCATCTAAGAATTTGGGTGTGACAGGGATTATCGCGCTGTCAGCCGCCGCAAGTGCGTTGATGGTGAGAATATCAAGTGTCGGTGATGTATCTATAAGGCAATAATCGTATATAGGTTTTACCTTGTTTAGATACTTCCTAAGAATGATTTCTCTTCCATAGAGTGGCGCTAGGGTGAGTTCTATACCTGTTAGACTGCTGTTAGCGGGCATTAGGTCTACACCCTCTGCATGATGAATGATACCTGCTGTTGGGTCGATTTCATTTTTGTTGATAATGTTCGTGATTACCGTTGCGATTGTAACAGGTAATCTATCCGGCTCAGAAACTCCCATGCTTACGGTTAGTGAATTCTGATTATCTGCGTCTATGCACAGAACTCTTTTGCCCTGCCTTGCGAGAGCGAAGCCGAGATTGGCTGTTGTAAAACTTTTTCCACAACCCCCTTTCCTGTTGGTAATAACAAAAACTTTACCCACTGCTTGTCCTCCTTTTGCAGAGGCATAATTTTCGTAATTATATTTTCATGTTTAATTTTTACCGTACCGAACAACTAGCCTCTTGCTATTATTCAAGGCTCAAAAATAAGACCAAACTCCAAAAACTCCCGATTTCACTGGATTTTCTTGAGTTGGTCTTATTATAACAGCATCCCCTACGATGCCGTCGGGGCTTAGCCCAAACATCCGCTGAAACGCCATTACAGCAGATTGCGTGCGGCTTCCGAATTGTCCATCCGGTGTTATGCTCGGGAGCTGCGGGTGAATCTCTGCCATGCGGGCGAGGGCGGTTTGCAGCAGCATTACATCCTGCCCGCTTGAGCCTACTCGCAGCAGGTATCCGGGATATTCCGGGATGTCGCCGGGTCTTCCGGGTGTTACGGGAGGCGGCAATGGCTGAGGTGAATTGCTTACGATGCCCCAATAAGTGTCGTAAAGCCGCGTCCATGTTCCACGCCCAACGATGCCGTCGACAGTCATACCGTTGTCCCGCTGGAAGGCTTCAACAGATTGCCGTGTCGAAGCATCGAAACGCCCATTCTCGATAACAAACGGTATATTGCTGTTGTACAGCGCAATGAAGTTGAGCAGGAATTGCAACTGCACAACATCCGCGCCGCGCGAGCCTTCACGCAAAGTCGAAGTTGGCGGAG
>Ga0131853_10021305_pt1 | contig 11766 bp, 9 predicted proteins | sample TergutLab28metaG_FD_92764 | JGI IMG/M metagenome (GOLD analysis project Ga0131853, IMG submission 92764) | Labiotermes labralis P1 segment gut microbial communities from Petit-Saut dam, French Guiana - Lab288 P1 (version 2) (version 2) | ecosystem: Host-associated > Arthropoda: Insects >...
ATCGTGCCTGGCGTTATGTAGTATTGGAAGACGGGCCGCCGGGTTCCCGGGCTTGGAGCATGGACTATACACGGGCATTTTTTGAAACACGAGATGTAGAATGGGAATGGGACCCCGAAGTGGCATCCTATTTTGGCGAAGTTCCTGCCGTAGAAGATGGCGAAGCTGTTTTATGGCGGGTGTGGCTGGAATGCCCACGGTCTATTGGTGCAAAGATGCAAATATACGCAATGTATGACCTTGCAGGTGTTGCAGGGTGGCGGCGTTTTAATGAAACTGAAGAAGTTTGGGATGTAATAGGCAGACATTTTTGATAGCGTGTTTCAAAACTCAAATGGTTACTCTCAGTAACCATTTGAGTTTTGTTATTACAATTTTATTTTCGTATAGGAGCTACATATGGACTACACATCTTTACAGCAAGTTGGCAAAGACATTGTTATCTGCGATATAAAGCATTTTGACCTAGCGCAAACACTAGACTGCGGTCAAGCTTTTCGGTGGGCCTCTTTTGGGGGCAATAAATTTAGCGGCATTGCCCATGGGCGGCGGCTAGAGCTTGAGCTAGCAGATGGCAGTTTAATATTAAAAGACGTAACCAAAGAAGAATTCCATACAATTTGGGAGAGTTACTTCGACTTAGGGCGTAACTACGCAAACCTACGAAATATTTTTTCCAATCACGATACATTAACAAAAGCCTTGACGTTTTCAACAGGGCTTAGACTAATGCGGCAAGAACCGTGGGAAATGTTAATTTCGTTTATATTAAGCCAAAATAGCAATATCCCCCGAATAAAAAAAATGATAGACCTCTTGTGCGAAAATTTTGGGCAAGCTCTGCCATGTGGTGGCTACACCTTTCCCGGGCCAGGCGCTTTGGCAACACTTACCCCACAAGCTCTTGACGTTATAAGAAGCGGATACCGTGCACCATACATAATAGACGCCGCCAAACGTGTTGCAACTTCTACAACAAACTTGGTTACAATTTCCGCACAGCCTACGGAAATTGTAAGACAATCCCTTTTGCAAGTACATGGCGTTGGCCCAAAAGTGGCAGACTGTGTGCTTTTGTTTGGGTTTGGCCGGGTAGAATGCTTCCCGCTGGATGTATGGATGAAACGGGTTGTGGCAACCTTATACCCTAGTGGCTTCCCTCAAGAGTTACAGGAATATGCAGGCATTGCCCAGCAATTTTTGTTTCATTATGCCCGCAGCCATGCAGATGAATTTAAGGAATAAGTGAAATATAAAAATTGCTATACAACATCGGTTCTGGTACAATTAATAAAATATTTAACCTTCATTTAACCTTATAAGAATTTCGCACAGAAAGAGGCTCACAAGCGTGACAAACCCCTTTGCCAAGTATGTACAATCATTACATTCGTTGTTTAACGAAGAGTTTATGGAAGCCTATAACAACCTAAGCCAGCGCATACGCCGTCGGGTGTTGCCATATTTGCAATCAATTCACCGCCGCTGGTATTATTCTACGTTAATTGACAACATACATTTTTCCCCCGCCAACATTGTAGACACCATTGCTTACCATTGTGGAGAGCCACAAGGTACGCACATTACAGCCGCTGTTTTGTCCCCTGTTTCCAAAATGACGGGAATAGATATGAAAATCTTGTCCTACAGCATGGATTCTCACCCTGTAGTAGCAGACTTGCGGCAGCTAATTAAAACCTGCACCCCCCATGTAGACCTTTGCGAGGAATGGTGCTTTACAGACGCACAGGCCACAAAAATAGCAAAAAAATTAACATTGTTCGACCCTTATTACGCATCTTTCTTACTGGAAGTTGCATGCAAATTAGAGCTTTTAGCACGGATGCCTTCATTATATGTACAAAGAATGCAAGTTACAGAAAAAGCAAGCTCTGTACTAGAGCAGCCAGATAAGGAGCTGTTCCGTCAAATAACAGATATTGTTATAGAAATGACAGCCATTGGCTTGCAAAACACCTTGCCTGCGCCTACCCCTATTTTCACTAAAGAAAATTTGCGCAATTTACTAGCAAACCCTCTAACAACAGATGAAATTTTTGAACAAGCTTTTGGAGGCTTGGGGTTTGACTTAAGGGAACTAACCTTGACAGATGTGGTTGCAGATACTGGCGATTTTACAGAAGAAAGTGAATCTATGGCAGAAATAATGTCTGGCATTTTTGTTTTAGGCGTTATGCTGGACAGGCTGTTTTTTACACCTTTCGGGCATTTTTTACGTATTATCCGCCCAATATATTCAATTCCATTCGAAATAGATGCCGACATTTCCCAGTATGCCTACGGGTTTGGTGACACAGAAGACGATTTTGCAGCGTTTTTTGCACCGTGCAGTTCATACACTTTAACCGACATAGGCCTGGAGTTGTTTGGGATAGAGCCCACAGAGCATAATTATTTAGACAGCCGCACATTGCTTCCGCCAGAAGTTATTGAACCAGGTTTTTCGTCTGCAAAAGAGCTTAAGTCATTTGTGCAAGCGGCCCAGGCGTCTATTCCTATAAGCGAATTACCAAATGCAATATATACATTTTGCATTACTCAAAAAGCGCAGCCCAGCTCTTGGGTACACCTTCAAATTCCAAAATCATTCACCCTCCACCAGCTTTATGAAGAAATTGTGGAAGAATTTATTGCAGACAGCGGAGATTACAGCTTCTACCACGGCAAAACAGAAAACCCGTTTACAGAATACGTTGGTGTAGAGTTTGCCGGATCTGTTGAACTAAAAAAACTTGGCAGTGGTAAACGCAGCACAAAACAGGTAAAAAACCATACCCGCATACCATTAGGAGCGTTGGATTTTGAACATGTAAAAGACCTATTGCTGGTTGTAAACACTTTTGAAGGCAAAGAAGCGTATGCACTGGAATGGTTAAACGAATTTGCCCCACACCCACGGGAACACTACCCAAGAACAAGTGAAATGAGCGACGATATATTAGGTATTTATGACGAATTATTGAATTTTGGTGATTTTGACTAATATCTAAGTTTTAAAGGGCCATGTTTTTATAAAGGGAATTACCTTTGTGAAAACATGGCCTTTTAAATTTGCAAAACAGCGAACACTTATTCCCTGGCGTGCGCCGCATAGCGTGTAAAGCATGTATTTATTTTCCTAAAAAAACGCAACGCACAATTATTGACTTACCTGTTAACCCTGTTATAATTAGCGGTACAAGCAAGACATGGAAGGGATGAAGAAATGCAAACCATATTAAAAAGAGATAACAGAGAAGTCCCCTTTGATGCAAGTAAAATAACCAAATGTATAGACAAGGCGTTCGAAGCTACAGGCTATAATGGGGAATCGCAGCATCATTCAATATTACTTACGGCAGACGTTTTAAAGAAAATAAATGCCGAATATCCAAACAACTCTTTTACCGTAGAAAATGTACAAGACATTGTGGAAACAGTGCTGATAGAAGGCGGCTACACCAAGGTAGCAAAGGCATATATTTTGTACCGCCACAAGCGAACGGGCATTCGCGAGGCCAGAAGCGAACTAATGGACGTAGTAGCGTCTATTATAAAAGAGACCAACCGGGACAATGCAAATGTTGGTAATTCGCCCTCTGCAAAAGTCTTGCAAATTTCCGAAGCTGCGTCTAAAAGCTACTACCTAAAACGGGCTTTACCCGCAGAAGAAGAGGAAAGACACACAGATGGAGACATTTACATCCAAGACCTTTCTTGGTACGGCAAAACATTAACATGTTTGCAAATTCCTTTAGGCAAGCTTTTGGAAAATGGCTTTAATAATGGCCATGGTTCTATCCGCAGGCCAAAGAACATTCGTTCTGCAGTGGCACTTGCTGCTATAATTTTGCAAAGCAACCAAAACGATATGCATGGCGGCCAAAGCTACGCCTATTTCGACCGTGACATGGCCGTATATGTAGAAGCAGAAAGAGCCCGTCAGGAAAAAATTCTGCGGGAAAATTTGGAGGCGCTTAGTCTAACTGCTTCCGAAGAAGAAATTAACGATCTTGTAGAAAAACACACCCGCCACGAAACGTATCAAGCAATGGAGGCCTTCATATATAATTTAAACACCATGCATTCCCGTGCGGGGGCTCAAGTGCCTTTTTCCAGCGTAAACTTGGGAACAGATACTTCCTATGGCGGGCGAATGGTAACAGATTGTTTTTTACGTGCCTATGAAGCCGGCCTTGGCAAAGGGGAAACCCCTATTTTTCCGAACCTGGTGTTTAAGCTAAAATATGGCATTAATTTTGACGAAGGCGACCCTAACTATGACCTTTTTCAATTGGCAATGCAAGTTGCATGTAAGCGTCTTTTCCCTACATTTTCGTTTTTGGATTCCAGCTTCAACAGCATTTATGGCGACGAAGAAGTTAGTTACATGGGTTGCCGCACTCGTGTCATTGGCAATATAAACGGCCCAGAGGTTACAGACGGTAGGGGCAATTTAAGCTTTACATCTATTAATTTACCACGGCTTGGCATACGAGCAGAAAAAGATATTGGCAAGTTTTATCAATATTTAGACGAAGTAATGCAATTTGCTATAAAACAATTAATAACTCGTTACGATTTGCAGAAAAACTTAAAAGTCCGAGATTTTCCATTTTTAATGGGGCAAAAATTGTATGTGGAAAGTGAAGACCTAAAACCGTCCGACTCTATTGAAAAAGCTATACGCAATGGCACACTAAGCCTAGGGTTTATAGGCCTTGCAGAATGTTTGGTTGCTCTTACCGGCAAGCACCATGGGGAAGATGCAGGCAGCCAAGCCCTTGGCATATCCATAGTAAGGCACATGCGCCAAATTTGTGATGATGCAAGCAAAAAGCACGGGCTTAACTTCTCTTTATTTGCCACCCCTGCAGAGCAATTAAGCGGCAAATTTACAAAAGTAGATTTAGAAAAATACGGTGTTATTGAAGGTATCACGGATAAAAAGTGGTACACAAACTCATTTCATGTGCCGGTAGAGTGCAAAATTGCGGCAATGGATAAAATTGCAATAGAGGGCCCGTATCATAAATATTGCAACGCCGGCCATATTTCGTATATAGAGTTAACCTCCGCACCGGGGCAAAATATTGAAGCTTATGAAAAGCTTGTTCACGCAATGGCGGAAGCAGATATGGGCTATGGTGCAGTTAACTTCCCACTGGATATTTGCAGAAACTGCGGCAAGCAAGGCCTTCATAACGAAGAAACATGTACCCAATGCGGAAGTGATGACATTACACGTGTGCGCCGCATAACAGGATACCTGTCAACACTAGACCGCTTTAACGACAGTAAGCTTGCAGAAGAAAGTAACCGTATTAAACACGACAGCTAATGAGGATTGCAGGTATAACATACGACAGTTTTGTGGACGGCCCCGGCCTTAGGGTAGTAATTTTTGCCCAAGGTTGCGACTTGGGCTGCCCAAACTGCCATAACCCGGAAAGTTGGGACACGTCTGCCGGGGATGAATATACGCCACAACAGTTGCTGCGCAAAATAAAAAAGCCCCGCCCTGGCAGGGAAATGGTGCGAGGCATAACGCTTTCCGGCGGTGAACCTTTTATGCAAGCAAAGGAACTTGCAGAGGTGGCAAAAGCGGTTAAACGTATAGGGTGGGACGTTATTACTTACACCGGTCATACTTACGAAAAACTTGCCGCCCGCACAAACGATGAAGGCATACAGGCGTTGTTAAAAGAAACAAACTACTTGGTAGATGGGCCCTACATGCACGAGTTGCGAAATTTAGATTTGAAGTTTAGAGGGTCTGCAAACCAGCGGATTATTGATATGAGTGCTACACTAGCGAAAGACTGTGTAGTAGTTACAGAGTTTGAATAAGCAAAAGCCCCGTTGCAATGCGTAAAGCACTACACACCTAAGTAGATGTAAGAAAAACACTACTAATGATGGGGCTGTACACGTTGAGAAAACCACAAAAAATCCTTTTGACATTTCCTACTATCCTTGATATAACAATATTCAAGGATAGTAGGAATAATATTTTGTACGAACAGCGCAAAGAAAGGTGGAGTAAATATGTATGGTGCTGAAAGTTCTATCATTGAACGGAAAATAATCAACGTAACAGGCAAGCGCCAAGTCACAATCCCTTTGAAATTCTACGAAAGGCTTAGCTTTGGAAAAGAGGTCGAGTGTTTTTTGACTGAGGATTCCATTGTTTTACGCCCTTTATCACATTCTGATGACGGTTTTACAATGGAAATCCTAAAAGATTTGGTTTCGCAAGGTTTAAGCGGTGATGAATTGCTTGCCCAGTTTGCCGTAGAGCGGAGCAATATTAAAAAAGCAGTTGGTCTGCTGATTGACGAAGCAGACGAAATAGCTGACGGCAAGCGTAAGGGTGCTACTACAAAGGATATTTTCGGGGAGGAATAGCCGATGTATGAAGTTAGTTATTCCAGAGCCGCTGAGAAATATTTGAAGAAAATCAAAGACAAACAACTGCTTACCGCATTTAAGGCGGCGATTGATAAGCTGAAAATTGACCCTTATATCGGCACTCAAAAAGTCGGGGATTTGCGAGGTGTCTTTGGGTATGATGTAAAGTATCGTGGTATCAATTATGAATTGGCATATAGGATTTATGAAGAAAACAATCAGTTAATTGTTGTCATTCTTGCTGGCACTCGTGAAAATTTTTATGACGAATTAAAGCGTATTTTGAAGTGATGGGGCTGTACACATTGGGAAATCACGGAAAACAAATAAAAGCAGATACAGAGGTCTGCTTTTATTCATTTGCTCTGAAATAACTAACAATATTACGACGAAGTTTATTCCTCTTGTGAATCACGCTCTTGCAAGCAATTAAAGCAGTAATCTTGCAATACATTACTGATTGTTACTTGTGTGTTATCACAATCGGGCGTATTGCATACACCCGCACGAGGAGTGCAAGCAGCCATGATAATACAAAGCAACATGACCATAAAGATAGTGATAGTTCTTTTGATAATTTTTTTCACAATTATCCTCCTTATAGAAATTTAAGGTTAATACCTTTGGGGTTATTTAATGCCGCCAACGGCGGCGAAAGCCCTCGGCAGAGCCCACCGACACCTTTGCCGCTTGCGGAAAGTGCCAGAGTGGGTCACACGCTTCAAGGAAGCGGGTGAAATGCACCCCCGACTGCACAATATCTATGCTTTATCCTTTGCAAATTTTAAGTCAACTACAAAACCAATACAAATCCCAATCGGCAACAGCGCTAAAAAAGCAAGGTGAACAAAAACACCCAACAGAACTCCGCCAGTTACCCCTGCACATATTCCGAATACCTTACCAAAATGGCTCTTAATGATAATCACCCCAACGCATAGAATCACGACATAGCATAAACTCATGAACAATTCAATAAAAATTTGTTCGCTAACATCGGGCCCAACATGTCCCGAAGATAGAGCCGATATATTAAGCCCCTTGCGTCATATTGTAGCGGGGGCTTTTGTCTATTCTGTTCCAAAATTACTCTATCACTGATTTTTCCCATTCTGCAACCTGTTCTTTGGTAGGTGCGGCAACATCTGCCAGCTCGTATTCCAACCCTAGGTCTTGCCATTTGGAAGCACCAATCGAATGATACGGCATTATTTCCACACTTTCTACATTTCCATATGTGGCCTTAATACGACGAATAGCTTTAAAATGTGAAGGTATATCATTTATACCGGGAATAATGGGGCAGCGTAGTATTACCGGTTTGCTCAAACCACACAAGGCATTTATACAGTCCGTTGTTTTTTCATAATATCTCTCAAGTTTGAAGTCCACCAAAAAAATACATATATTATCTGCAATATCAGCAATGTACTGTGGCGGAATAAGTCCGTTAGTATCCAAGCAGGTATGCAGCCCTTCCGCCTTACAAGCCTTTGCTAGCGCAATTAAAAACTCCGGCTGGGCAGATGCTTCTCCACCGGAAAAGGTAACGCCACCGCCGCTCTTGCTATAATAGGCACGGTCTTTTAGTACGATGTCCATCACTTCTGCCACGGTGTATTCGCGGCCAACAGTGGTTATTGCACCTGTAGGGCAGGCGGCTATGCATGTTTTGCATAAAATACAATCGGGCTTGTTAACTTTGCACACTTTTGCACATTCTCCACAGCTTGTGCACTTTGAAGAATTCTTCATAACCTGCGGATTAAACGAGATGGACTCTGGGTTATGACACCAGGCACAATACATATTGCAACCTTTGAAAAATACCGTGGTACGAATGCCCGGGCCATCGTGAAGGGAGAAGCGCTGTATGTTGTATAAGATGCCCTTCATACTACCCCTCATGTGTTGTACGTAATAATATTTCGTGCTGGACAATGGGGTTAAGCTCTACAAACCTGGCGGAGAAACCACCTATACGCACCATTAAATCTTTATAGCGTTCTGGGTGTTTAATGGCTTGCTGCAAATCGTCTTTTCCTATGCAGGATAGGTTAGTTTGTACGCCACCATTTTCATAAAAAGTTTCCAGTGCCGCTTTCATCATGTTAAATTTGCTGGCAAAAAAGTCTTTGTTAAGCCGAACGTTGTGGGTAACGCCTACGTGCTTATACGGGTCCATTTTTGCCATAGAGCTTAGTGCTGCTGTTAGGCCGTTTTGCTCTGCACCTATAGAAGGGCTATTACCATTGTTAAGCGGCTCCCCGCGTTTTCTGCCATCTGGGGTGGCGGCGGTGGTTGCCCCCATATCTGCAGAGGCGGAGTTTGTAACGCTAACCACGTTGTAGCGGTATAAGTTTGTTTTTTTACCTGCTTCTAAATGAATGTCTGAAACCATGGCAAATAGCCATGCGGCCAGATTATCTACTTCGTCGTTGTCGTTACCGTATTTTGGGGCGTCAAGCAGCAATTGTCGTTCTTTTTCGTATCCTTCAAAGTTCTTGTCCATCATGCGAACGAGTTCTTGCAGCGTGAATCGTTTTTCTTCATATACTAAACGCTTTATTGCCATCAAGGAGTCTGTACAGGTCATTATGCCAAGGGTTTCGTTTGTGGCGCATAGGTAGCGCACACCGCCGGATAGTAAGGCCTTTCCATTACTTAGGCAATCGTGAGTTAGTAGGCTATATAATAGAAAAGATGCTTCTTCCCCCGCTACGGCGTAGTTGCATTCTTCGCTGTATGCGCCTTGCTCTGCAGCGGGATAGATAAGGCTTTTGTAGGCCTGCATAAGCTCATCGAAACTTGCGTAGTTAACATTTTCGTAGCCGTGTACAATTTTGTTGCCTGTGAAGGAGTTGTAGCCACCATGTAGCAGAATGTCCAAAATGTTGGCGAACATTATAAGAGTGTTTGGCGTCCCTATTCCGTAGCCTTCCAATACATATTCGCCACAGCCGAAAGGTACCCAATTTTGTGCCATAACTCTGTCTACTTCGAAATTTTTCTCCATTGCTGGGATTGTGGTGTTATCGCTATAAATTATAGGATAGGTGTGGCCTTTTTGTATGCTACGCAGGGAGCTTTCCATTAGCCTGTCGTCTATGCCGGTATAATAGCGTAGGGTTAGTTGTGGGATTACTTGCATTTCGCAGGTGGAGGCTTCTATTATGGCAAGGGCTAATTCGTTTGCATTTTTTTCGTTTGGTCGGCCTTCTCCGCCAATTATTACACGGGCGTCGTGTATTTTGCCCATACGTACCATTAATTTGAAAATGGAGCGTAGGTAGGTTACTGCGTCTTCGAAAGTTATGGTGCCTGCCGCGATGTCTGCTGCGTAAAGGTCGCCAAGGTAAACGTCCATGCGGCCGTAGTTTGTAAGGTCGGAGCATATGGAATATATCCACATGAGTTGTAGGCCTTCCCGGAAGGTGGTGGGTTTTTGGTGGGCTATGTTGCGTAGGATTTTTGCTATTTCTAGTAGTTCGGCTTTATTATCGGAATTTGCAGCAAGCTCTTCCGCATGAGAAGCGTAGGCGTGGCAAGTTTCAGATACCATATGCACGGCCTGCCGCAGCCCTTGATAAAAGTTAGAGTCACCATTTTTGTTTGCATGATTGTTTATGTGGGCAATTAAGTCGTCCAAACCAAGTTCTATTAAGGGTTTGAAATCTAAGCTTATACCGGAAATACGGGAGCTGATGGTGTAATAACTATCCAATACTGGTAGCGGGTATTTTTCTGAGAAGCGAGCCATGTATTTTGCAGTGGTGTTTTCTGTTTGCCAAAAGGTGTCGAGGTCTTTTATTTGTTGCAGGTACTCTGGCGTTAGTGTGTTGCCTAGGTTTTTAATGGCTCTCTCTACTCTATCGCCGTGGTAGTAGTAGGTGTATACACCGCCGTATTGTGGGGAGAAGCCTACGTAGCCATGTCTCATGCTGCCGGCGAATAAATCCCCCTCCTGTATGGGGGTTAGGATGTGCGGGAGTTGCATTTCTAAGCAAGCCGCTTCCCTTTGAGATGGGTCTGATATGCTTTTGTATAATTTTGTGAATGCTATTGCGTGGTCTAGTTCGTGTTTTTCGGTTCTTGAATTATTCATGTATTTCCCTCCAGTTAAGTTTTTTTTAACATGTTACACTCCACCCAACAAAACCTCCAGCAACTCCCCAATATGGGAAGCCCCCATTACCCTAAATCCCTTAGGCACACGTATCTTCCCCTTATTAGCCAGCGGCAACACACAAGACGTAAACCCCTGCCGTGCCGCTTCCATCACCCTGCGCTCTGGCTGTGTAACAGCACGCAACTCCCCCGCAAGGCCGACCTCACCCAATACCATGGTCTGCGGGTTAATAGCCTTATTTTTATAACAAGACGCCAACGCCGCAATCACCCCGGCATCTGCAGCGGGCTCATCTATTCGCAGGCCTCCGGCCACATTTACATATGCATCAAAATTTTGCAATTTATAACCCGCTCGCTTCTCCAGCACGGCCATTAACATCACAACTCGGTTGTAGTCCATACCCGTAGCCGTGCGGCGTGGCGTACCAAAAGATGTGTAAGACACCAGCGCCTGCACCTCTGCAAGCAGCGGGCGGGAGCCCTCCATGCTGCACGTAACAACGGAGCCGGGCACGTCTGTTGGGCGGCCGGCCAGCATGTAGGCAGATGGGTCTTCTATTGGGGTAAGGCCTTGCTCGCCCATTTCAAACACCCCTATTTCGTGGGTAGAGCCGAAGCGGTTTTTTACGGCGCGTATCAGGCGGTATGCGTCTTTGTCGTCTCCTTCGAAATACAAAACGGTGTCTACCATGTGCTCCAGCACTCTTGGCCCTGCAAGTGAGCCTTCTTTTGTAACGTGGCCAACCAGCATTACGGACATGTTTTCTTGCTTTGCAAGGTATGTAAAAAAAGCCGCACATTCCCGCACTTGGGTTACGCTACCCGGCAGGGACGTTATGTCTGAAAGGCGCATTGTTTGAATAGAATCGATAAAAAGCATGGCGGGTTTTACTTTTTGCACAGCATCACGAATTGCATATAAATCTGTTTCAGATAGAAGGTAGCACCCAGGTGCTTGAACTTGCAAACGGTCGGCACGCATTTTTATTTGTGCGGTGCTTTCCTCGCCAGAAACGTATAAAATTGGGAAGTCTTTTTTCGCCATACTACGGCACATTTGCAGCAATAATGTGGACTTGCCAATACCCGGGTCGCCCCCAAGCAAAAGAAGGCTGCCCGCAACAACGCCGCCGCCAAGCACACGGTCCAACTCCGCAATGCCTGTGGCATGGCGGTTTGTACCGTCTGAATTGCTGGATATCTCGGATAAAAGTTGCACTTCCG
>Ga0131853_10021306_pt1 | contig 11766 bp, 7 predicted proteins | sample TergutLab28metaG_FD_92764 | JGI IMG/M metagenome (GOLD analysis project Ga0131853, IMG submission 92764) | Labiotermes labralis P1 segment gut microbial communities from Petit-Saut dam, French Guiana - Lab288 P1 (version 2) (version 2) | ecosystem: Host-associated > Arthropoda: Insects >...
ACTAACGTAAAACTTGACTTTGCATAAATTTGACTTTTCATAAATTTTTTTCAACGGGGGCAAACTTAAAAAAAAATTGGTAACATTTTTTGCACCCTTTAGGAAATAAAAGAAGGAACCCACTAGGAGGCCCCCCCCCCCCCACAAAAAAAAAAAAAAACACAGACAGCACTGTGCTAATCTTTCTATCGTACCTTTCAAAGCACACTTTTATAATTTTTCCTGCGTGTGAGACAAAAAAATTTGAATTGGACTGAATTTAGGGAAATTTCACCTTACATAAAAATCAACTTGTGTAAAGCTCCACAGAACACAAGCCTTACGTTAAGTCTGGGAGTGGCTGTATATTATACAAGTTATTATTCTCCAAAGGAGAATTTTTAAATCTAATGACAGATCACTGAAATTTTTTAACTTCTACTCCTCCAAACTCCTGATCAAGGCCTGACATTTTTACTGCTCTTAACACACTCTCATTGCAAAAGGTTTGTTTTACCACACTTCCTACAGAAAGACAGTTTCCTTTAGGAGATGTTTCATTATAAAATTTAGGCTTCGGATTTGTTTGTCCATTTCCATACAATGACATTTTACTGATCCCTCTTCATGACACCTTGCCATCTGGAAAAACTGTCAATATTTAAGATGGTCACAAAGCACATATTTTTGGAACATGCTACATGTGTTCTGCTCCCTGTGACATAACATACTATGCTAATTTGCACTACATGACTTGAAGAGGTTCTTGTGCACTTTGTAACCTTGCAGAACACTTTATCACTTACAAGAAAATTTCGGTTCAGACAACTGTCTACATAAAAACTGATTATCACAGACCATACGCAGAACATTTTTGAAACACATTCCCTTTTTATAGTGATGTCTTCTAAGTACAACTGCAGAGTTTTACAATGTTCCACAGCTTCCAGGAAACAATGCACATGTTCTCCAGGAAGGGCAATACTCCCATTGTTAAAGAATGAACAATTTGAGATAAAATGCACAGCTTCTTGAAAACATATAAAAAAAACCTAATAATCTACTGTGATTTGCCTATGGACCCGTCAGATTCAATTTCTCATCCTATAATTTTCTGTGTTTGTTTAGCAAACAGGAAATAAATTTACTTCACCAAACTGTCATTTTTTTATTTTCCTTCCCTGGGTTATGGGGGGGAGGGGGGGAAAGAGAGAGAATAACCTTGAAAAAATCGGTATGCATGTTTTGGTAACAGTTCTATTTAGTAGTGCTGTGATGACAGAATACAGTATAACCTCAAATGAACAGGAAAGGCTTACAACATCAACTTCATTACAGTGAGAAATACGATAAGCAATTACAATTACATGCAAAACATTTTGCAGAAATTAAAGCATATATTTCCAGTACCTCCATTATCACAATAAGGGAACAGTTTAGATTAAAACACTGGAATAGCAGAAGGCAACATGACATATGGATACCAGGAATATCAAATTGCACTTTCAGACTTTTTTTATTGGGGGGGGGGGGTTGCTGATCGTAACTGAATGGCATAAAATAAAATAACACGCAATGTTGCCAGAGGAAATTTCAAGGTATATCCTGCATTGACTAAAGTGACATGTGTTAAGGTAAGTCTCTATTTTTAAACCTATATGGAAGGTGTATGATTTTCATTTTCCTTTGTTGTTATCTCATGTGCCTGACACAATTAATGCTCTGTCACAACTGTGGTAGTCCTGCACTATTTTTTTCACTCCCCTGCAGTCCCTTCAAAAAAGATGGACAGAGGTTTCAGTATATCTCCCAAGCATGTGCACAGACTAAGGAAAACCATAAAAATTCTAATCAGAAAAAATGACACCAGTTACGATTTATATTTGGCACCTCCTACATATAAATTGCATTTATATTGCTACACAGGGAACTTTTCACTTCGGTTCAAATGTCAACACAGCCATCATACAAATGACATGGTCTGTATTACAGCCAAGTGTTACAATCTCCCACTCTCAGCTAAAAATGCCAATGCTACTGCAACTCCGGTATCATCTAATTTAAGGTTTCTTAATATATGATTACAACTTTGAGCCTGGATTGTATAAACAATGCCACGATCATGCACAGTGGCAGTATGTCACAATCAGTTATGAACTACCACATCAGTGTACGATTGATTCTCAAGCATCAGCATGCATGTGAACGGTCAAAAAGCCCATGGCAAGGGCCACCTACATATAAGCCTGTTTATATCACAACATCATTATTGTCATGAACATGCCTGGTCACCATACATCGCACGGCTATCAAGGACCTCATACAATGTCTTGTGCAGTGCAACCAAAGTGTCTGTTTACTTTTCATGTCCCATAAAACAACCAGGGTGGCCCAAAAAACACATTACACTTTCAAAATGATACAGAAAACGTGTAGCACACACAGAACTTCAAACCTACGAGACAGATGCTCAAAGTTTTGCTTGAGATAACCCAGGTCACAGTAACTGCCCACTACTGCCACTAGTTTTGAAATGGAAAACCACAACAAAAGACTCCGTCTGCTAGACAGCAGCAGTAGCAACTGTGGAACATATATCTCACTTACAAATGGGACCACCTTTGTTCATTGACTTGTGTGGGCTGCTTTGGGAATAAGCCCAAACATGGTCCACAGTTCCATCAGACACAGCAGGGCCAGCACTGTTGGCTTTGCCAGTGCTACCTTGCAGCTCATATGTCTTGCAGTTGGAGTTAACAAATACTTAGCAGTGGTTCCATGTCAAATTGTGTGCAAAATGCAAGTTGCAGAGCAGCTACTGACCCTTTCTTTGCCAAAAGCAAAATGGACTAACTTTTTTATTGCAGGCCAGGTTCAAAACTAGTGGCACACAGCAGCATCAGCATCAACAATAAACACCAGTGTCATATGAAACAAAATGCTGGGAGTTTCTCTATAAACTGACATAGGTATGAAGTTCCTAGCATGCCACATTTGTTGGTGGCCATACTGTATATAAAACAGACTGAACAAAAACATCATTAAGGTTTAAATTCAGAGGGAATACAACATTTTGTAACCACAGCAGTCATTTTCTGATCAATTATGACAGAATGCCATTTAAGATTCTTCTCAATTTAAGGCAGGGAGACAAATTAAATGTGCCAGATTGCTCAGGTAACTAAACTTTGTATGGTGGTGTCTAGGGCCCTCTATATGTAACATCTTTCAGGTCACTCTTCTGACACTTAGAATTTTCATATGACTCCTAGATTTCTGAAAAATTTGTGCACACCTGATTCAAGGAACAAATAACCTGTCCTCCAGACAAATCGAACATGGGGGTTCTAATGTATATTGCTCCTTGTATGTTACATAATGTGGGCCAGGTAGCTCAGTCGGTATTGTGACGACTATGGGCTGGACGGTCCAGGATCAAATCCCAGTGGGGAGGAGATTTTTCGCTCGTCCAGACCAGCCCTGGGGCCCACCCAGCCGCCTGTAAAATGGGTACCGGTTCTTTCCTGTGGGTAAAGTGCGGCCAGGGCATGTTGGTGACCACTCACCCCCTTCTAGTGCTGCGGTCGTGGAAAAGTACAGCTATACCTCTACCCACCCTCTGGGCCACAGCGGGCTTGTAACGGGATCACTTTTACTTTATGTTACACAATGGTACATTTCAATATTTTCAGCTATTTCTGTTTAACCTGTAAGTCAAAAAATAGGACAATCACATTGTGATATCAGTCATGAAAGTGAACTGAGAAGGGTACTTACAGCCATGTAAGGACGGCAACCCGCATCACGAGTGCGAGCTATGCTATCCACTAGCTGACCGGATATACCAAAATCACACAGCTTAATGTTTCCTCGTTTGTCGAGTAGAATGTTACTTGGTTTCACATCTCGGTGAATGATTTTGAGTTCTTCTTTCAAATAGTTCAGTGCCTTCACTGTCTGCAAGCATAAACCACTAAATTCTTGATATGTTTCACATTCCATGCATTAATTACATGCATAAAATGTTTTGAAATCCAGCAAATGCATTTGTATTTGACTGTGGCCACCAACATGTTTCGGTCATTCATGTGGCCTTCTTCAGGGTGATTTCTTTGAGAACAAGAATACAATTATAATTCAAATGTCTTTGAATCACTCTAAAGTATCAAAAAACCATAAGATTTCTGGTTAAAATCCACTGTTGAATAATAAAATAAAATATGGATGACTATAAAAATATTGGAATTGAAAAACTATTTGCAGCATGTGCAGTGATGTATATGGCAGAAAAATATGGGGAATTATAACCCTGTAATAAAAATATTTATGTATATAAAAACTACATTAATATATTATCAGATATTGAATAAATGGACATGTTGAGAAAGGGGAAATGGTAGTTGATGAATTATAATCATATTCTTGTTCTCAAAGAAATCACTCTGAAGTTGGCCACATAAGTGACCAAAACATGTTGCTGACCATAATACAACAAAAGTACATCTCTAAAATTAAAGTGCAAATGTTGGTCTTTAATTCATATTATGCATTAAACTCTCAGACACTCTGAGGCTGAAAGTAAATTCAGAAAAGGCAACTGTTGTACTGACAGACTAATAGCTCTTACTCCAAGCATTTGATACAAAACTGCATCAGATTTGCAAACATTATGTTAAACATAATGACACTACTAAAGAGCCCTCCTAATTCTCTTTTCCAGCTAGCATGTTGACCCTGTGGTCCTCACATGCAGCAACACGGTAACTGCATATATTTTATAAGAAATTACACCAATACTCTACCAGCCCACTACAATGGGTTTTTGAGATAATGCTGCAGTAAAGCAAAATTATACATCTTGTGCCTGCTCAACTTCAACGGAGTAGCACCGAACACTTCTGCTTGAATGCAAGTTCTCAATAAATTCACAGCAGTACCATTTACAATGGCACATCCACCCTAGCAACATAGAGTAAAACCCGATTATTGTATGCTTTCTTCTGGGTAATTCCCCAGCATCTGAATTTTATATGCCGACATTTTGGAACACTCTGCCTATTCTATCTTCATAGGCAGGTAGGTATTTCTGTTCATACCTACCTGCCTATGAAGATGGAACAGGCAGAGTGTTCTGAAACGTCGGCATATAAAATTCAGATGCCGGGGAATTACCCAGAAGAAACATACAACATTCAGAACACCGCAAAAGTTTGAAATCAAGAAAAACCCAATTAATTCAACACATTCAGATTTAAAAAAAAATTAAAATCAATTGCTGCCTGTTCCACAAGATTATGAACCATAAATTTTACTGATGAAATATGGCTGTTATATAACCTGCTTCTCAGCAAATACTTCAGCTCACTACGTTGCTTTAATGCAATTCTGACATTAGGGACATCATCTGTACTCTACAATGGCATAGTTCAATTCACAAGTTGACATCATGTAAGAAGAAAAGGTTTATTTGTACTCCTGCATGAGCAATAATTGTGGTTGTGACTGTGCTGTAGCAGTGAAACATACAAATGCTCCACATGACAGAAGCTGCTTATGGTTGCTTAAACACTATCCTGCTCCCTGTAAAATACACAAAAGGCAAAAAGCTTTTGTTCACATTTCTTTTTAATTTTTTTAAAATGAATTTCAAAACAAGATCCACAGAAGAGAATAAGCTATAAATATGTAATATATAAGTTACAGGAAAACTGTCAAGTACACACGAACCTCTGCCAGCATTTCATGCCAACAAAATATGATACTTCTCCTAAGTTTGTAAAAACTTGTAATATGAAGGGAACTAAATGCCTCTGGACCTAAGACTCCGAGTCTTAGTTTGTCAGGTGTTATAAAAACAAGTGTACATGCCAAGATCAAATAAATATGACTTTGAAGACCAACCTTCTATCAAATTACACACTAAATATTTTATAAAATACACGTTTAAGATTAATAAATACTGGTGGAACTTGGAAAATTAACAAAACATGAGTGACAAAAACAACTAAACAATACAACATTTTGCTACGTACTTTCCAAACTTGGAGTGACATACATGAGAAACCAACCCGTCTACATCTTACAAACAACACCTAAGACTCCACCTATTTTAATACTGTAATAACTGTAAATACTGCATTACCCACCTCACCCATTTGTTTCTGGAGCTATTAACCAAAAAAAAATATTAATATTATATTCCCAATAATACCATTTGGCTACCACTGACAATATAAAATTTTACAATTTTATTGTAAAACAAAGTATAGTAAAACTGTGGGATCACACATAAAATTTGATAACATTTTTTAGATTGCAATTTTTACCTGCCTTTTAATGACTATATTTTAGCCTGATGATGGTCAATATCTCAGACTAAAGCACATAGCTTTTAAATAAAAATTCAGCAGTGTTAGACTTTTTCATAAAGTATTTAATGTTTTTCTGAAGACACAATGGGACAAATGCTATTAAATAGAAACTGTTAAGCTTAACAGTCAGGCAACCCTGAATAGTGTTCTATGCTCTGTGGCTATGATCTATGGTTACTGTTTTATGTAATGAGTTGTCCCAACTAAAAGGTGAAGATGCAGACCTGAAGGTTGAGCTCAGAGATCTTCGAGTATTCATTCTTGGCACTCCTGGGCTCCCAGCCCAACAGCCCAAGCTATACAAAATGTATTTACAGAGAGGTAAATTATCTTTGAGGTGGTAGTTACAATACACATAGACGTCATCATTGACAGTCAGCCAGCTTGGTTGAAATTTAACAATTCTAAGAATTTTTGAAACACAAATGTTTCAGCATGGAATGCCATGTCAACCAGAAAGGTTGTGATCCTTTCTGCTGATACAGTTGTGGAATCTGCTGCTGATACTGGGACATCTGTGAACCTACAGAGGACAGTTACATAACTGTTACAAATGGAAAGTGGGGTGAAAATGGGGGCATCACCATGTGTGAACACTAAACTAGCCAGGAAACCTACGATCCCCGTGAATGGCACTGAATAGGTTTCGGTCTCTGAAGTCTATCCTTAAATAACAGTAAGGTCTCTGGGTGAAAAAAAATGTACAGGTAAATCATGTATTTTCAGCTCTTCATGTCAAACGAAACACAGTTCTTCAAGTGCTTGTTGGACTGTGCATCATTGTGATAACTGAAGAATAAAAACCAACTAGATGCCACTTATTATTTTATTGTACTTCTTATAGGCTCAACATGTTTCGGGCTGCAGGCTAAAGCACCACTTGTGCTTTAGCCTGCAGCCCGGACAATACTCCACCCTAACCACACCTAACTTCCAACCTGCAGCAAGCCAAGAATGAAACGACCAATGTGGTAATCAACATCACAGTCGCGAGCTCCTGATGATGGGCATAGTAGTGCCTGAAACATGCTGAGCCTATAAGAAGTACAATAAAATAATAAGTGGCATCTAGTTGGTTTTTATTCTTCAGTTACCAGACAATGTGTCTGCTGCACACCCAACTTACAGTCTGCAATGTATCAGAGCAGCCTGTCATAAGACCATTAGTTTTTTTATAATGTCTTATAATTAGAGAATGCACAAATCACTCAAAGTGCATAATGCACGTGACAGTCCTTACCTTACTAAGGTACCCGAATTAACATGTACCATTTTCAAAACAGCTTAACTAATACTTAACATTTACATTTACTTACAGCTACAGTAATTTTTCCTAATATACTTTCTGGTATCCTCTCTTGTAACTTTTCATAGATGAACTTATAAAATTTATCTAAAGATGTATCCATGAGCTCCATACATATCCAGCAGTCTCCCTGCAATAAATGAATGGAACAGATACTCAGTATATGAGGGAAGAATATGCAACAAATTTCCAACCAGTTAAACCATAAATAAAGCAAACTTTGATATAAGTAACGGATTTCAGAAACTGTAGCCATGTGAGTTTACTGATAAAACTGTTAAATATCCCCGCAAATTATCAATATTGTCACTGAAGAAGGTACAAAGCACTGAATATTAAATGATCATTTACTGTCAGTCAAGATAATAGCAAAACTGTAATGGTACCATCCTGGAATGGGGAAGCAACGAGGGGAAATCTATGAGAAACCGCAGCCAAAAAGAGCTCTTTTTCTCAGAATATGGTTCAAAACTTATTACAGAACAACAAGAATATAGGCATACATGTACCTATCTTGTATGTCTAAGTTAAGCAGGCTTTACATTGTTTGTTCTGTTCATTCACAACACTTAACCAACAAAATGCACAAACTTGTTCCTTAGATATCTGTATTATAATATGATGCTTAAATAATCCTAGATGTCTCAGTCCACAAAGAACCATCATCAGGGAATCAAACAAAGTAATAGAGCATAAAACCAAAGCAGACACTATTGTATGCAGTTGGCATGGTGTAAAAAAGTCAACTGTTTGAAACGTAGGCATTTCTTTGTACAGAAGCTGTATATATGTGATGGATCTAAACATACAGGAAAATAATGTGAAAAAAAACACTAAAAGAATTAAAATATAAACATGCAAAACAAACATTCAAAATACATAAATTTACAAATATATATAAAACTGAAAAACCAAAGTCACAATAACCAATACAATATGAACCAGCAGCTTGGCAGCAGCCTATGTAATTCACAAAAATCAGCACAGTATCAAGATTCGGAAGGTACAGGCTGGATACACTTGAATGAGGGTCACATACATGTGTGATGCAATTGAAGATCACACATAAGTTGTTAGAATGGGTTGTGTTCTCCTGTACATTGTTCATGAACAAGTTTATTATTACAGAAATATAACTGAACGTGAATGTATCACTGTTCAAAGGAGTTCACAGAAGGGTGCTGGCTTACTTGCTTCGGTAGGGACAGGCAGTTGTTCATAAGTCCATACTTGTGTACATTGTTTAAAATATGTGCAGCATACATCAACTGTGGATTATTATTTCTAATATACCTAACAAATTCCTGATACCTTAGTTTCAAATTACAGCTGGTCTGTCCAACATAAGAACATTTACACATAGAACACATCAATTTACAATTCCCACTCTTTATGTACTCACCTGAAGTGTTAGTTGTCTTTTAGTTTCAAAATATCATACATAGTGAATGCCACATATACATTAGTTTCTCTAAACAAATTAGTGAGTTTCCTTATAAGTGTGCTATGATATTTAAACAATAGTCATTTCTTGGGTTTATGCGATGTATTTTTATGTGGGTTAGGAGTAATCATTTTCCATCTTATGTGAAGGTTCAGTTCCTGAATGCATTTTACCCACTTAACTCTTTACACTATGTCAGATGTACACAAAGTGACTGGTTTGGTTTTACACTGTATTACTTTGTTTCATTCCGTGATGATGGACCCTTGCAGACTGAAACATGTGGGAACATTAAATGTGATATTATAATATAAATACCTAAGGAACAGGTTTGGGCATTCTGTTGATTTAGTTTCGTGAATCTGTTAAACAGGCTTATTGCAGAAAACGTACCTCCTTGAAGAGTGCACCATAAAACTGGACAATACAAGGACATTCATTTGATTTCATTACAACCTCCAAGTCCATCAACAGCTGCTTCTGTTCCTTCTCATCAACAGTTGATCGAATCCTCTACAAAGAAAGAAACAGAATTTAACATTATGAACACAAATTAACTGCATAATTTAGAAAAAAATATACAAAAATTCAGATAACTCACAGAAAACAAACCACCTCCACTGTTAAAACCAAACGGCTCTGACATTTAGGGAAATAAATGAAATTTGTTCTGAGATCATACAAAACACCCTATGCTGGCAAAAGGTTGCATCAAGTAGAATATACAGCAACGAATCAGCTTTCAGCAGCTACTGTGTTCTGTCCTCTAAGGTGGGTTGAGCAGTTCATATATTACATAATGATACTGTGTGCAAATCAGAATAAAACGTACTCTTAAAGTTCTGTTATTTGGAACATATAATTAACTTGATTTAATAAAATACAGTGAGATGATGATATCCATGAATTTGAAGGGTCAAGAATACAAATGTTCTGTACACCAAACACAAATACAGCGTTCCATGTCTGCGCAGGCATGCATTTTACTCACCACTCAGTCTACTGCACACTGATACAGGTAGCTACGGTTACCAGGGCACAAACAATGAATGTAAAGAACAGCAAATGAACTTCTTTATCTGAAGAGGGTTCCATTTCAAACCCAGAGGCCACTCACAGCTTAAAAACATCACATTTCTTCTCACAACCACTTGTAAAGTTTAAATACATACTAGGGCAGACAGAGGGAAAGTTTTCTGTTATCAGGGTTTAAGAGTCATGGAGATCTAAATCCACTAACTTCGATCACACCAAAAAATCTCAAGATACAGGGCACAAACCCATCTTAGAGATGGGGTATGACAGGATGATACTGAGATACGTATACCATAAGCTACTCACAGTCAAGTTCCCTGCCAATTGTGAGTGGCAGAATGGGATCAACCCAGACAACAATGGGGGCCTGGTTTGGTATATGGACAGGTCCAAGACCAATAAAGGCACTAGTGCTGGTGTGTACAGATGGGGCTTGAGAAGGTGGCACAGCTTTGGTCTTGGGCTCCACACCACGGTATTCCCAGCGGAAATACATGCCATTACGGCTTATGTAATGTAGGGCTACACAGGTAGGAACAGCCATCTACATTCTTTCTAACAGGCGGGCAGCCATCAGGCCCTTGACAGTTTCCAGATAAATTACAAATTAGTCTGGGACTGCCACCAATCCCTTGTGAAAATGGCAGAACAAAAGGATCCAACTGATATGGGTACCAGGGCACATGGGAATTGATGGAAATGAAACAGCCGATCAACTAGCAAGAAAAGGCTCCTCACATCCACTCACAGTACCCAACCCTGCACTTGGTATATCTAGAGAGGTTGCTAGGGGGATGATCAGGGACTGGAAAAAGAGAATTGACAGTCTGTACATAGACAAGGGCAGGCTACGGGCTTTCCCAAAACCCTCTGTGAAAAAAATGGGGAACTGCTCAGTCTGACCAGAAACAGCCAAAAATAATGACAGGGTTGCTAACAGGACACTGTCATTTAAAAGGACATTTATTTAAACTGGGGCTGGTTAACAGTTCTGTGTGTAACAGATACAAGCAGGCATCTGAGACACACATACATTCTTTGTGACTGTTAAGCACTGGCTATATTAAGATTCAGGCATCTGGGTTGTCACTGGATATCATATTATGTGTATTCCTTGTGTTGCTTTTCTGTATCTGCGCATGCAAGTGGTGGTATGATTCTTGTTTCGTTTATTATGTCGTTGACCTCCTGTTCTTTGATTAGTAATCTCTACAACATAATAAACGAAACAAGAATCATACCACGACTTACATGCGCAGATACAGAAAACCAACACAAGGAATACACATAATATGATATCCAGCTCCATCACATATGAAATAAGGTAAGATGACACATTAAATGATCCAACAAGCCTAATTATTTGTATATAATGAATATAATATATGATGAACCTTGGGTAATTTACAAAACCTTATGACGATAACCTATTGGTTATGATTTTGCTTACAGACATGCTTCCAGCATACCTCAACAGTAATATCAGATAACAAGTAACTTTAGTAGGTACAGGAGACTCCCTGAAGATGGTTTTAAGAAATAACCGAAACATGTCGGAGTTTTAAATAATTTTATAGTTTATCTTTTAATATTTTAATGTATTAGCATTAATATTAACTGATATACAAGTG
>Ga0131853_10021307_pt1 | contig 11765 bp, 7 predicted proteins | sample TergutLab28metaG_FD_92764 | JGI IMG/M metagenome (GOLD analysis project Ga0131853, IMG submission 92764) | Labiotermes labralis P1 segment gut microbial communities from Petit-Saut dam, French Guiana - Lab288 P1 (version 2) (version 2) | ecosystem: Host-associated > Arthropoda: Insects >...
CCAAGTACAGGCAATGCCATTAAATAAATCCATTTATTTCGTTTAAAATCTTTACAGATAGCTTCCCAGGAAAAATAAGCGGATAAAGGAGCACTATCAGCTGCTCTTTCGTCTCTGGTTCGTTTTATTCTTTGTTTAATGCGGCCTACTATCGAATTATCCATAACCCGAAAATCACCTCTTTTGGTTAAAATTTTTGTTGCATGTATGTGTAGGGGCGGCAACCTGCCGCCCGCAGATAATCGACATGTCCGCGGGCGGCAGGTTGCCGCCCCTACGAGATTAATTTATCGTTGATGATTTGGTAAAAAGCTTACAAAGCTGATATTAACGGGCAAGGAAACGCCTTAAAGCATCTTCTCTAACTTCTGCTGCACGTTGAACGTTGAAAGATTCCATTGTTGCCAAGTAGTTGTCAAATTCTGATAGCGGTACATCGCCTGTGATAAAACGGATAACCATTTCATCTCTAAAAGCGATAGCATCAGCCATAATTGTAGCAGATTCAGAACCTTCATCAGCTGTTAAAGTGATTGGCGGCAGTCTCCATTCAGAGTGTTGAGCTTGCTCTGCCCAGTTTTGTCTGAAGATTTCTAAATGCATCATAGTTCTGCGAGGGTTTGCGCGTAAGTCTGATTTTAGGTATGGCCCGTTATGAACGCGGAATACGCAAGTATTAAGGTCAAAGTTAGGTGGTGCCCAGTCTTCAAAATACATAGGTGCGCCAAGGTCGTTAAATTCGTCAAATGTTACGCCTCTTGGGCCAAAGTTCATAAGTTGAGAACCTTCGTAGCTATAGTTCCAGTCCATCCATCTGATGGCTGCTTCTGGGTTAGCGTTTACAGAAGTAATAGCTGTTAATTCTGCGCCGCCTACCATCCAGTTGTTTTGTGCTACCCAGCGAAGCGGAGGATCATTAGCAGTACGTCTTGGGTAAGGTGCACCTACAAATATAACGCCTTCGGCCTCTGTTTGTAATGGGAAAGCAGTACCAGAATGCTGTCTTGCACCTAGGCCGCCGCGTAAAGCTGCTGCTAAAACGTCGTCAGAGTGACGCACAGGGAATTCTGGGTCTATCAAGCCTTCAGTAAACCAGTAATGGAAAGTTTCTAAGAAATATCTAAACTCTGGTTGAGCAGGTCCCCATTTAACAGTACCGTCCACATGATACCAGTCTGGACCAATACCAAATGCAGTTACAAAAGAACCATTACCTGTGTAAAAACCTAATTGTTGAATTGACAGAACGATTTCTGGATCAAAATTATCTCTAAATGCTTTTAATGCATATGTCCATTCATCAATACTTACAGGTACATCAAGGCCTAATTCTTCTAGCCAGTCGCCTCTGATGAAAGAGCCAGCCCAGTAGTTTTCTCTGGCTGGAGACCATTCAAAGCCAAAATGCTCAGAGTTTATCATCATAAAGCCTTGAAGATAGCCATCGTCTGTAAAAGCTTCTCTTCTGATCTCATCATTAAAGTTTATAAGATTGTAGTAATATGGGGCGTATTCTGGCACAAGTTCATTTAGACGAATAAAAACGCCATCATCAATACCTGCTTGAATACCGCCTCTGTAATGCGCAGCACCTTGTAAAATATCTGGTAAATCAAGTGCTGCCATCATTAAAGCAAACTGCTCTTCTGCCTGGCCATATGGTGCATGAATCCAGTCGATTGTAACACCGGTAATGCGTGCTTTTTCTGCATAGGCTAAGTTTTCAGAAAAGTCGGTAATTCTTTGGCGAGATGTAGCACCAAAAGAACCCCACATCCAATAAGTAAAGTGATAGTTGCCAATGGTACCTTCGCCTTCGCCGCCTGATGGTGCTGCGCCGCCTCCGCCTATGGCATCACAACCACTTAGTGCAAGTGCAAGAAATATTACACAAGCAATAGTAAAAACTGATAGTTTTTTCATTAATGTTGCCTCCTGTCTTGGTATGTAATTCGTATAATTGCTATGTTCGTTATGATAACATATTCACTTCATTTGTCAATAGTTCACTATGCGGTTTTATTTCATCTTAGACTTCTTGCAATTGACATGCTGGCATATATCAGATATCATATTATCAGATATGTTATAAGTGGAGGTGTGTATTATTGGTAATGTAGCCCTATTTACCCCGGTTAATAAAAGAAAAGAAAAGCTAGCCAATATCGTCATGAATAATATCAAAGATGCATTAGTAAGAGGCCAGCTTAAGCCTGGCGATAAACTTCCGTCAATAACCGATATGGCTGCCGAAATGGATGTTGGGGTTTCCTCTGTACGCGAAGCTATTAAGATGCTGGAGGCACTGTGTGTTGTTGAAACCCGGCAGGGCGAACGAACCGTCATATGTACCGAGCTAAAGGACGATTCTATAAACCCTTTGACATTTCAACTGATAATTATGCCAAAAAAATCTGATGATTTGATTGAATTTAGAGAAATGTTTGAGTCTATGTACACATTTATGGCTATGGATAACGCCACCCCAGATGATTTAGAAAAAATCCGCTTGATAGTAGAAGCACAAGTTGAAAAAGAGAAAAAGCAAGAGCTGGATACACTGGACGAAATGACTTTTCATCGTGCAATCCTGCACAGTACGCATAACCAATACATAATAAAAATAGGCGAAACTATGTTGGAACTTTTATTAGGAACCTTTCAAACAAAGCTAGCCGATTACGATGTAATGAGTGTTGCGGACAGCCATGCAGCCACTTATGAAGCTTTGCGAGACAAAGACAAGAAAAAGCTTCGCAAAATACTGGACGAATCGTTTTATGGCTGGAGAATTAAATATCTTAAATGAATGAAAGCAGGTGCTATAATGCAAAAACTTGTTAATGCCCACGATTTTTATATAGAAGGCCCTCTTACCCATCCATACGAGTCAATACAAATGGGGAACGGAGACATAGGTGCAAGTGTAAATATATATTCTCACGAAATTAAGATAACGCTGGCAAAAAGTGATATATGGGATGCAAAGTACGACGGACAGCCAGAGAAATATGTGCTTAAGCACGACGATTTGATTGCTATGATGAAAGAACGTGACCGGGATTTGGTTTCAGGTAAAGATTTTCCTCAAACCTCGGCATATTACACTAATACTTTTATAGGAGACGGCAACCACGGCCCCTATCCGAAAAGAGCAGGCGCAGTAAGGGTTTATCATCCCGGCCTCTCTAACACACGCTGCAGCACCCGTCTTGATATATATACTGGAATGCTGGAAACGCGCTATCACTTTCCAAGCGGCGAGCTATTGATTAAGACATTTATCGAAAAAAATGTTAATAGACTGTGGATGACAGTTGAGGGAACAGGCGATATCCCCTGGGTTGGCCTTATAGTGGAAAAAGAGCCCGATGATGTGGATAGAAATATACCCATGCCAAGTATTAAATCTTGGGAATCTGATAAGGATACGGGTATTTTGACGCAAAAATTCCCCGGAGGCTTTGGAGTTGATGATTTTGAATGGTCACTTGCCGGAGGCTTTCCTAAAAAAGAAGAGGGCATAGATGCCGACTATGTAGAGCTTCATGCCTACAGATGCCGCTATTACTGCGCTGTTACCGAAGGCAAAAAGGCTATCATGTGTGTAGGCATAGCTACATCTACCGACGGCGAAGGAGACACAGCCGAAAGGGCTGCCTTGATGTCGCAAAACAGGACAGAGGCAGATTACGAAAAAGCATGGGCATCCAACAAGGAGCAGTGGGCAAACTTTTGGAAGCGTTCTTCTATTTCCCTTCCAAATGATAGGGAATTAGAATCTGCATGGTATAGAAATCACTTTGGCTACAACTGCGCGCTTAGCACTGCTGTTATTCCTTTGGGTGCTGCTGGTAATGTGTCTATTCAAGATTCTGTCCCGTGGCGGGGTGATTATCACCTTAATCATAATTTTCAAAAATGGTTTGTGACTGCTTTGCCAACTAACCATCCAGAATGGATAGAGCTGTATGCAGATTTTATTGAAGATAAGACAAGCACAATGGAATATTTAGCAGAATTGATTTTTGGCCTAAAAGGTGTCTATTGCGAGTTATTTTACTTCCCCCGTGTGCCAAAAGAACACACAAACGTAGGCAATTATTATGGCAGGGCATTGGCACTTACAGGCTGGGCTGCCCAGCCCTTATGGCATCATTATGAATATATGCGGGATAAAGAATGGCTGGGTCGCAGGGCATATCCTTTTATAAAAAAAGCTGCAGAATTTTACAGTAATTATATGGGAAAATATTCGGATGAAAGCGGTGTAATTTACCCCTCTGTGCGCATTGAAGAACCAGGCTGGATAAAAGGATTCAAAGGCAACCGCAATGTAATCAGTGACTTGGTTATGTTTAAAAATTGTTTTGAATGGGCAATTAAGGCCAGCGAAATATTAGGCGTAGATGAGGAATGGCGCAAAAAATGGCAGGAAGACCTAAAGAAAGTGCAGCCTCTCCGTTACGGTTGGGAAAATGGCGAAGGCTACGTAGAATTAGATATAGACATGTACAGCCAACCAGATGGTGAACGTGCCGAAGGCATACGCACCAGCCGCTGGGGCGGTGGAGGCTGGGCAGTGTACCCCGGTGAATATATAAACGGGGACGAAGATAGCGAACTGGCAGAGGTATACAGAGATATAATACGCTCAACAAACTTGCAAGATCCATTTTTAACTAAAAGCGGTAAACGCTTGTACAGCGGTACGCCTATCATACACCCTATATCATCAATAATGCCAACGCTAAGGCTAGGGGTAATGGAGCAATTTGAAAATGTAAAAGAGGTAATCCTTTCTCATCGTATGACTTTTGGCCAGGCAAGCTCTTATAGGCTTACTGGCAATAGTTTGCCGAAAGAGATTTTCTCGCGCATCGGGTTTTTGTGGTACGACTGGCGTTCTGTAGAAAATAAATATCTTGGTGTAATTGCTGTAACAGAAATGATGCTGCAAAGCCAGGGCGGAATAATAAGGCTGTTTCCATATTATCCCAATGAACTGGATGCAGAATTTACCGGCCTAAGAGCCCGGGGAGGCTTTATAGTTGAGGCAAAACGCAGCGACGGTAAAGTAAGCGCCCGCATATCCAGCGAAGCAGGAGAGGTATGCAAAGTTCGCTGGGAAGGTAAGCCGCCTGCTGTGCTGTGCAATGGCAAGGAGATAAACGTAACAAAGGAAGGCAAAATCATTTCTTTTGCTACCGAAGCGGGTAATGTTTATACGCTTGATTGTATATAAATCGCCATGCCTAATTTCAGCTTTTTGAAAACATCCATCATATATAAATACATATTTTCGTATGTGTTTGTGTTGATTATACCTGTTGTAGCGTTTACTATGTTTACGCACATCAGGCTTGTTGATGCTGCAAAAGAGGAAAGCATCAGAAACAATACAAATATGCTGTATATTGTGATGCACACTGCTGATACTGTTGCTGCTAACATGGATAACTTGCAGCTTCAGTTCTTTTTTAGCCATACAAGGCCTTTTGCTTTGGCTGAAAACGCCCCTGCCGCAATGGATATTATTCAACTTTTGAGGGTAATTGTCAGTTCAAACGAATTGGTTTTTGACGCTGCCGTGCATTTTGTTGGGGATGACTTTATTTATACAAGCGCAGGCTCTTTTACAACCCAATCCTTTTTTGAACACAGATACAACTTTTCTTTATGGAATGAGGAACAATTTATACATGATATCAGCAGCCTTAATCGGCCGCTGGTACGGGCTTCGGAAGAAGTGAGCCTTTATGGGGGTACAAGCACAAATTTAGTAAGCTTTATTTTCCCCTTAAGGATGATGCGTACAAATGCAGTTGATACTGTGCTTATATTTATGGTAGATGAACGTTTTCTTCTCCCTCAACCAATGGACGACCAACCCACTGCAATTTTTATACTTAATGCACAAGGCGATGTTATAGTATCAAATATGGAGGCTTCATATGTTCAAAGCATGTTAGGCGATGACTTTTTAACTGCTACAATAGTATCTTCTAACACAGGATGGGAGTATGTTGCCCTTAGTCCTCAAAGAAACCTTATTGCCCTAACTAATATAATCAGGAACGATATGCTGATTGTGCTGCTGGTTATTATGTCTGTGGCCTCTGTGGTGATATTTATAAGCATCCGCAGTAATTTTAGCCCTTTTGCCAAATTACGGGACTATGCGGCAGATTTTCATTTTCCTACAGAGGGAATAAACGAAATTGATGCGGTGAGGGAAACCATTCAATACTTAAGCCGTAAAAATACCGACCTTATTAACTTTACCTACACAGTATCGGAGGAATATGTACTGCGGAGGCTGTTATATGAATCCACATATTATAGTAAGCCGGAAGTAGAACGCTTTATGGCCGAGTTTGATATCACCTTCGCTTATTCATCATTCGCGGTAATTCACCTTAGCCCTGCCAAGGGCAGTAATATGCATTTATTTGCGCAATCAGTAAAAAGCCTGCTGCCGTTTTCAGGATACTTAATAGAAGGGCAGCCTGTTGATACCTTATTTGTAATATTAAACTTCGATTCTAATATGGCGGCTGATTTTGCTGAACAGATACACCGCTTGCATGTAGAATTACATGAACAGACAGGCTCCCCGTTATTAATCGGGGTTGGCAATATCTATTCAAGCATTACAGATATATCAAAATCTTGCACAGAAGCTTGTTTCGCCAGCTATTACCGTTTTATTATGGGCGATAACCGCGTAATTTTTGCAGATGAAGTTGTAGTACGGGGTGGGGGAGTATATCCACAGCTTTTTAGTAATTTAGAAAAGTTGAGGTTGCTGGTTCACCGGGGTGATGCCGAGGGAGCAAAACGGATATTGACTGCTTTCTTAGACTCTATAAAGAGCAGTAATATTTCTGTTTTAGAAGCTAGAAGGCTATGTAACGATATGTTAAACGTTTTTGTAAAAACCGCAATAAGCTTAAAGATTGATGATAAGATTGATAAGAGTGCAATTATGTCTGCGGTAGGTTTAATCGAACACAGCACAGTTGATGAGTTAATTGCAGAAGCATGCAATATCTGCTATAATATATGTGAGCTTGTTAAATACGAGGAACTTGGCAAAACTTCGCAAATTGATAACATTAAAGCTTATATCCAAGCTAATTACACCGATGTCAACTACTCTGTACAGGCACTTGCTGATGCCCTTGACCTTAGTGTGCCTAACATAAGCCAGTATTTTAAGAAAAAAACCAGCCAAACTTTAATGGAATATGTAACCCAGCTTCGTATGGAAGATGCTAAAATACTGCTAGCAAAGCAAAAATATAAACTGGAGGATATCGCCGGAATGGTAGGTTATATGAATGTATCCAGTTTTATCCGTAGGTTTAAACAATATTACGGGACAACTCCCGGGCAGTATGCTAAAGATAATATATCAGAATAAAAAAGAGCCGCCATGTAGCGGCTCTTTTTGTATGAACGGTGATTTTACCAAAACCGTTAAAGTAACACTTCTTATCTCCAACGCCATGCTGTTTGCGTATATGGTCCTCTGTTCCAAATGTTCTGCTGAATTTCTAATAGTCTACCTAGTCCCATAGCGTCTAACTGTGCTAGGTATGCATCCCATTCGTCTGCAATATTACCGCCGCCAGATACCCAATGAGCCGCTTGTACAAGTGCAAAGTTATCTAAATCGGCAGATAGGATAGATATTTCTTCTGCTTCTTCTGGATACGCCCATAAGGACACGAACGGAGTGGGGTTCATATAGTCATAATACATATCTATTGTTTCCAGATTCCATTCTTGGGTTTGGGTTACTGTGTGCCAAGCAAATTCTTCTTCTAACACTCCCCACAAACCGCGGTTTGTCATTACAAGCTGCTCACGTTCAGACATAGGCTGCGATGCTCCGTGTACAAAATTCCAGTATATGCCTTCTACATGATAGATGTTATGGTCTACTTCGCCGTAAAAGTTACGTATGCTAATTTCTGTGTCATAGAACAAATCTATAAACGATAGGATGTATGGGCGAAGTGCTGGGTCAGCTGCATCTGTCATCATAAAGCCCATGTTTGCTGTAATAGGTGTTACTCTGGCTTGCCAACGAGGTTCTACATCTGGATGAGCCCTTAGTGGCGGAATTAATTCAAATTCGTATTCGCTGTCTATATTTGTATTCCTTGGATAGCCTATGCACCAGTCAACAAACACACCTACCATTTGGTCGTAATCTCTAAGGATTTTTGCTAGATATGTAGCATTGGTTTGGGTAAAGATTTCTTGATCCAGCAGGCCTTCGGCATGAAGTTCGCTTAGGAACTGGATCATTTCTTTGTATTCTGGCTGTACAGCATCCCACACAACTTGGCCGTCTCTTATATTAAAGCCGCCGCCATGCATTCCTGCGTGGCCCCACCAGCCCATGATTGAATGTTGCCCGCGTATATGGTTATTCCAATGTAAAGACATAGGGATTACTTCACTGCCTAGTTCATCTCCGGCATCTCTAAAAGCTATTAGCACATCTTTAAGTTCATCTGTAGTAGTAGGCATATCAAGGCCTAAGCGGTCTAACCATGTGCGGTTAATGATATGTGCATCTTGTATAGGGCGTAGGCTTAACTCTGCCAAAGATGCTAGTGAATATACGTGTCCGTCAGGTGTTGTAAGCCCTGTGCGCCATGATGGGCGTTCTGTAATTAAGCGTGTCCAGTTAGGCATAATTTCTGGGGTAAAGTAAGGGTCTATAGGTACTAGCATGCCTTGGGACGAAAAATTCATTACATGCCCCATGTTCATTACCCATGCGCCAAAAACTGCATCTGGATAATCGCCTGTGTTAAAGGCCAGTGCCATTCTTTCTGAAAGCACAGAAGAAGGCCAGTCGATCCACTCAATTTCTACGTTAGCGTATTCCATTAGTTCAACAACAATTGGTACTTCTCCTATTGGAGGGGCGGTATCAACACGTGCACCCGCCATAGAAAATCTTATGGGGGTATCATCTGCTACAACCGCAGTTTCGCCAGCGGCGGCTGCCGGAGCTGGTGCGTCAGGAGCAGTTGCTGGGGCAACTGGTGTGCCTGCATCTGTATCGCATGCAGCTGACAAGATAAGCATTAACAGCAACGCCGTTGTTAATAATAAATTTCGTTTCATTTGAAAATCTCCTCTCTGTTACAAACACTAGATTATTATTAGCCTTTCTACTAGCCTTTTAATGAACCTAACATGACGCCTTTATTAAAGTACTTCTGTATGAATGGGAACAATACCAACATCGGAAGGCTGGATACGATAATAACTACGTAGCGAATTTGTTCCGCCAAACGTATCCGCTCCACAAGATCCATTGTCCCGTCGTCCATTATTGCAGCACCTATATCTGCCTGAATCAATATGGAGCGCAATATCATTGCTAAAGGATACATATCAGCGCTGCGCAGGTAAATTAGAGCTCTCATAAAGTCATTCCAGTGGCCTACACCGTAGAACAAAGCAAGCACCGCTATAATAGGCTTAGATAATGGAATTACACAGGATATGAAAAATCTGATTGGCGAACAGCCATCAATCGCTGCTGCTTCTTCCAAATCACCTGACATGCTGGATTCTAAAAATACCCTTGTTATTATTACATTAAAAACACCGATAGCCCCCATTAGCACCATAACTGCACGAGTATTAACTAATCCTAAATTACGCATTAGCATAAATGTTGGGATTAAACCGCCGCCAAAATACATAGTAATTACCAGAAAAGTCATTATTGCATGCCTGCCCGAAAAAGACTTTCTGGATAGAGGGTAGGCGATGGTAAGGGTAAGGAAGATGCTGATTGTAGTCCCAACTACTGTATAAAATATGGTGTTTGCGTAGCCTCTCCATATTGCTGTGTTTTCAAATACCATCTCGTAACCAGCCAATGTAAACCCAACAGGAAAAAATGTCACCCTGCCGGTTAAAACGGCACCAGGATCTGAAAACGAGGCAATTACCACAAACCAAAGGGGGTAGGCCACTATAAGTGCAGCTAAACCTAAAATTCCATAAATAAATATATCAACTATAAAATCTGACCTGGAATTTTTTATACGATTGTTACGTGTTACATTTTTCATAACATACCCCTATCTAATATGCTTTTCACTAAAACAGACTTGTTTCACTCCATCTTCTGGCTACCCAGTTGGCTGTTAGCAGTAATACTACATTAATAAGTGTGTTAAACAGGCCGATTGCCGTTGCCAGCCCAAACTGCGGCGTGGCTGCAACTAAACCTATTCTGTAAACCAATGTGACGATAACCTCGGATGTAGACAGGTTATGGGCATTTTGCATAAGGAATATTCGTTGAAAGCCCATGTTCATCATAGTTCCTATGTTTAATATCAGCACGATTATTATTGTGGGGGTTATTGTGGGTATGTCTATATTACGAATAAGGCTTAACTTGCCAGCACCGTCTATTTTTGCAGACTCGTATAATTCTGGATTAACGCCGGAAAGGGCTGCAACATATATGATAGTTGCCCAGCCTGTACCTTGCCAAACCCCTGTCCAAACAAACATATGGTAAAAAAGGTCTGCCCTCGCCATAAAAAAGACAGATTCCCCGCCCAGGGATTCAATAATTATATTAACAATACCGGTGGAGGGCGAAAAGAATAGCATAATCATTCCAACAAACACTACAGCAGATATAAAATGAGGAGCATAGAGAATTGTCTGGACTGTTTTTCTATACTTTCCGCTCATCACCTGGTTTATCATAAGTGCAAAAAATATTGCAATAGGCATACCAACCGCAAGGCCGTATACATTTAAAACCAGGGTGTTACGTATGGTAGCTTCAAACCAGTAGGAGTCAAAAAAACGTCTGAAATTATCCAAGCCGACCCATGGGCTTCCCCAAATGCCGTCCTGCGCCCTAAAATTTCTGAAAGCCAGCTGAATACCGTACATGGGGCCATATTCAAAAATTGCTACATATATGATAGCGGGTAGGCATAGCAGATACAGCTGCCAGTCTCGGGCAAAAGCTTTTTTAAAACGTAAGCTTATACTGGCTTTGGGTTTGCCGTCGGGCATTTTGGTAATTGCGGACATATGTATCACATCCCTTCGATTTTCGTTATTGTAATATGTACATATCTGTTTATACAATTAAACAATGTATTGGGTAAAAATACAATAACCATTATTTTACCCGGCATATATAGCACATATGATGGTGATATTTATCTGTTTTCTTCATGACTTTCGTCCAAATGTATTTGTTTTTATGGAATTTTAAAATGTGCAGTTGTTAAATTTTATATGCCGATATTTAATGGATTTTTGCATCTGTGCAAAAGCGATGAAATAGCAAAGAGGAAAACGCTTGACAGAAATTGTATCGGCATATATCATGCAGTTAAAAAGAGGAGGCGTTTGTTATGCAAAAATTTAAAAAAGACAATCTAAAAGTAAACGTGTACGAAAACCGTGCAGCCATGGGAAAGGCTGCGGCAGAAGATTTGGCAGCTAAGATGAAAGTGTTGTTACTCACCCAGGACAGCTTAAACATAATCTTTGCATCTGCCCCATCTCAAAACGACTTTTTTGAGCATTTAGTGGCAATGAACGTAGATTTTTCCAAAGTTACGGCGTTTCATTTGGATGAGTACATTGGATTACCATCTGATGCGCCTCAAGGCTTTGGTAACTTCCTTAAAGATCGCCTATTCTCTAAGTTGAAGTTTGGAACTATTCACTATATAGACACCGAGGCA
>Ga0131853_10021308_pt1 | contig 11765 bp, 12 predicted proteins | sample TergutLab28metaG_FD_92764 | JGI IMG/M metagenome (GOLD analysis project Ga0131853, IMG submission 92764) | Labiotermes labralis P1 segment gut microbial communities from Petit-Saut dam, French Guiana - Lab288 P1 (version 2) (version 2) | ecosystem: Host-associated > Arthropoda: Insects >...
AACATACCAATTATTGTGTTAATGGTGGTGGTTTTACCCGTACCGGGGCCACCCGTGATAATTAGAACGCCTTGCGAGATGGCAGAAATTACAGCTTGCCGCTGCCCTTCCGACAGGGTTATGCCTGTCTCTTTCTCCAATGCAAACAAGTCGTTTTCTCTTTGTTCGGCGGTGATATTAATCGCGGACAGCGCAGATAGTTTTGCGGATACGGCAATTTCCGCGTAGTACAACGTAGACAGAAAAACCAGAGAGTCTGTGTTGTTTCCAACAATCTTCTCCCTCACAATCAGCCTGTCCATTTGCATGCGAACCAATTCGCTTTCAATCAGTTCAGCACCCGCAAACAGCAATTCTTCCACCTGTTTAACCAACAGCGACGATGGTATGCAGGTATGCCCCTCGCTGGCAGATTCCCACAGGCAATAACGTACCCCGGCAGAAACTCGCTCTGGCGCATCGCGGGAAATGCCAAGTTTGTGCGCAATCGCATCTGCCGTTTTAAAACCGATGCCGTCTATATCGTCTGCCAAGCGATAGGGGTTGCTTTTTACGGCATCGACTGTTTCTTCTCTGTAACGTTTGTAAATTTTCATAGCAAAAGCGGAACTTATGCCATATTCCTGCAGAAACATCATCACCCGCCGCTGATCTGCCTGCGCATGGAAGCTTTCCGCAAAAGATAACGCTTTTTTCAGGGTTATGCCCTTTAGCGTGGCCAATTTTTCCGGTTCGTTTTCTAAAATTTCAAAGGTTTTGGTACCAAAACCCGCGACAATTAACTTGGCCGTTTTGGCCCCAAGCCCCTTTATAACACCGGATGCAAGGTATTTTTCTATGCCAAAAATGGAGCTGGGCTGGGTACGCTCCATGCGCGATACCGAAAGCTGCACCCCATAACGCGGGTTTTGCACATATGTGCCTTCCAGCTTCAACACCTCGCCTTCCAGCGGCGAAGATATATAACCCGTGCAGGTGGTGGTGTCGTCAAAATCGTCACGAATCTCGCTTTCCCGGCGCACGGTAAAAACGGTATAACCATTTTCTTCGTTATGGTAGATGATGCTTTCTACCATGCCCTCCAAATGTTCGGTGTTCGTTTGAAGTTTGTTCATTCAGTTTCTCCCTTTTGTAATAGAGCCAATAGCCTTAAACAGAGCACTTCCATGTAATGAATATCAGCGATTTTTCTTTCGATCAGTTCGTCCTTCACACGGTGAGCCATATGGAACTCATCGGCAGTTATCTTATTACTTTCATATACACTTTGCAGTTCATCTTCATCAAAAATAAGAATGCGCCCATCCGGCATAACAGCCAAATCCAGATATAAGTCATCGCAGTATGGGCAGCCTTCTTCGTCAACGGCATTTTTTCGTACGATATCAAAATACCACTCGACAATTTTTCCATGATTATCGTAGATAGCACAAAGCCCCCAATTTTCATTGTCCGGCAGGAATTGAATCATACTGTATCCAACATCGCCAATACAAAGCTCTGCCCCCTTTTCACCAACAATGAAAGGGTGATTCACTTCTATTACTTTTACATACGCGGCATATCCGTTCAGGCTCTCTTCATCCACTCTGATAATCTTGGAAGTATATGATTTGAATAAATCTTTGTCCATTTTTCCAATGTATCTGCGTCTTTCTGCATTTACCATTTTGCTGCCCCTTCTCTTTTATTTTTGGCGTCCGCGCTGCCGCACGGCCTCATACATCAAAATACTGCCCGCAACAGAGGCATTCAGTGACTCGGTGCTATCCACCATTGGCAAAGTAACCAGGGCACTTGCCAAGCTTGCGGCAGTGTCGGAAATCCCGTGGGATTCATTCCCTACTAACATGCAAACGCTTTTGCATAAGTTTAAACTGTACGGCAATTTATCACCGCGCGGGTGTGCGGCATACACCGGGATTTGGTGCTGTTTCATATTTTCGATAGCTTCTTCGAGTTTGATATCTACAATAAATGGCAGGCGCAAAACTGCCCCGGCAGCGGCCCGCAAAACTTTAGGGTTGTATATATCACCGCTTCCGGCGGTTAAAATAACGCCATTTACCCCGGCGGCAGCGGCTGTACGAACCAGTGCGCCAATATTACCGGGATCATTCAAATTTTCGCCAAGCAAGATAAAATGCACAGCATTGCCGCCAAGCATATCCTCCATGGAAAATACTTTTTTTTCGCACACGGCAATAATCCCCTGCGGCGACACGGTATCGGCTAAACTGTCGAAAATAGAATTTCTAACCACATCGCATTTTGCGCGGTTTTCGTATTGCGAAATATCATGAACCGCAGCAAAACGCTCTGCCATTACATATTGCCTGACACGCCAACTATGGGGGATTTCCAGCACAAACTTTTCCCCTTCTATCATAAACAGGCCGGACTCGTCCCGCCCTTTTTTGGTTTTTAACTGCTTAAAATCACGTATCGCCATTGACTCTCCCCAAAAAATATGACATAGTCTTATTATACACACCCAGGAGGTAACCAGGCAATGATTATACGAAAAACAACCATGGCAGATTTACCGGCTGTCATGAACATTTACGCCCAAGCACGTCAAATGATGGCTGAAAACGGGAACCCAACCCAATGGTCAAGCGGGCATCCTGCGCAAAAAATAATCGAAAATGATATAACCGCAGGTCTAAGCTACGTATGCACTAGCGATGACAAAGTCGTAGCTGTATTTTATTTCACCACAACCCCCGACCCCAACTACGCAAAAATTGACGGCGCATGGAAAAACGACGAACCATACGGTGTAATCCACAGAATAGCCCGCGCCCGTGACGCGAAAGGTGCAGGTGCGTTTTGCATCAATTGGTGTTTCGGGCAAATCCCAAATATTCGGATAGACACCCACAAAGACAACGCCTCAATGCTAAAACTCCTGCCCAATTTAGGTTTCGAGTATTGCGGCATCATTTGGCTTGCCGAAATTAACGAAGAACGCATGGCGTTTCAGAAAAAGGAATAACGACAAGTCATATTCATCCCCCCGCCGCAGTATATCTAGATATATAGCGTTTTATTTTTGGGAGGCATGAATTATAATGATGAGTATTCACAGGGCACAGGCAAGACACATGTTATTTGGCGTTTTAATCGCGTACGCCATAACCAGCATTGCATTTTTGGCATATTCTATGCTCATAACTTACACAGACATGGGCGAGCAAAACCTGCCAGCCGTAGTGGCAATAACAACACTGTTATCGGTGCTGGTCGCTGGTTTTGATGCAGCAAAAGGCGCGCCAAAGCGCGGCTGGTTATGGGGCATGGGCGCAGGATTTTTGTATGTTGCTATCATGGCAATCATTATGGTAGTCGCGCTCCCCACATTTGCGGTAGACGGGCGCACATTAATGACTATACTTATAGGTATCGCAGGCGGCGGCTTTGGCGGTATGCTGGGGATAAACTTAAAAAGGAGCTAACAAATGAGTATTTTACAAGCCCTGATATTGGGCATCGTACAAGGGATTGCAGAATTTTTGCCCATCAGTTCGTCTGGGCATTTGATTGTTTTGCAACGGGTTTTTGGTATAGAGGAACCACATGTGACATTTGATATTTTTTTACACGTAGGTTCGCTGGTGGCAATAGTCATTGTGTTTTGGCAGGATATTTGGGTACTTATTAAAAACCCGTTCAGCAAAATGACAGGGCTTTTGATTGTTGGTACGCTTCCTGCTGTTATTGGCGGTTTTTTCCTGTATGCCACAGGTATTCTTGAAAATAATTTCCGCTCCGGGTTATGGCTCGCTTGCGCATTCGCCGTTTCGGGGGTGTTTCTGCTGCTTGCCGACAAGATGACAGACACCCATAAGGAAGAAAAAGACATAACCTACAAGGATGCACTTGTGATAGGGCTTTTTCAGGCTTTGGCGCTTCCGCCGGGTATAACCCGTTCCGGCACCACAATCATGGGCGGCTTGTATCGCGGTATCAACCGTACGGCGGCGGCGAAGTTCTCATTTATGCTTGCCATCATTGCTATAGCCGGGGCAGGTTTGCTGGACCTTGTCGCATCTGTCAGGGGAAGCGATTACTACGAAATGTTTGCCGATTTTTCAAGCATTGGCTTGCCGCAAATGGCGGTTGGGTTTGTGGCATCCGTAGTGGTTGGATACTTGTCCATCCGTCTGCTGCTTGAGCTAATCAAGAAATGCAATCTTAAATATTTTTCATTTTACCTATGGGGTTTGGCAGCGATAATTTTGCTGGATACCTTTGTCATAGGCCGGTTTTTCTAATTCAATAATAGCGGAGTGTTGTTTATGATGCGAATGTACGATTTACGCCAGAAGGAAGTCATAAACCTAAGCGACGGCGCACGATACGGCTTTGTAAGCGACTTGGAGATAAATATAGAAGAAGGCAAAATAACGACAATGATTGTCCCGGGCCCCGGGCGTGTTTTGGGCGTGTTTGGGCGCGACCAGGAATATCGCATCCCATGGGACAAAATTTCAAAAATTGGCGACGACATTATTCTTGTAGATTGCAGTACAGGTAATGTGTTAACCGAAAGCGAATAGAGACATACAAAAAGTAGGAGGCCACAAATGACTAATCCATCACCATCGGCAGTTATAGCGAATCAAATGAAGAACGGTCTCGCCCGAGACGGAAAATCGGCGGCTTCAGGCCGTTTTCCGGCGACAGAAGAGATCGATTCTGAATTAATTCGCCATACCTGGACAGATAATTTAACCAGGGAAAGTATAAAACAGGGCCAGGGCTCTTTTGGCAGTGCCCAGCACCTGTTTTCTGCATCAAGAGAATACAACTGGTCTTCCGGTAATGCAACGCAACAGATAGGCGATGCCCAAGGTTGGATAGCCGTCAACCTTGGCTCGCCGCGCCGCATAACCGAATTTGAAATAAACTTCAACGGTCATGAGGGCCGTCATAGGGCAGGAAGCATTACATTTGCATTCTCAAACACCCAAAGCGATTGGACAAGCCTTGTAGAAGGCCCTGACTCACGCGGTACGCCATTCCCATTACTGGAAGCAGAAACGGGTTGGGAAGTCTTTTACAAAGGCTCAACCGTTGGCAATTCCGGTTTTAATATCATGGCAGAAAACGAAAACATAATCACATGCGACATGTTTTTGCACCGGGCTCCGGTTGTAGGGCAGTACGTTATCATGGTATTCGACTGGCAGCAATACGCCATTGGAGAAGATAATCGTGCCGCAAAAGGTGATAACGCTTACGCAGTGCATATTTCCGACTGGTTTTTGCGCGGTACGGCTGATTTTATGCAAAGTGTAGACTTATGCACCGGTGACACAATAAATTTGAATGCACCGGGAGCACCCGCCACATGGTCAACCGCTGATACAAGCCGTGTTTCGGTAACCGCGGATGGCACCGTTACTGCTGTGGCACCGGGCAGGGTTGTTGTAACCGCTACCAACGGTACCACCCGCCACGATGTCGTTATTTTGATTTCCCCGCTGCGCACCGGCATTATATCCCGCGAATTTTTGGCGCGGTACCCGGGTAATACACGCACCGCCGCCGTCATGCCGCGGGACACCATGCACCCAACCCTAAACAGGGTCTATACCCCATCCGACACCTTAAATAAGGAATTTGGCCGAAACATACCGGATATTGCAGGCGACGCCGTTGAAGGCGCTAACAACGCTGCGCTGGCGCAGTTCCCCGGAGACCCACTTGACCCCGCAACAGGGGCAAAACGCCATTTACAAAGCGTTTGGGACGCAGAGCTGCAAAGATATGTCATGCAAGTTAACCTATTTGGGAACAAATACGTGGATGGCGTACTTGTATCCTGCGAAGAAGGCTGCTACCGCCATGGCCCTCAAGACCGCCAAAGAGTAGAGCTCAAGGCCAACAACCATTACTTGTACGGCCGCAAAAATGAGCTTTCTGCCACCAGGTATTTAATGAAAATGCCCGCGGGTATAAACGAAGAGGTACACGGGTTCTTCCATATATTCCAGTACAAAGCCATTTTAGGCACGCCAAATGAAGTCGCGGTAACCACTCCCGACGGTTTGGGCGGCGACATATTTTTGGCGCAATCACGCAATAGCGAAGCAGGTATGCCAATCCTGACTTTAACAGTAACCCCAACTCACCTGCAATTCCGTCATTCACCCACCGGGGCCGGCGGGTCGGCTCTGACAACGCTTACCGAAGCCCCGATATCCGAAGTTATAGACAGGTGGCTGGACATTAACATTCAAATCCTCAATGCTGTATCCGGCTGGGTAACATTCGAAATGCGCTGCGTAGAAACCGGCAAATTACTCATGCAATTTAAAGGTGAAGACCGCACATTAAACATGTGGAGACGAACCGAAATTGACTTCCCTACCCCAGACGGCAACAAACTTATGAGCACTGCCTTTGAAGGGCGCCCAGACCAGCATAACCGCTTTAAATGGGGCATTTACCGCTCCGCGAACAAGGCGTTGCTTGGCGATGCCATTAATGATGTATCGCTGTATTTAGCGGACATCACCATATTTAGGCCAGGGAAAGAAGGTTTATGCGGGTATCCGCCGCACCACCTGGATAGCACTATTGCCCGCCCTGTTAACCTAGCATCAGGCGCAATAGCCATTGACGTGACAGAAGGCACAGATGGTAATCACGAATTCCAAAGATACCATAACGTGCCCAGCCGTGTGACCGACGACTTAATTTGCACGTTCGATTCCGGCGATAATAGCTTCACACCATTCGGCTGGGTCAGTCCGGCCGCTAACACCCCGGAAAAACCATTCGCCGCGGGCAGCGGCAGTCTTGTTCTGGACTTAGGCAGCCCGCTAAGCTTTAGCATGGTAAAAACCTTTACCAAAACAAAAATGCTTGAATCTGCTACTGTAAGCATACCAAACATCTCGGGGCCGCTTTCGGAAGCGCAAATGAAAGACCCGGACACTTGGGCCGCAGTTGGCAGGTGTCACAATATACAAAACGATCTTGCCCTGACAATTGACTTAGAGCAAACACACACCCAACAATATGTAAGAGTTGACTTTGTTGGCGGCAACCACCTTTTATGTGTTTCCCAAATAGAAGTATTTAACTTACCGCAAAAGCCCGCTTCTGTAATAGCAGAATATATTGGCGACGGTAATGTACAAGTTTCCTGGGAACCTGTGCCGGAAGTTATGTCTTATACCATTTTAGATGGGGAAAACGTGCTGCAAAGTGATATTGCCGCCAACACTACGTCGGTGGTAGTGGATGGCTTACAGCCAGATGCAGTGCACCGCATTGGTGTTAGCACAATAGGTATGTGCCAATATTCGTTCAAAACAATGTCGTCTTTGCCGAGATATAATTCCATATCCCAATCTTGACATATTTTATCATAATATTATCATTATTCAGGCCAAACTTGGGACAGATTTTATCACAATTTGGATAAAATAACTGCTATATTTTATCCAAATTGTGCTTTCGCATACCCCTTCACAATTTTACCGCAAAATCCCTGACCCGCATTTGCACAGAAACCGCCCCATTAAACGAATTGGCCTCTACATGAAACACCACATCCATGTAATAACCGCCGCTGTTGCAAACACCGGTATCCGAAATTACTTTTGCATACTGGTCGTTTAAACCAAAAGCGATGCCCTTTACCCTGTGCCCTTTATCGTCCCTAAATGTGAAAATTAAAGTGCTTTTTTCATCCATCACCCGTACATTTTCTGCAAAAAGTTTGCGGCATACAAACATTGGCTCGCTATTGTCGCGCCCAAACGGGGCAAGGCGCGCCATTTCATCCGCAAGCGTTAAAGATATCTCTTTGGCGCAAAGTTCGGCATCTATCTCGAATATTTTGCAAAAATCGTCCGGGGTTAGGTTACAATCGCGGTTTAGGGCTTCACGCAGAATGGGGATATTTTCGCATGGCAAAGTGAGCCCCGCCGCCATAGAATGCCCGCCAAACCTGATAAACAAATGGCTGTTGGCACTTAATGCCTCAAATAAGTTGTAACAGGACGGCGAGCGGCCAGAGCCTTTCATCGCACCGTCGCCCTGCGTAAATACAATTGTTGGGCGCCCGGTCGTTTCACGTATGCGCCCGGCAACTATTCCGGCAATACTTTCATGGATTTCTGTATCAGTTATGACCAAAACTTTTTCCCATTCATCTTCCGGGCCTAAGCTTGCCAAAATTCTATCGGTACAGTCAGCGGTTAGCTGTTTTCTTTCGTCGTTCAGCGTTATCAGTTCATGGGTCAACCGCATACGTTCGGCGGTGTTTTCTGCACTTGCTGTCAGCAATTCAACCGCTATATTAGCGGATTTTAGCCTACCCGCGGCATTGATACAAGGCCCCAGCACAAAACCCATTGTAAATGTGTCAATGGGTTTTTCTAAATACCCGCGCATGGTTATCAAGCTGCCCACCCCGGGGTTTATAAGCTTATTTGAATTTAAGACAATCATCCCGCAGTTTGCCAAAATACGGTTCTCGTCTTTAAGCGGCACGATGTCACATATTGTGGCAATGGCTGCCAAAACCAGCGATTCATCATGCTCTATAAACGGTGTGCCCATATGCTGGCAAAGGGCACCCGACAATTTATATACCAGCCCGCCTGCGCAAAGCTCCTTAAAAGGGAATGGACAATCGTGTTGCTTGGGGTCTACAATTGCCACGGCCTGCGGTAATTTATCACCGGGCTCGTGATGGTCGATTATTACGGTATCTACACCAAGTGTAGTAGCAAACGTAACTTCCTCTATTGCAGAAATACCATTGTCTACAGTAATAATAAGCTTCGTGCCCGAATCTGCAATATGCTGCACTGCATTCTTATTTAGTCCATAACCCTCTTTAACTCTATGCGGTATGTAATATGATACATTTGCACCCAAACGCACTAAAACCTTAAACAATATGGCGGTACTGGTTATGCCATCCGCATCATAATCGCCATAAATAGTCATTTTTTCGCCAAGGTTTATAGCTATGCCAATACGGTTTATGGCAGGCGCTACACCTTTCATGTCCAAAAAAGGGCGCAAATTATTTACAGACGTATTTAAAAAGGACAACGCCGTATTTTTTGTACGTATGCCTCTATTCGCCATTATACGAGCCGCAATAGGGCTAATCCCCAGCACCTGAGCCATAAGCGGTATGTTTGCATCGGTTTCACGCACTACCCAATTTGCCGTTGGAATCATACTTGATTCAAATCCTTTCAGAAGTTTTGCAGTGCACTGCAAAACCACGCTTTGCGCGCCCGACTTCTTTCGGGTTCACTTCAGTCGGGCAAAGCCCTTCTTGCGGAAGGCATAAATAGCATGATGAAAGAAGCAAAGTTCGCTTCTTTCACACTTTTATTGCCTTCCCTGTAAACTCACCTTCGGAGGAAATTGTCACGAGCCCAAAGCTACCATGTGCGGCACCCCGCGGCTCAGTTAAACTACCCGGATTCATAAAAAATATGCCGTTTTTTGTAAACTGTGTTTCCACATGGGTATGCCCAAAAAAGCAAGCATCAACTTCCCTCTCCTGCGCGTGATATACAATACGCTCCAGGCCAAATTTTACATTAACAGTATGGCCATGCAACAACAAAATACGGCGTTTTACATCGCCGCCAACAGTAATAATACGCTCGGCTTTTTCCTTCATTTCAAACGCGCCGTCTACCCCAACCATAGGCAAGTTGGGGTAGTTTTTTTGCATGTCAAGTAAATCGTAAGCAAAGTCCCCAAGGTGTATTACCAGTTGGACTTCGTTTGCGTATTTTGGCAATATCTCGTTCTCAAGCAACGATGTGTCGCCATGCGTATCACTAATCAACAATATTTTTTCAATTTTCACACCTTATTGCCTCTATCATTAATTTTAGGGCCTGGCCGCGGTGGCTTATTTTGTTTTTTTCTGCCGGTGTAAGCTCTGCCATTGTTTTGCCATGGTCTGGCAAATAGAAAATGGTATCAAAGCCAAAGCCACCTTTCCCGCAGGGTTTTGCAGCTATTTCGCCATGTATTTCACCAACCGTGGTCATAAGAACACCATCGGGGTAGGCGCAGGCAATTACGCACATGAACTTTGCAGTGCGGTCCGGCTTGCCGTCCAGTTCGCCAATGATATGGGCGTTTCGCACTTCATAAGGTGTTTCGCGCCCCATATAATTGGCAGAATCCACCCCGGGTTCGCCGCCAAGGGCGGTTATACAAAGCCCGGAATCATCCGCAAGAACAGCCATGTCGTCATAGCCGTTCTCGTACAAAAAATCCACTGTTTCGACGGCTTTTTGCATGGCGTTTTCTTCAAAAGTATCCCCGTCTTCTTCGGGTACAAACAAAAGCCCCAAATCTGCAAGCCAAAGCAACTCTATCCCCGCTTGCTCAAAAATTGGTTTTATCTCTTTCATCTTGCCCGCGTTATTTGTTGCAAAAACGTAGGTCATTGCGGCTCGATAAGGCCATATTCGCCGTCGTTCCGTTTATATATAACATTAATTTCGTCTGTCCAGCTATTGCGGAACATGTAGAAATTATGGTTTAAAAGTTCCATTTCCATTACGGCTTCTTGCGCATCCATTGGCTTAATTGCAAACCGCTTGGTACGGGTTATAATAATTTCCGGCGAAGATGCCTCGTTGCTGTCTGCTTCTGCACTGCCTGTATCTAAGAAGTTTAGCTCGTCATTGGTTGCTACACTGCGGCGCCGGCGGTCACGCAGGCGGGATTTATACTTTACAATTTGACGCTCTAAAACATCCACAGCTTGATCTATACAATTAGACACATCCCCATCCACAATTTCGGCACGAAGCATACGCTTATGCATTGGAACCGACACTTCCATTGTGGTCAAGTGCTTATTTTCGCTAAATGTTATAAAAGCGTCGGCATCGTCCGGTAAAAGTTTTTCCAGACGGCTTAGTTTTTGAATGGCGCGTTCCTTGATTCCTTCTGTAACTGTCATGTTTTTGCCGGTAAATACAGAACGCATAATAATACCTCCATGTTACGGGCGCAGTGGCGGCCGCTTCCGTCATATTTTATTGGTGATACTTTTGTCCATTATAACAGGGATTGGGAAGAATTACAAAATTTTTGTACAGTCTATTCTTACAAGATGCGTCACAGGAGGAAACTGCAATTTGGAATATTATTCCTGGACTATTTTTTAAAATTAGGTTCCGCATTCGCAACTTCTGCACCTATATACAAGTATAAAGCTCAAACAGGGATGGGGGAAATTTAAAATAGGAGGGAATTTGTTGAATGAAATGATGCGGCTTAAAAGCAGGCGCAAGTCGCCTCAATTGCCAAGGCAGCTAAAAATACCTAAAGTACCCAAAACCTTTATCAACAATAGCGATGTTAAGCAAGTGTTATGCGATATAACCAGCGGCTTTCGTTATGAAGAAAAGCAAGCCATTTACTTTTACTGCGCCTTAGATATTACAGCTGATGAAGTTGCAAAAGTAACCCAATTATCTCATACTCATGTTTTAAGTGTGCTGGGCTTATACTCAGAACGGCTTGAATCTATGCTCTGTTTTTTCAAAAGCTTTATGCCCTATAATGCCAACGACTTGCTATCGGCTAGCGAAATACTTTTCCTAGAGGGTGTCGACAATAATGGATTTTATGAATTTTTGAAATAATTTTTTGATAATCTAGGAAGCAGAATTCGCCGCTTGCTGTAGGCAAGCAAGAATTTTGTTGACAACGAGTATCAGAAAATTAGTCAAAAAGGCACGAAACAG